>ERZ842401.649-NODE-649-length-50916-cov-6.431097_pt1 | contig 50916 bp, 35 predicted proteins | sample MGYA00521270_ERZ842401 | MGnify/ENA primary metagenome ERZ842401 (study PRJEB31892, sample SAMEA3878208) | bioreactor metagenome | biome: Moose rumen | place: Sweden | collected 2011-10 | study: EMG produced TPA metagenomics assembly of the PRJEB12797 data set... | reverse complement strand
ACAAGGACTACGAGCGCCGCCTTGGCTGGCAGGTCGTCTTCGACCCTAATCTCCCAAAGTGGAACTACCTTATCAAACCACTATGATCGCACCAAGTTATTTTTTAATCATTACTTAATTATCGTTCTTTAGTCTACAAATATACACAAAAACAAAGATTTTATTGTCGGTTTACTTTCCTTTTTTTGACGAAATGTCTATCTTTGAGGGAAATCACTTAAAACCTTTATAAAATGAGCGAAGAAGTTAAAAAGGATCCCAGGGACCTCAACGGTGACGGAAAAGTAACCTTTACAGAAAAAGTACAGTATGCTGCAGAAAAAGCCAGCGAGAAGATTGAAGCGGCAGTTGAAGATGCAAAAGAAGATGCAAAAGTAGCACTCGAAGACGCCAAAGAGTTCTATGGCAAAGCCTCCGACAAGGCAAAAGATATGTACGCTGAGGCGAAGGAGAGCGCTAAAGATCTCTACGACAAAGCTGCCGAAAAGGTTCAGGATTTTAAAGAGAAGAAAGAAGCGTAGTCCATTTTTCAAAATACCATAAGAAGGCCGACTCTTGAAAAAGTACTCGGCTTTCTTGTGGTTTGTCAAGGAAAAGTATAACTTTGCACTCCATTATTTCAGTATAGATGACCCTTCTTCTCATATTCCTTTTTGGGGCGATGGCTATATCGTTCCTCTGTTCCCTTCTCGAATCGGTTCTGATGTCGACTCCGATTTCGTTTATCTCTGCCAAAGTTGAAGACGGGGACAAGAATGCCATGCTGATGGAGAAGATGAAGGATGACATAGACCGCCCTATCGCGGCCATTCTTTCCCTCAACACGATAGCGAATACTCTAGGAGCGGCAGGTGTCGGCAGGCAGGCCACACTTGTTTTCGGGAGCGAATGGTTCGGAGTCGTATCTGCGATTATGACCATTCTCATTCTCATATTCTCAGAAATTATCCCGAAGACCATCGGTACATCTAACTGGAAACATCTTCTCTGGCTATCCCGTATAATGAACGGTCTCATCTATATCATGTATCCCCTCGTCATTCTAGTACAGTTTATCACCAAACTGATCTCGAAAGACGATGAAGAGGAAGAGACTTTCAGTCGCGAGGAAGTAGCCGCGATGGCGAATATCGGCGAAGAGGAAGGCGTCATCGACAAGAGCGAGAACAAAGTGATTCAGAACATCATAAAGCTCGATGACATCAAGGCTTATGATGTCATGACCCCAAGAGTAGTCGCCGCAATCGCTCCCGAGTCGATGACACTGAGACAGTTCTATAAGAACAAATCGCTATCCCATAACTCAAGAATCCCCGTATACAGCGACTCGCCCGAGTTTATCACCGGATACGTCCTTCGCTTCACAGTCCTTGAAAAACTTGCCGAAGACAAGTTCGACATTACCCTCGGGGAAGTGAAGCGAAATATCGCTGTCTTCAATGAGGAAACTTCAGTCGGAGACATATGGGAGTCTCTCCTTAAAACCAAGGACCAGATTGCGCTTATTATCGATGAATACGGCTGCTTCCAAGGCTTGATTACATTGGAGGATATTATCGAAACGATTCTCGGCATGGAAATCATAGATGAGAGCGATACTATCGCCGACATGCAGCAGTACGCCCGCGAGCGCTGGCAAAAACGCCAAAAGAAGTACAATATCAATATTCCGGATCCAGAATAGAGTTTATCTATTTATTCAACACCACTTCGTCCGGCCAGGCTACTTTTTCGCCTGTTGCCCTCAGAACCGGCATTGGAGCATCCCATGCGCGGAGACGCGCCCCGAGGGCCTTTGCAAGTTCCGCCACCTTTTCAGGATACTCGGAGGCAAGATTCCTGGTCTCACCGATATCTTCTTTTATGTTATAGAGTTCGAACGGCACTCCGTCAAGAACGTGCATACCCGGGATAGTATTCATCATAACGTAGATGAGCTTCCAGTCCCCTTTTATGATTGCCGAGAGAAAATCCACCTCTGGACGATAATCAACCTTCCACTGGTGGGGATAATGGAACACCATCTCGCGGGAAGGATCTATCCCCGATACCGATTCAGGAACGACGAATGCATTAGCCTCCTTCTGTGATGAAAATGACTCTCTGGAAGCCATCTGTGAGCCTTTGACGAAAAGATCGACAAGGCTCTTTCCGTCCACTTCCTGCACTGTCTTCCAGTCTTTGACTCCTCCCATTTCGAGAATCGTCGGGAATAGGTCTTCAGGCATCGTTGGCGTATTTACACGGGTTCCCGAAGCCGTCTTTCCAGGCCAGTAAACCATCATAGGGACCCGGATACCGCCCTGATAGCAAGAGCCCTTGCCCTCCCGAAGAGGGGCGCAGCAAGTATGAGGAATACCACCCTTCGCGGCATTGTCAGCATTACCACCGTTATCCGCCATGAAAATAATAATTGTATTGTCGGCAATCCCTTTCTCCTCAAGATAATCCATCAAATCGCCAAGGGACTTATCCACTCCTTCGACCATGGAAGAGAACTTCATCTGACCGTCGTCAAGGCCCATATCGGCATAGGCATCATAGAAACGGACATCCTTCTGAATAGGGGTATGGGTGGCGTAATGAGCCATGTAAAGATAGAATGGCTGATGGTGCGAAACAGGATAATCGAGAGTCTTAAGTGCTTCTCTTGTAAGTGCTTCCGTAAGGAAGGTCTCGGTCCCATAGTATTCAGCCATATTCTGAACAGCTGCCATGGTCCATCCCTCCTTTGTATTCCCATAATTCTCTTCCCCAAGATAACTCTTAGGATGTCCTGCGTTATTGCCGGCCACATTTACGGCAAAACCCATATTGTAAGGAGATGCCCCAGGAACGCCCGCACAAGCCCAGTGAGCCTTGCCCACATGGATGGTATAGTAGCCCGCATCGCTGAGGAGGCGGACTAGTGGAGTTGCAATGGTAACATCATTAATTCCCTCAGACTCAGGGATATCCGGGCAAAGGCCATTGATTTTCCAGTCAGGCCTCATGAATACATCGGTTGCTAGATCTTGGAAGACCCCGTTGCCATTGAGGCCGCCAACCGCATCGGCGGGCTCATCCTTTGCCATTGATACCCAGTTGGTTATATTGGAATGGGCAGCATTCATCCCGGACATGATCGAGGTCCTTGTAGGGGTCGACACGGGGCAGGCGTAGGCATTGGTCATCATAACCCCCTGCCTTGCAAGTCTTTCCATATTAGGAGTATGGAACTCAAGGTTTCTTGGATAGATCTCGTCTCCATAAGGGACCGAACTTTCCGGCCATCCGTAATCGTCCACCAGAAAGAAAACAATATTGGGTTTTTGCTCTTTCACTGCGCATCCGGCAAGAATAATGGCAGGAGAAGCAATTGCAAGTGTCTTGATTTTAGCTGATTTCATCTGAAGGAATAATTGGTCTACCAAAGATAAGGAACTTTAACAAAAATATCGTAACTTGGTGCTTTCTTTTTAAAACTTAGATTCATCATGTACGAAGACCTGCTCAAGTACTATCCCGGATTCCCTATTGAGGGAGTCAATTTCGTGGACATTATTCCTCTTATGCAGAACAAGGAGACTTTCAAAAGTCTCATCAAAGACCTTGGCAAACTTGTCGGCTCACCGAATGTCGCCGCACCAGAAGCTCGCGGATTCCTTTTCGCCGCCCCTATGCTCGTTAGCTGTGACAATGTTGTCAACGTCATTCCAATGCGAAAGAAAGGAAAGCTCCCCTATGCTGAGGGGGACCTGATAGGAGTAGATATCACCAAGGAATATGGTAAGGACAAGATCTTCTTCCGCCTATCCGACATCGCTGCCGGAATCCCCGAAGGAGACACCTTCAATGTCACCTTCTTCGATGACATCCTCGCAACCGGAGGCACTGCGAAAGGAATAGCGGAAGGACTTGAGCAGCACAAGGTTATCTTCGGAGACAAGGAATACAAGATAAAAGTTACCGACTTTGTATTCCTTGCAGAGCTCGACGACCTCAACGGCCGCACAATTATCGAGGATGTCGCGCCGGTAAAATCACTCATCCATATAGCAGGTACAGACTAATTCCCGTTATGAAAAAGATAACACCTATCGCTCTGGCAGCATTGTCGCTGACGGGGTGCTCCAGGAAAGAAGCACCCCAACGGCCGAATATCATTTTCTTCCTCGTGGACGATTATGGATGGGTCGACAGCAGCGTCCAATATGGAGATGAGTTATATCCCCGCCAGAAGATGTTCCATACCCCTAATATGGAAAGGCTTGCAAGGCAATCCTGCGTGATGTCTTCCGGGTATGCATGCTCGCTTTCTACCCCTACGAGGACATCCCTCATGTCAGGGATGAATTCTGCCCATACAAGGATTACAACCTACACCTCGCCAGAAAAAGACGTGCCCACAGATGCGGCCGGAGGCACTATCGGCTTTATCAACGACAACGAAAGCGACGTCTTCGCCCGTCCCGACTGGAACTGGAATGGAATTGCAACAGCCCCGGGGACTGAGCACAGTATGGTAATTTCCCCGATGGTGAGATTCCTTCGCGAGGAGGGATATTACACGATTCATGTAGGAAAAGCCCATTGGGGACCCTCCGGAACCACAGGATGCAACCCCTACAACATGGGCTTTCTCGTCAACGTCGCAGGGAGCTGCAACGGCTTCCCAAAGAGTTACCTCGGTGAAGAGAACTACGCCAATACCAAGGAGTTATGGAACCATAACGCTATTCAGGGCCTTGCCGAATACTACGGGACGGAGACCTTCTTGACGGAAGCTCTGACTCTTGAAGCCAAGAAAGCCTTGGAGGAGCCTATCAAGACGGGTCAGCCTTTCTATCTATACATGTCCCACTACGGAGTGCATACCCCGATTACAGCAGATAAACGCTTCTATCAGAATTATTTAGACGAAGGTTGTGACGAGGGCGAAGCACGCTACGCTTCCATGGTCGAAGGTATAGACAAGAGCCTTGGCGACCTCATGGACTTCCTCGAAGAAAAAGGGGTAGCAGACAATACAATCATTATCTTCATGTCTGATAACGGAGGCCACTCCATCGATGGGAGAAAGGGCGGTATACCTCATACCCAGAACGCCCCTCTACGGGAAGGGAAAGCTTCTGTCTATGAAGGCGGCATCCGCGTCCCCTGGATGTTCTACTGGCCCGGCAAAACGCTTGTCGGCAAGTGCGATGTCCCGGTGATGCCGGAAGATATATTCCCTACTATTCTTGAGATGGCCGGCATTAAGAACTATAAGACCATACAAACAATTGATGGAGAAAGCCTTGTTGAGCTCATCACTACCGGGTCCGGAGTATCACCGGATCGCGATCTTGTATTCCACATGCCTCATCAGTGGAGAATCGAGGACAGGGACGATGTCGATTTCATGACAGCCATGCGCCGCGGAGACTGGAAAATCGTCTACCGCATGCACACTGGAGAGGTCGAACTCTATAACCTCAAAGAAGACATTTCCGAAGAGCACGACATCGCTTCTGAGCATCCGGAGATTGTCAAATCAATGGTCACATCCCTCAGCGCGAAAATGCGCTCCTGGGATGCTGTAATGCCTATTGACCGTACTACCGGCAAGCCTTGTCCGCTGCCCGACGAGATCTAATTACCTTGGAGTAACCTCCGGCTTGCTGAACTGTTTCGAAGGATTGGAAGGATCCATGACAGTAATTGTCTTTCCGAGCCTAAAGTCCACCGAAGAAGCTCCTACGGAAACTTCGAAAAGGCCGGGTTCAATAACTTCCTTCATATTGCGATCAAGCATCTTGAAAGCATCTGAAGGGAGTTTTATTGTCACTGTCTTTGTCTCCCCCGGTTCGAGAGTAATCCTCTCGAAACCCCTTAAGAGCTTGTCATAAACAGTGATTGAACTCTCATAGTCATGGAGATATATCTGAGCAATCTCATCGCCCTTCATCGATCCTGTGTTCTTTATATCAAAAGTGACATCCAGGCCATCTCCAGGCATGATTCTTTCTGCAGAAAGGCGGAGATTAGAATACTCGAAAGTAGTATAACTGAGCCCATATCCGAAGTCATAAAGGGCGCCTGCGGCACGTGTCTTTTTACCTTCAGGTCCAACACCCTTGTACCCGTCCACCTGGGAATTGGGCTTATAAGGGAAATTGAACGGAATCTGGCCGACAGTCTTCGGGAAAGTGACGGTCAGCTTCCCTCCGGGATTGTAATCGCCGAGAAGTGCCTGAGCAACGGCTGTGCCTCCATGGGCGCCGGGATACCATGCCTCGAGTATTGCATCAGCATTCCTGTCAGCCCAGTTGACGCTCAATGGGCGCCCATTAATCATCACTACGACAAGTGGTGTGCCTGTCTTCTTGACTTCTTTGAGAAGAAGTTCCTGACATGGGGGCAGATCGAGACTCGTCCTTGAACGGTTCTCTCCGCATGTACGGAGATTGCCTCCAACCACAACTACGGCTACATCAGCGCCCTTTGCCAGAGACACAGCTTCTGCAATGCCCGCAAGCTCTTCGTCAGTCGGCTCATAACCATATATTTCCGAATCCGGCCAGGCTGAATCAACATGCTCGCAGCCCTTGGCATAAACAACCTCGGCACTGCCTTTCAGAGCCTTTTCAAGACCCTCAAAGACCGTTACTGACTCAGTGGCAACTGGGCCGTAATGGACATGAGCATAGCCGTCCTCGTTGGCATTTGGCCCAAGGACGGCGACCTTTTTCAGAGCGCCCTTGTCCAAAGGTAGAAGCCCGTTATTCTTAAGGAGGACGAGGCACTCCTGCGAAGCCCTGAGGGCAACTTTATTGTGTTCCTCCCCGTTAATCAGCCGGTCGGCCTCTTCGAACTCATCCTGATACGGCTTGTCGAAAAGACCTACGAGGAATTTTACGCGAAGTATATCGCCAACCCTCTCGTCTATAGTTTCCATACTGATTGAACCCTCATTGACAAGTTCACGGAGCGGAAGTACATAGCTGTCAGGAGAGCGGAATGTGCAGCGGACATTGAGACCGGCCTCTACGCTCTGACGGACTGACTCTTTCATGGTGCTGGAAACATGGTGTTTGCCATGGAGATACTCAACTGCATCGGAATCGGAAACTATATATCCACGGAAGCCGAAATCCGTCCTCATGCGATCGTAGAGCCAATAATGGCTCCCCTGGATCGGTTCGCCGTCGTAGTCGTTGTACGAGCTCATGGCACCAAGAAGGCCTGCCCTCTTAATAACCTGCTTCCAAGGGTACATGTGGATATTCTCGACCTCATGGGGCGTCTCATGGGGGTCGCAGCGAGCCTGCCCTTCACGGGCGCCCTTGCCGGCGGAATAGATGCCGAAATGCTTCGCTGTAGATGCTATCTGATAATTGGTCTGCATACCCCTTACCATCTGCACCCCCAGTTCGGCGACAAGATATGGGTCCTCCCCATACACTTCCTCGTAACGGCCCCATCTCTGATCGCGGCCGACATCAAGGATAGGGGCATAAACGTTAGTATAACCAAGAAGCCTTGCCTCGCGGCCGGTTATGTATCCGACCTCATGGATAAGCTCCCTGTCCCATGTATGGCCAAGGCCGAGCTGAGTCGGGAAATTCGTCGATTTATAGGCCTCCACTCCCCTGATTCCTTCATTCGTAAAATCCACCGGGATGCCAAGGCGCGTCTCTTCGACAAAGAACCTCTGGACCTCATTGAGAGCCTTAGCATGGGTGGAAGCCGGCCAGATATAGGGACTTTCTGTCGAAGGTTCCTTATTCCAGCCAACGAAGGAATTGAGATGCTCGTCGATGGCTCCTACGCCATCTTTCCAAATCTTCTCTTTCCATTCCGGGGTAGGAAGTTGGTCCTGCAAAACCCTGCGATAACCATAGAGAGTCACCATCTGACAGGTCTTTTCCTCGACTGTCATCTGCGAAATGAGGTCGGCTATGCGGGAATCTATATCCGCAGACGGATCCTCATAAACGTCCATCTTGCCGTTTTTGTTGAAATCAATCCATCCTTTATGATAGATTTTATTGCTCTTTACAGCCTTGGGAGCGGCTGAAGCATAGATAGGCAGCGCCAGAAGGGCTGCCGTCAGAATGGTTGTCAGAACTCTCATAATAGTCGAAGAATCAGTTATAGTGTCTTATTTTGACAAATATAATGTTTTTTTGAACTCTTGCCACGAATAATATGGACCCGTGACAGATTTCATCGGAAGAGTAGCCTCACGGCCGTTCATTAGCACCTTGAAGAGGATATCGGATTTGCGACGATAGAAAATGAATTGGATATTGGATGCCATGGGGACATCTGTGCAGCGCCAGTGGTTCTTGACTTCATGAGGATCCTCAACTACGGCGCCGAAATTATCAATGCCGAGATAACCCGCAAGAGCGAAAATCCCGCTGTCATGGCCGAATCGAAGCCTGAGTTGGACATCTCCCTCGGAAAGATCCCGGTCCGCGAAAGACACAATATCTTCAACCGTAGGACGAATTCTGTCCAGGAAAGACTTGTCACTCAAGGGTGAACGCCCCATGGAAAGATATCCGCCATAATTCCATACCTCCCAGAAATTGAATAATTCTTCCGGAGAAAAGAATCCGTCGAACCTTTCCTCCCCCTGAAAGTCCAGGCAGGGCATGCTTATAATCAGAGTCCTTAGATTGAATATGAATCTCCAAGCCCCATAATTCTCCTCCACATAGGAGACATCCTTAAAAAATCTTGACGCAAGGGCCTTGGTATCAATTAGTTCCTTCTGTAAGGCGGAATACGAAGCCGCAGCCTCGTCAGTTCTTTTGCTGGCGGGAATATAGTGAGGAGCCTGATCAGTGTCGGGATCGAGGACATCAAGATACACTCGTCCCGTGTCCATTGTACAATCGAAAGATTTGTCGAGATCATCAAGTTCGTCCATAAATGCGGACATACTCATTATCACCCGAGGGACCATGGTTGATGTAGCTATTGCAAACGTCTTTCCTTTGAAAACAGAGGGATAATCTTTGAACATCCTCGCAGCAATTTCTCGATGCTGCCGCTGTCCCAGCATGGTGAGGTCTCCACCTCTAAAGGCAACAGATGGATAAAAGGCTTCATAACGGCGGTAAAGGTCCTCTCCAAATTCTGTCAGAGCTTTTTCATCATGGGCTTTGCAAAGAAACTTATGGATTCTCTCATAGAAATCATTGCCAAGGGCATAACGAGCCCCATGGCGACCAAAATGACTGATGTATACTGCCTTATATCCTTTAGGAGCAGGCGATGTCTCTGAGGAGAAACTGTCAATATAGTACTCCCCTGCCATTTTTTCCGGCTCTGCCATGAACTCTTTATAAGTATCGAACGGAGCTTGCGCAAGAGAGCCAAAGATTGCAATAAGAGAAAGGGAAATGGTGGTTATCAGCTTTTTCATTGATTAAAAATCAGATTTAAATCCTTTTCCATCAAATCGCGAACATCCGGAACGAATTCCCAGTTACCTACGATGGCACCTTTGGAGAAATCGGAAGGATTCAGCCCTCCATGATGCTGAATATACCAGTATAGCATATCGCGGAAAGCCGGCCCACGGCGTATTATACGTGATTCTATCTTCTCCTGAGTATCCAGGCCCGCCGCTCCGAGAAGACCGCCTGATCCGGTTGCCCTATAAGAGGTAATCGCTACATTGTAAATCTTTTGAAGATCAAAGGCTGATCCGTCGGCAAGCGAAGAAATAGCGACCCTGGAGCCGTATGGTTTCGTCACATCTACAGTATAGCAGATTCCGGCGGCAGAATCGAAATTCCCCGGGCTTTTTGCGAAGTTCTTCTGAGGCTCTCCGGTCTTGAAGTCTTTAGTCTCCTTCATGAGCAGCACATGCTCCCCAGGAGAACAAATCCAGCCATTATAACTCATTTCCAGATACTTACGGATTTCATCCCCGGTCATAGCAAGAACGACAAGAGTATTCTCGAAAGGATATAAAGTAGATATGTCGGCATAGCTGACCACACCTTTTTTCAGAACGCCATCGATATGGAGCGGAGCGGAAAGAGAGATCTCGACATCGGACTCTTCAAGTGCGAGAGAATGGTAGAAGTCCATATAAGGACAGCGACCCTTATAAGCCTCCCGGGAGACAAGATTGAGGGGCAGGGTACAGAGAGCAGCCGTCTCGAAGGCTTTCACCTCAAGGAAGTCTTCCCTCAGAGCCTTCTGCATCGCCTTGTCAATTTTTGATGGAGTGAGATTGACTGAGCTTGACTTAATCCCTTCAGAAGAGATGTCAGCGCGCGCAACATACCTTGCGTTACGCCTTGGATCCATAACTGAAGATTCCGAAAGTGTAGAAACAAGCACTTTCCGCCCAAGGGGCATAATCACAATATCTGCCTTCTTTCCGAGGACTTTTCCAAGGGAAAGAGAATCTTCGCTTCCAAGAACTGCTATCCTGTAGCCCCCCTTTTTCAAAATCTTATATTTTCCTTCTCGAATATAAGGGATATGGGCTTTTCTAAGCCCCTTCCGTACATCTTTAAGGACCTTGGATGGGACATTTTCATGTTCAATCATGGCATTATAGCCCATCAAGCTGGCGATCTTTGGCAGAATGCTTCCGTCTTTCTTAACTTCAGAATAGTAGAAAGCAGCATCCTGACCATCAAGCTGACCTCCCATGTCGATAAGGAGTACATTTTCTGCTCCGCATTCAGACTTTACTTCCTTGATATATTCGGATGCGGAAAGAATTGAAGCCTTGACCTTTGAATCAACGAAAGTCGAATCGAACCATTTCCCGCGAACATCACCTGTTGCTATAACCGTGACATTCTGTGCTCCTAAAGAAAAACCCGCCAAAAACAAGGCAAGCGCAATCATCCTTTTCATTCTGATAAAATTGAGACTGCTGTTCTATAAAGAAATTCATAATGAGCCTCGTCATATCCCTGATGGCGCTTAGAATCAGCAAATTCTCTGATTCTTAGGAGAAGACGCACCTTTTCTGTCTCTACCTCATCGGCTGAGCCGAGGGAAACGGATCTCTGGACAGGCCCTTCCGCATCACCAAAGCAAAAATCAAAATCATCATCAAAAGACTTGGACGATGGAGCCTTGACAGAGGTTGAGGATCTTGCAAGAGATTTTGTAATCTCCCTCTGAAGTACCTTAATTTGAGGATTTAACCGCTCTTCAAAAATGGTATGATAGAGGTCATCGAAATATTCGTCAATCTTGTAATCTCCTCCGTTCAGTGAGGAAAGCATCACAGCAACAGCTGTCTGAGAGGAAAGCCTACCGGCAAGAGTCGAAGCCTCTTTGAGCGATGATGGAGACTGGAGACCATATCTTTGCGTCACTTTGGGAGCATCAAGCCAAGAAGCATCTCTCACCTCTGAAACAACCCATTTCAGGGCCTCCCGCTGTGCTTTCCGGGAAACGGGATCGACCGTCTTAATTCCAGATAAATCTCTCGCAGCGGTAAGTTTTATCCCTCCAATCTGCGCGAGGGCATTCATCAGATAACGGTTGTACTGGGAGACGATCGTATTGTAAAGCTGCTTTCGGTGGTAAAAATCAGGATCGTCTGATATCCACTCATTAAGATGAGGAAGAATATATTTAAGGTTGGAAATACCATATTTCCCGGCTTTTACGGGATCATCGCCAAGATCATTCTTGCGGGCCGAAGGATCATACTCATTCATCGCCGCAGAGGATGATAATTGCGCACTGAAACGATACCTTGGATCAGTCTCATGGGCTTCGATCAATTTTCTTTTTGCTGCTGCAACCTCCCACATGTCCCTTGCTCCTGGGACAGGTTTATAGAGCCACTCAATCGCATACTTATCATAAACCCCGAGCCGCGGAGGAACAAGGGAGACACTCTTGTCTGACGGCTGAGCGACATAGTTGAAGCGCGCATAATCCATTATGGACGGGGTGGTTCCGTTCTCCTTTGTAAATTCCTGATCACGAAGTTTCTCCACCGGATATGCGGATGATGCCGCCATATTGTGCATCAGGCCAAGAGTATGGCCAATTTCATGGGAAATAACGTAAATCAGAGACTCGTCAATGATTTCCTGCGGCATCTTCTTCGACCGCACCCGGGGATCGACCTGCGAAGTCATTACAAACCTCCAATTGTTCAGGAGCCTGACGACATCGTTGAAAACCAGCACAGAGGCGCAGAGTATCTCCCCTGTAGAGGGGTCCACCCATGATGGCCCCATTGCATTCATCGTTGCATTCGGGACATAGCGGATGCAGTTGTATTTCAGATTGTCCGGGTCGAATTCTGGATCCTCTTCTGCTGAGGGGAAATCCCTGACTTCGAGGATGTTACCAAGGCCGATGTCCTTGAATGCATCGTTCCAGGCAAGGACCCCTTCCCTAATAGGAGCCTTCCATGCTTCGGGGAAGGAATCGTCTATATACCAGACAATCTTCCTCCCCGGACGCCAATGGTTGGCAAGGCGGAAAGGTCTCAGGCCGTCCTCCTCAAGAGTCAGTCCGACCCTCGGAACGGTTGTAGAAAATACCCCGATACGGGTATCGGCAACCATCGGCTGCATTTTTTCCTCCGGAAGAAGGAGAATAGATACCGTCGAGGATATTGTTCCTGTCGTAGAGAATCCTCCTGCAAAAGAGATGTCCGTGTTTTGGAAAAGTTTCAGTGATACATTGTCGGCAAAGGATTTCATCTCTCCGAACCATGAGCTCTTTGATGAGAGACCGGAGATGAACGATTTCCCCTTGGGAGCGGCAGCGGTCACAAGATCTGTAATATCGAAAACAACAGCAGAACTGTCGCGGTTCCATGTGAGTGGCAATCTCTTGTGGATTGAAGGAGTATAATTCCGCTCCAGCGCTTTCTGCAAGCTTTTATCCTCCGCCATGGCCCTGACCGCAGGCTTCAGCAGCACAATCAGAGAATCTTCCCGTTCCACCCTTAGGCAGAGAGGCGGAATCTCCTTGGATCCAATTGCCATTCCACCGGCGTCACTGACGGACGACACCGCCCCACCGATAAGAATCTCCCTTCCGATATAAACCGTTTTATACTCGGCCAGGATCTTGTCTTTGGAGGTTCTGTGGAGTGTTATGAAATCCCCTTGTGCAGTCGAGACCACATCTTTCATGAGTTTCCCGTATCCGTCCTGCCTTGGTGCGGCAAAAACAGAAAATCCTTGCAGCAGAGCGAAAAAGACTGCTGCAAGGATCGAAATTCTACTGATTATCTTCACTTTACTATTTCCTCAAATTATTTCTTGTCACGGACACAACGAACCATTGTCGCTTCCCAGACAGTCTTGGTCGGAGTATAGTTATTGGCCGAACCGGCATTGGCTTTTGTGAACGAAGCCTTCAATTCCGTCGTCGGTGAAGGAACACTCGACAGCGAGAAATTGAAATAATCCCCCTTTAGAGAAGCATAAGCTGTCGTCCAGAAACGAATTGCGTATTTGTTGGAATATAGCATCTGAAGCTGGTAAGTGTTCTTGTTTCCGCCCTCTGCTGCCGAGCCGCAAGCCTTGAAGGTGAGTTCCTGTTCTCCGTCATAGACTCTGAAATAACGGGGCTTTCCGTCGGAAGAAACAATATCAGAACCATCAAGATTGCCGAATTCTGCTCCGGCACCAGCAGCAGATACCATATCTGTCACTTCTGCCTCCGTCGGGACTCTCCATGCGTTTTCGCCAGCTGCGACTTTGACATATGAACAAGGATCGGTTGCTCCGGCAAAAGCAGAAGTGCCTTCGAGAGCATTATATTCCTCCCATGTCCACAGAGAATCAAGGACAATCTTTCCTTCTGTGTCCGGTGCGCAATAAGCCCGCGTACGCCAACTGGCATTGAGTCCACTCGAAGGACTGACGTTATACCAGTAGCAGGAGCCGTTGGCTATTGTCTGCCCATCCTCGGTCGTCGGATTGACGATGTTGTTTCCGATCTGTATTCCGCCACTTGTCGATGCCGGTTTGATTCTGGAATCATAATCCTCTGTATTTGAATAAAGGAAGACTCCACTAGCCGAACCAAACTTGAAATAAAGCCCGACATCATTCGGTTCAGCAATCTTATATGCATTATTTTCGGCATCATACGTCAGATAACCCTTTGACCACTCAACGCCGAAACGAGTAGAACTGACCTTAGAAGTTGTTCCATCCTTGAAATTGAGCGTAAACGAGGAGATATGGGACTTGTTGAAATTGACCTTTGCGCCGCTCATGTCGAACTTTTTCACGAAATAAGAGCTATCGTCGGTATAGATTTTAATCAGCATGGTTTTCATGCCTGCATAGCTGTGATTGGCAACAAAGCAGATATCAACGCCTTTTTCCGCCGTATATTCAAGCGGGGTATCTGTGGAAAGATTGACTATAAAGCGGGAATCTCCGGAAACGAAAGGCTTGGAAACGGCCATTGTATCAGCCAGAGAGAAATAACTCTCTCCGCGGATACCATACTGAGGAAGACCGGTGGTACTCTTACTGTCAAATTCTGTAACGATGTTGACCTTCGATATCTTTGCGGAAGCAACCCCAAGTTCTGTGAGGTGCATCTTCACAAGACCGGCCAGGGGCAGCATTTCGACAGGAGCTCCGTCAAAAGCAATTGAAATAGCATCTTTCCCTGATGCGACGGCTTCCTTTGCCTTGTCAGATAGAGCGAGACGCTTCGATGTCATAGGAACGTATTCAGGCGAAAGGACGCTGGTCAGTTTCTGCTCCCTCGGAACATTCACAACGGCGAAGGTAAACTGGTTGGCTCGGGTCCAGTTTTCTTTCAGCGTCGCACCGCTGCCGGTCGTATACATGTAGCTAGTATCCAGCTGGACGGCATCCTTTGGATAGGTGATGACCATGTAGTCATGGGCGGCCTTCTCGAAGACCACTGATTTCTTGTCCGCAGCAATCACGTCCGGAGCCTTGGAAGAGACCGAGACGGCTTCCGTCGTTTCGGTATCGACCGTAATGTCATGGAAATCGAAGATATCGCTGTTTTCCCAGTAGATATATCTCGACGGAGCTTCGGACTCGTCGAAATATGACTTTGTCATAGGGTCTGAAACGGTGGCGTTGAAAGTATACACGACGGCTCCGTCAGCCCCTTCCGTAGAAACGGATTCCTCACCGCTGAACTCCTCCACTTTGCAGGAGAAGAAAGCAAGGCAAGCAGCCACTGCAAGAAGGATATATCTTGTTTTCATATTCTTTTCCTCCATTAATTATAAGTTCCGAAATCATCTTCACCGAACTGACTTCCGGTCGGCTTTACGGTGACCTTCACCTCGGCGGTAAAACCTCCGTCGACGGACTTGAATGTAATTGTGGCTTCACCCGCCTTGACCGGGTTGACAGTGACCTTGGAGAGTGGACCGACGGTAACGGTGACCACGGCCTCATCGGAAGAAAAGGCGGTGAAGGAGCTGTCGGTGACGCCGTCCGGAGTGACCTTGACAACGAGGTCTCCGTAAGAGAACCCCTCATACACAGTAAGTTCCGTAGCAGAGACGGAGATGCCGTCCGCAGGGACAGTTACGACAACCTTGGCGGTGGCGGTCTTGTTGCCGTCATTGGTCTTGACCGTGACGGTCACTTCGCCGGAGGCGACACCGGTAAGGAGACCGTTGGCATCGATAGTGGCGACATTCGGATCGGATGTCGACCATGAGACGGACTTGTCGGTAGCGAGATCCGGAAGGACAGTAGCGGTGAACTGCTGCGTCTGGCCCTTGAGGATATTTGCGGACGTCGGGGATATGCTGACGCTCTCAACTGGCGTATCGGCCACAACAACCTTGCAGGAAGCGGTGAATCCGCCGTCCTCGGTGGTAACGGTGAGGGTAGTTTCACCCTCCTTGACTCCGGTCACTGTCGGGACATTGCCCTTTACAGAAAGGGTCGCTATCTTCTCGTCTCCTATCTTCCATGTGACATTCTTATTGGTTGCATCGGCAGGGTCGAAGACAGCGGCGATGTCTGAATTGGCGACAGCTTTGCGGATACTGATCTCGCTCTTTGAAAGACTTACTCCCTTTACAGGCACTGTAGCAGTAATGACGCATGTTCCTGACGCGCTACCGGAAGTAGCTGTAATTGTGACTGTTCCGGAACCTTTAGAGGTAACAAGGCCCTTGGCGTCAACTGTCGCGATCTTGTCATCCGAACTCTTCCATGTGACCTCAGGGAACGTTGCGTCAGCAGGCTCCACCGTAGCAGTGAGCTGAAGTGTCTCATCGCGCTTGAGGGCAGCTGTGGCAGGCTTGACGGTCACGGTTGTCACATCGATGTTGGATACGTTCACGGTGCAGTCGGCTGAATAGCCGCCGTCCGTCGTAGTGGCCGAAACAATTGTACGGCCTGCTTTCACTGCGGTCACCTTGCCGCCGCTTACGGTAGCGATGGATTCATTGCTGGATGACCAAACCACGGAAAGATCCGCTGCATTGGAGGGAATTACCGTTGCGGTAACGTCACCAGTCTTCCCCACTCCGAGAGAGAGCGTAGTCGGGGAAACGGTGATTCCTGTCACTGCAACCGGCTTTTCCTTGCAGGAAGCGAGCAAAAGCGCCCCGACTGCAAGAGGCAGGATTGCCAATTTCATTTTTTTCATCATAACCATTTGTATTTTAGTTAATTCTATATTTATACACAATCGCAGCGGGCTCGTTGCAGATACCCTCATAAGAGGCTGTCATCTGCTGAGTCTCAACACTGTAAACATAGACACTGCCCTTCTTTTCTCCGCTTCTGGAAGGGTTGTATGTCGCAATAATTATACTATCCTCGCCGTCATTGGACTTGACTCGCCCTATGAAGTTGGTGCAGAAATCACAAAGAGTCTCCCCGGAAGGCAAAGTGATGGCTGGGATTGAGGCCGGCTGGGAAGCCAGGCCCCAGCGGTAGATGGCATTTCCGTAGTTGTAGTAGAGATCATTGGACTTCTTTACCCCGACCATCTTTGAATTGATATCCATTTTCAGGTCGTTGTTTGTAAATGTGAGTACCTCCTTGATATTTTTAGGATCCGACCATGTTTTATTCATTGAACCGCTGATAATCTTGTATTCGGACGGATTAGACTTGTTCTGAAGGAGGGCATAAAGGTAATACCCTGTCCTCGGAGTTCCGACTCCGATTACCCTGTATCCATCCGGATAATTGGTAACAAGCCCCTGGGAGGCGCTGACACGGATACTGACGCTGTCGGGAGAGAATATACATGGATAACGCGTCGTTTCCCCGACATCCGTACTCCTGTTAGTCATAGGGTAGATACGGCTCATGGTAGTCCTGACATCTGTCATCTCGTGGATGCCGCCTACGGTCATGTCATAACGGAAGAATCGGCCGTCTGCGCTGAGAAAATAGTTGGTAAAAGTCTTCGTTCTGGCATATTCCCCTCCGAATTCAGCACAGTATGTTCCCCACTCGGACATCTTCGCCGTCGCAAACAGCTCCATTGTCTTAGGTTCAAGATGGTAGATCGTCCCCTCCCCGTCATCAGTTGCGACAAGAAGAGCTGTGAACTGCTGGCCGTCTGTTGATGTCATGTCGGACATGAAAAGGTCCTTTCCGTTTTTAATTTCGATACCGACGTCAATTGTAAAGAGCTGCTGTTCACCACGATTCTTTTCTTCAGTGGTCAGAGTCTTGACAAAAGTGAGCTCTCCCGTCCCGTCCGGAGCATTGTCAAGAATGAGGATTCCTTCGTCATAACCCGCGTTGACATTAAGGGTAAAGTAATGAAACTCAATTGATTCCCCATTGTCAACTTTCAAACGAAGAATATAACTTCCAATTTTTGTAAATGTATAATTGATTGTTGGCGAAGTAGATATTGTCTGGATTGAAGCAAATTGGTGCTGGGAAATAGTCGTCCCTTTCTCAGGTGACCCGACCGCCCACTCATAGGTCACATCCGGAACACTTTTTACCGTGACCCCTTCATACACGAATTCTTGCCCCATAAGAGCATTGACGGTGTCGGAGAGGACCGAAATCGTTATTGGCGCAAGAGTCGGATAGTCCTTTACTTTGATCCCATAACAGGAAACAAGAGCACATGCCGCGGAGGCGGCTATAAAAATATTTCTGAGAATCCTTTTCATGACCGTTTTTCTAATTTAGAATTGCGTAAGTGCCGTCCCTTGGATCCCCCCAGCCCTGATGGGTCATGAGATTGACCTGATTCATAAGTTCCACATTGGGATCGTCAGGATGATCCTTGTACCACTGCTCATAAAACTCATACAAAGGCACAGCAACATACTTTGCCCATGCAGACGGATAGAACTTCGTCCAAAACATATATTCCGCATTCTCAAGAAATTCTCCATAAGCGGACACATAGTTGTCGTGGAATACCGGGCTTGTCACCTCAGTCTCATTAAAGAACTTCAGCAACATCCGGTATTTATCAGGATAAAAATCGCCGATGTAAGGATTCCAGCCGGGAGCCCCCGAAGCTGTCCACTTCCACCATGACGGACATGAAGGCTCTCCATCGTTGACATAGAAATAAATCTCCGGGGTCAGGACATCGTTTGAGGACTTCGCATCGTACATGACAGCATGGAAATCATCATTATCGACAATCCTAAGCCCGACTCGTACGTATTTATTCATCATAGACTCCTGGCGCTTAAGCGTAATCTTAAGACGCATAGTTACTTCCCCTGCCGGAAGTACAGGGTCAGCAACAGTGAAGTCGATATCCGGACGCCCTGCAGAAAGAGGATAGACACCGGTCCCGATGACAAATTCGCTTGCCGTCGTATCGATGACCTCTATCTTGAATGTTCTGTCCTTATCGGAAGGCATCCCCATGATTCTGACATCAGCCTCAATGGGAATCTCATCATCTGCAATCATTGAAAAAGAATGAAGACGGGTCTTCAGCGTATCATGAAAGTATATGACCGGAGTCCCAGAAGGATCATAAATCACATAGCTACCCTTGCATGAAGAAAAAACAAGAAGAGCGGCGGCAATTATTTGAAACAATCTTTTCATTATAGTTCAAGATTTTCGCGACCTTCGTATTCCTCGTCGGGAATAGGCATCATATAGGTCGCAGGAAGCGTTCCGTCAAGCACTTTCCCTCCGGTGACGGAAATGTCCATTCCGGAGCGCTTCATGTCATACCAGGTAAGGCCTTCGCCATAGAATTCTTTCCGGCGCTCCCGGAAGAGATCATTCGCCGTAAGTGATGTGACCGGATCAAGCCCGCGCGTCGTGGTGACTGCATTGAAATAGCGACAAGCCTCAGACTGGTCTTTATCCAGATAATATTCGGCGAGAATATAGTACATTTCGGGGATTCTGAGAACACTCACTCCGAGAATAGAATTACCTGTATACTTGGATGTTCCCGACACGTACCAGGCATCATTCACCATCTTTTTGAGTTTGCCTTCGCCCATATCGAACCATGCGCTGAGCCGATAGTCTGTCCCGGAGGAGGCAGATCCGTCGTTATAGAGAAGATTCCAGTCGGACGAAAGTGTAAAGGAGGACGTTGAAGCTGTGGTTCCAAGGACATATTTTCTCATGTTCGGCGTCTGAAAGTCTTCAGAATAGATACCGAAAATTGTCTCATTGAGATCAAGGGTACCATTGTCCGGTTGGACAAATGCCCTAAGAGGACGGAATGAGAACTTGCCGCTGTCTACAACTTTCATCGCATATAGCGAGGCTGCCTCAAGATCATTTTTCATCCAGTAGACTCGAGCAAGGAGGGCCTGCACTGCATAGAGATTGAGGTGAGTTATGCGTGCATCGGTGAATCCTGCATTGGAATTTGTCCTCACTGGGGGAAGCAATTCACTATCGGCGGAGAGAAGGCGTTCAGCCTCTTTGAGATCGGCTATTATCGCATCGTAGCAACCTTCCCAAGTACTGAACGGAGTGATATCGAACGAATAATTCTTTACGTACGGGACCGTCTCTTTCTTGAAAGAGTCGTCTGCCCAGTAAGGAGCACCGTAGATTCCAAGGAGATCAAAGTGAAGAAGAGCCCTCAGGGCATATGCCTCACCCTTGTAAAGTTTGGAATATCGAAACTCATCCTCAGAGAGATCCTCGGCATGGACAATGATATTGTTGACATGGTTGATAGCCTTATAGCAGGCTGTCCACAGGAGGTTCCGGACATTATTGTTCTGATAGTACCAATCACCTTCGGACATAATACCGATCAGATAATCGGTGCAGATTTCATTGCGGGAAAGGGCTTCAGGAATCCACAACATGTAACCACGATACAAGTACTCCTGATTACCAAGTTCGCTATAGATGCCGTACAGGGCATCCTCGAAGCCTTCGCCGGTAGAATACATATCCGCATCGAAAACCTCCCCTTTAGGATTGACGTCCAGGAACTTGCCGCACCCGGAAAGTATCATGGCCGCAAAGGCCAAAATAATAGATATCTTTTTCATGACTTCTAAAAGGTCGGACGGAAAATAAGGTTGAACGACTGTGCGTAAGGATAAGATGTACCCCTCTCGAACTTCACCGTTGAGATGTGGGCAACATCGGAAAGACCTATTCCCACGACAAGTTTTCGCATTCCAAAGCGGGAAACAGCCTTGGGCTGGAAGTCGTAGGTCAACTGAAGACTGGAGATATAAAGTTCATTTCTCCTCTCAACGAAGCGCTCAGACTTGATATATGTCGAGCCGGAAGCCTGCAATCCGAGGAAACGGGAAATGTCACCTGGTTCTTTCCACCTATCGGTGAAAACTCTCTCGTCGACATTGCCGTAAATCGAGGTTCCAAGGTTTTCAACCTTATTCTGAAGAGTTGTGTTATAGTAGTCACTCCCAAAAGTATATGTGGTAGTAACATTGAGTGACCAGCCCTTGTAACGCAGGGTGTTAATCCAAGAACCTTGAAGAATCGGGTTGGTATTGCCTACCGCAACCCTCTCGTCCGCATCGTAGTTATATGTATACTCACCGTTCTTTCGGATGAAAATCTCCCGCCCGGTAGCAGGGTCAATTCCGGCGGATCTCATTGCATAGATATCGAACTGGGATCCCCCTTCCTGATAGAGCAGTTTCGGCATGAGGGAATCCTCTGATTCAGGGCCGTCCTTACCTTTGAGGGACGAAGAAATCTTATTGATCTTATCCATGACATGAGCCCCCGTCAAGGTCATATTCCAGAACCAGTCCCTTGTCTTCAGGATATGTCCGGAGATAGAAATATCAATACCCTTATTATTGATCTCTCCGAAATTAACATTCATGCTGCTTGCCCCGACTGAAGGCGGAAGAGGAATGCTCATCACCAGGTCGTATGTGGTATTGGTGTAGCCGTCAATGGAGAAGTTGAGTCTGTCATCGAACATAGTTCCCGAAATACCTACATTATTCTTGAGAGTTCTCTGCCATTTGAGGTCAGGATTGCCCATCTGATTCGGAAGGGCGCCTATTCCGGTGTAGTACATGTTCTTCTGGTTGTACTCATAGACGGTCTTCGCTTGATAGTAGCTGAATGATACATTTCCGGTGTATCCGAAAGAATAGCGGAGGCGAAGCGAACCTAGCCATGGGATGCCCTTGGCAAACGATTCGTTATGAACATTCCATCCTGCTCCTGCCGCCCAGAACGGAGCAAAACTGTTTTTTGCCCCGAAACGGGAAGAACCCGAGGCGTTATATGAGCCGTCAACATAGTAACGGTTGCGATAAGAAGCATTGACATTGCCGAAGAAACTCGCCGCTGTCGAAAGGTTGTCCGTTCCCCTCGGTTTGCCGGAGGGATCATAATTCATGGCGAAAGACAAATCAGAAAGGACATCCTTGAGGAATCCGACTCCCGTCATGGAGGCATTCTGGTTGTGGTTATACTTGATATTGGTACCTCCGCTGACCCTGAACATGGAGCCTCTCGAATCAAGGGAGCGGCCGTAATTGGCAACCAACTTTCCCGCAATGTTCAAACCATTGCTGCTGGAAAAGGTATAACTACCGCGGCTTGTGTAGTCCGTCTTCTCAAGTTCTTTGGCTGATTCGGGGGAAACGTAGTTGTCCCTCTGGTTCCATGTCATACCCAGAGAAGCCTGACCGTTAATATAGAAGTACTTGGTTATGTTCCACTTAGCCGTCAGGTTATTGGTGAAATTATGGGATGTTCCCTTGTTGAAACTGGAGAGGGTCGCATCGTAAAGAGGGTTATAGACCTTCGTGCCTGTCTCATTGACAGGATCAAACCAGAACACTTTGTTGAGCTCTCCGAACTCGTCGTAGATTTCATAATAAGTATTCATCGTCGAATACTGGCTAAAGTTTCCGTAAGGAGAATCGGTTGACTTTGTCATTCCGAATGTCGTACGAAAAGAAGCTGTGAGTTTATCGCGAAGGTGGTAACTAATGTTGAAATTCAAGCCGAAATTGCGCCTGTTGTCGCCTTTCATTACACCATAGTTGTCTCCGAAACTCGCATTTGCAAGGAAATCCAGTTTCTCGCCGCGGGAGGTAAGAGAAAGGGAGTGGGTATGTCCGAACGAGATCCGAAGAGGAGCACTCATCCAGTCTGTATTGACACCTTTTCTCACCTGCTGAAGCTTCCATGCGTAAGCCTCGTCCATTGAACCGGTACCGGTTTCATAAAGACCTGCGAGCCTCTCGACCTCAAGCTTCTGGGCCGAGTTCGTGAGGTTGAAATAATGAAGATCCGGAATCTGGTACTTAGGGACAAAGTTGTAGCTGAGTTTGACCTTTTCGTTACCTATTCTCTTGCGCTCGATGACAATTACTCCATTAGCGCCCTGATCACCGTAGAGGATAGTTGCGGACGCATCCTTCAAGACGTCCACACGCTCGATATCAAATATGTCGAGGTCATATAGTTCCTCCATGGTAATCTCAACGCCATCCAGAATGATAAGGGGATTATTTACCCCCTCCTCGCTTTCCTGGGTAATCAAAGAGTTTGCTCCTCTGATAAGAATCTGGGGAATTGCATTAGGATTGGATCCGGCGGCATTATTCTCCATGATTACCATTCCCGGAGTTACTGCAGCAATACCTGTAATGAGGTTGTTGGGGGACATCTGAACAAGTTCCTCACCGCTGATTGTCGTCGCCGCGCCGGTGAAAGTCTCTTTCGCTTGCTCATAGAACCCGTTGACAACGACGGCCTCTATCTCATTATCGTCCTTGAGGCTGACATTGATAGTAGTGGAGGCACTGACCTGCCTCTCTTCTCCACGCATCCCAATGAATGAATACAAAAGGGTGGCTGAGCCCTTCGCGGGCTTCTTGAACGACAAGGAATAGTAGCCCTCCGCATCAGTCGCGATACCCGTAGAAGTACCTTTCACTACGACACCGGCTCCGGGAAGGGGCTCTCCGGAAGAGTCTGTAATCCGTCCGGTGACCGTTATTTTGTCCTGAGCCAGACCTGTAAACAGGCAGACAAGCATGAATAAGACGGTCAAATAAAACTTTTTTCTGCCTCTTTCCATAAATATTGACTTAATATCCGCCGTCTTGGGACCGAATATGGCCCAAGTCGACAGATCCTTTTAACTCTAACTAATTGAATCTTCCCGCGCGATGGCAAACACACTATTGCAATTATACGAATTATTTTTCAAAACCACCACCAAATGACCATTTTTTTTGTAAGTTTGTATGCTCAGACAAATAAAGACATAATAATGACACGAAAACTTTTTATTGCCGCAGCTGCATTCATGGCTATTTTTGCCGGCTGCACGCCTAAGGAAGAATTCAAAGAAACCCTTTCAGTCAATCCAACGACTATCAAACTCGAAGGATCTCGGGCAAGTACAATCGTAGAGGTCACCTCCAATACCTCATGGACGGCTGACGTCTCAGAAAGCTGGCTCTCTGTGACTCCGACGAAGGGAACTAACAATTTATCTGTTGTTGTCAAGGCAAAAGACTATTCAGGAGAAGGAGATCGTACTGGTACTGTAACCATCGCAACTTCGACTCTAAAAAAGGAAATATCTGTCACTCAGGCACCTGATATTGTTATCCCCCATGTTGAGACCTTCTTCTCGGGAGGCAGCGGGACCGAGTCAGATCCATATCTTATTTCTACGGCATCCGACCTTATAGATCTCCTGGAAAAATCCAACAACAAGGATAATTCAGCAAAAATGGCGGCGGCATGGTTCTCTCAGACAACCGATATTGACATGTCCGGCGCGACATTCACTCCGATGTTCCAGGAGGGAAGCAAGTTCTCAGGAGTCTATGACGGAGGCGGCCATAAGATTTCTTCCATGAAATTGAGGTCGACCGCAAAGAAAGCTTCCGGATTCATTGCTTATGCTGACGGAGGGAAGGTCAAAGACCTTGTATTTGATAATATTGACTTCGATGCCGAGTATGTCTTCGCAGGAGCGGTAATCGGTTATATGGAAAACGGCGCCGTAATTAGCGGATGTTCCGTTTCAGGTCAGGTCAGACAGTATGTCAGCGGACTCAATGCCCTCGGAGAGGCCAATGAAGGTTATTCTGGTGGTCTTGCCGGCTTTGTCAAGAACAGTACGCTCGAAGACTGCACCCTTGATGGCAATGTAACCATCTACGGAAAGTATAGCGGAGGTATTGCAGGCCTTATTGAGAACTCCACTGCCAAGAACTGCAAGGTTCTGAAAGACAGGACCATCAATATCTATTACCACTGGAACGGAGGTCTCTTCGGAAAGGCTCGCGGAGCTGAGAATCTCATCACCGGATGCTCCTTCGAAGGGAACATTTCCGCAGTCGGATTCATCCAGGGAGGTATTGTCGGGCAGCTCGAAGGCGGCCGCGTTGAGAACTGCGTGATGGGAAGCTATGCGACCCTCGGCTGCGACAAATACTTTATCGGAGGTATTGTAGGCGCAATTGTTCCGATTGAAGAGGTAACTGTCAATAACTGCGCTGCTTATGGTACGATAAAGGGTGGATTCAGCATTGGCGGTATCGCCGGCTACTGCGGCTTCCTCACTTCCGGTCCCGGCAAGGTCAGTACCGCCACCAAGGCCGTCACAATCTCCAACTGCGCGTTTATCGGAGGAGAGATAACCGCTACCGGCAACAACGGAAGCACTAACCTCTACTCCCTAGCTGCCGGCATCCTCGGATGGTCCCATGGGTCCAATGCCTTGACCATCAAGGGCTGCTACAGCGTCCCCTCCCTTATCCAGACTATCTCGACAGGCAATCGCGGAGCTCTCGCCGGGATATCGGCATATCAAAACAGCACGAGCGGGAAGGTCGTCTATGAGAACTGCTATAGCTCGGTCTCCCCTTCGGAAATGCTCAATTGCAATGACCCTGTCACCTCTATCAACGGATATAACTTCTACGGAGGAATATACTGCCGAAGCACACAGCCTACAACGATACGCAATTGCTTCTGCGACAATTCTATACAACTAGGGACAGGAGATTCGAACGCATCTGAAAGCGGAAACGAAGCCCTTACAACTGCCGATCTCTCCAACGGGACCCTTCTTGGCAAACTTCAGAGTACCGCGAGTGGAACTGTCTGGGTAGCAGGCACCAACGGTCTCCCGACCATCGAAGGCCTTCCGGCTGATCCCAACGTCAAGCCGAAGGCTAAGAAGAGAGTCAGTGTCATCGGCGACTCGATATCGACTTTCAAGGGATGGATCCCTTCTGGTTATTCTGCCCATTACCCCGCAACCGACGGCACATTGACTCTTGTCAATGAAACCTACTGGTACAGACTTATTTACGACTACATGAAGAGCGCCGAACTCGACATGAATATAGCCTTCTCAGGATCGACAGTGACTGCAACAACCCAGGAGAACTATGCCGCAAAATACGGAACCGCTACCAATGCCTGGTTCGGTAAAGACTATACAACGAGATTTATCGAATGCGGAGGCTGCGGTCGTCCCGACATCATTCTAATCCATGGAGGCACCAACGATTGGTCCCACAACGCAGACCCTCTTGCTCCTGGCGTCGCCATCCGCAATGACGCTTCCAATATCTACGGCGGTCACGCTCCGTCTGCTACAGTGATGCAGAGCATATACGAAAAAGCCGATGCTGCAACGACACGCGCTGAGGTCAACGCACTGCCCGCAGGGACTTTCTGCGAGGCCTATGTCAAGCTCCTTTGCCAGATAAGAGAGCGCTATCCCCAGTGTAGAGTTGTATGTATCATAGGCGATTATCTCAGCCAGAGTATCGAAGAGTCTATACTTGAGATAGCTTCACACTACGGAGCCAAGACAGTCAACCTCTTCCGTGTCAACGGATTCAACGACCTCGGCGGTTATAGCCTGAGCACCCTTTCCAACAAGGGTTCACAGCCAAATATGCCAAAGCACGACTACAGCGGCGACCTTAGCGGCTGTCATCCCGGATCCAAGGCAATGGAATTCATCGCCAATAAGATCTACACCGAACTCGGAACATGGCTCGAGCAATAAAGACTTTTTTAACGACTGCCCTGCTTTTCGGCGGGGCCTGCCTTTTTGCACAAACAAGGATAGACAAGCTCTATATTGACACCCGTGGCATCTTCCATCAAGAAACAGTCGACGGAGTGTACAGCAGCCAATTCCTTGCTGACCACCTCAATCTTAACGTTACCGGGCAGATTGAGAACGGTATCGATTTCCGAATAAGGCAGAGGCTCAATAAAAAGGTCTTTGATGAGAACAATATTTTCAATGCCACAGACTTCCTCTTCGTGGACTGGAAGCCGGTGGACTCCCGCTGGCACTTCCTATTTGGAAAGAATGCCGTCATGATTGGTGGATACGAGTATGATGCCGTCCCTATTGACGTCTATTTCTACAGCCAGTTCTGCAACAACCTCTATCAAGGCTTTACCCTCGGCGCCACTGTAGGATACTCAATACTTGAAAATCAAGAGCTTGCATTTCAAGTATGCAACTCGCCCCTCTCTCTTGGGATAGAAAATCTTTACGCTTATAACTTTGGATGGCTCGGGAGGTTCGCTTCATGGTGGAGGACAATATGGACATTCAACCTTGTCGAAGACCCCGACCACAGGATGATAAGTTATATCTCTCTTGGAAACCACTTCCAGTGGGACGACCTCCTGTTCGACATCGATCTTATGAATCGCGGAGCTTTCGGACAAAAGAGATATTTCGGGACCGACTATACCCTAATTTCAAAGATAATCTGGAGCATCGGGAACTGGAATATTTGTGCCAAAGGCGGCCTTGAAGGGAATGCTCTCGACAATGTTGATTCATCCGGGAGAGCCTATGATGCCGTCATCGCCCCAGGGACAAAATACGCCTACGCAGGAGGCGGACTTGAGTATTTTCCCCTTGGTCGGGACGGGATTCGACTTCATGCCGTATATTACCGCGACAACGCCAAACACCGCAATAATTTCGACCTTGGCGTGACCTGGAAAGTAGATATTATTAAACACTGATACAATGGCTGATTTATTCAAAAAGATCGGGCTTCCGAAAAGTCTTTCCTGGGCATTTCTGGGAGTTCTGATTTTCATGATGGGAGACGGCATCGAGCAGACTTGGCTCAGCCGCTACATTACTGAACAAGGGTTCAACTCTGCAGACCTATTTACGGTATACGGCATCACAGTAGGGCTTTCCGCATGGTTCTCAGGAGTTATCGCTGAGACTTTCGGGGTCAAAAAGACCATGCTAGCCGGCTTTATCCTTTATGCCATCGGCGTCGCCGGATTCGCCGGCATCGGCATAGCAAACATGAACTGGCCCATCCTTCTTGCAACCTATGCAGTCAAGGGCCTCGGCTATCCCCTCTTTGCGTACACATTCATGGTCTGGATTACCTACCGTGTCGAAAAAAAGAGCCTCAGTTCCGCCCAGGGGTGGTTCTGGTTTGTATTCACCGGGGGTCTTAATGTCCTTGGAGCCTATTACGGAGTATTCGCTGTCAACCATATTGGAGTCATTCCCACCCTATGGACAGCCATACTCTTCTCCGCTATCGGTGCAGTCTTCGCTCTCTGGGTCAATAAATGCGATGAGACCAATCTCTTCGCAGATTCCCAGGCCAACGAGGAAGGTTCAAAAATCAAGGCCCTCATCAAGGGGCTCGGAATCATGAAGAGGGAGCCGAAGGTGCTCATGGGAGGGATTGTCCGCGTCATCAACACAACCTCGCAGTTTGCGTTTGTCGTGTTCATGCCTCTATATATGGCAAAATATGGTCTCTCGGACGGGCAATGGGCTTCCATCTGGGGCTCCATCTTTGTCTTTAACATCATCTTCAACCTTGTATTCGGCATCGTCGGGGACAAGATTGGATGGAATAAAACCGTCATCTGGTTCGGCTGTGTCGGATGTGCTGTGACCGTGCTGTTGTTCTACTATTCCCCCCAGATTATCAACCAGTACTGGTTTATTCTCCTAATGGGAATCCTCTGGTGCATAATGCTAGCCGGTTACGTTCCCCTTTCTGCGATTGTGCCTTCTCTTGTTGACACTGACAAGGGTGCCGCCCTCTCCGTCCTCAACCTTGGAGCCGGAGCCGCCGCTTTTGTCGGCCCCCTTCTTGTCCGCCTTTTAGAGAAGCCTATCGGCTACGAGGGCATTGCATGGGTTCTTGCAATCCTTTATATCATCAGTGCCGTAATGACTCATTTTATTCGTCCGAAAGCAAATCAAGAGCCCATAACTTCTGAGGAATAATTTGATATAGTTTGCAGGGAAATTGTTATCTTTGCGGACGCTGAAAAGAATTATAGTACTATATTATTTTATAACGTTATGAATTTTCTTACAGATGAGAAACTCGTCATTGTCGGCGCAGCCGGAATGATCGGTTCCAACATGGCCCAGACAGCCATGATGCTCAAGCTTACCCCCAACATCTGCCTCTACGATGTCTATGAGCCCGGTCTCAAGGGCGTAGTCGCTGAAATGAACCACTGCGCTTTCGAAGGTGCAAACATTACATGGACTACTGACCCTGCAGTCGCTTTCAAGGATGCTAAATACATCATCTCCTCCGGTGGTGCTCCCCGTAAAGCAGGGATGACCCGCGAGGATCTTCTTAAGGGCAACTGCCAGATTGCCGAGGAGTTCGGAAAGAATGTAAAGGCTTATTGCCCTGACGTAAAGCATGTCGTAGTTATCTTCAACCCGGCTGACCTTACTGGTCTCGTGGTTCTTCTCCACTCCGGCCTTAAGCCAGAGCAGGTAACAACCCTCGCAGCCCTCGACTCTACCCGTTTCCAGACTGCCCTCGCCGAGGAATTCGGTGTTCAGCAGTGCAAGGTTACCGGATCATACACCTACGGCGGTCACGGCGAAGCAATGGCAGTTTTCGCATCCAAGGTCAAAGTTGACGGCAAGCCCCTAGCAGAGATGGGTCTCAGCGCTGAGAAATTCGAGGAAATCAAGCACAACACAGTCCAGGGCGGAGCAAAGATTATCGAACTCCGCGGACGCAGCTCATTCCAGAGCCCTGCCTACAATGCGGTCAAGATGATTGAGGCTGCAATGGGTGGTGAGAAATTCACTTGGCCTGCTGGCACTTATGTCAATGACGAGAAGTTCCACAACGTCATGATGGCAATGCCTACAGTCATCGACGCTACCGGTGTTCACTTCTGCGAGCCCGAAGGCACTGCAGAAGAGCTCGCCGCTCTCGAGGCTTCCTACGAGCACCTTTGCAAGATGAGAGACGAGATCGTCGACCTCGGCATCGTTCCTCCAGTTTCTGAGTGGAAGAAAGCAAATCCTTGGCTCTAGAATACTCTGATTTAGAGTTATTAAGGAATCAAGAAACAATAACCTGCAAGCCCTTCAGCGTGCACCGGGCATTGCGCCACGCATGCGGGTTACCCTGCGGAAGTCCTTCTGCAACCGCTCAATCCAGTTCGTCGTGTATATCATGGACTGTATCTGGGGCACATAGCTCAGGTATGTGAAGTAGAATGCGATGTCCGGGTTCTCAACCCGGGCCTATCGACTCTTGGCCTACTGATTCTAGCTATCTTCAAGGCTAACCATGGACATTCCTCCCGCCGTCTTGCCGGATGAATCCTCGGCTTTATGGGGGCGTTCGTAGCACTTACTTTACCTATTTTACTTATATAGGAAGTCTTTACTTCACATGCTAAATGCAATATCAGGATGGGGACGGCACTCAACTAAATCTAGTTTAAACACCCAAAAAGTGTCAACCATTCTTAGGGAAGGTCAGTTATTGATAGTGTTTTCAATTTTTTGAAATATACTTCAAAATATTTTCTTATTTTTGTGAAGTATAATTTAGGGTGATATGGATAAGGGAATCATCAAAACCATCATCGGTGAGAAGCAACGGGAAATCTCCCAAGTGAAACTCGTGACACGCCCGGTATCGTACGAGGATGCCCTGTGCTACGTAAATGTGGGCGTCCGGCGGGCAGGTAAGTCCTGGTTGCTGTTCCAGGATATCCAACAGCGGGTAACCGCCGCAAAGGCGACGTTCCAGGACTGCCTCTACGTCAACTTCGAAGATGAACGTATTGCGGATATCAAGTCTGGCGAACTCGGGCTGACCATTGACTGTTACCAGGAGATGTTCGGTCCCGGAAAACCACTGGTATATCTTGACGAGATCCAGAACGTGGACGGATGGGAGAAATTCGTCCGCCGGCTGGCCGAATCTGGATTCCGTGTGATGGTTACCGGCAGCAATGCCAAGATGCTCAGCAAGGAAATCGCGTCCACACTGGGAGGGAGTTTTGTCATCCGCGAAGTATTCCCTTTTTCCTGGCGGGAATACCTATCCTACCATGGAGTCCTTCCCGGGCCGAACTGGGAATACGAGCCGGATACCAGGCTGGAGGTGAGGAGACGCTTCGACGACTATTTCTACAACGGCGGTTTCGCCGAATCGTTTCCCATCGTCGGAAAGCGCGAATGGCTTACCAGCCTGTTGCAGCGGATCCTGATGGGTGACATCCTTACCCGGCACAAGATCCGGAACGACCGCCAGCTCCGGCTCCTGGTCCGGAAAGTGGCGGACAATGTGATGCAGCCGACCTCCATCTCGCGTTTCGAGCATGTTATCAAGTCCTCCGGAGAGAAGATCAGCTCACCCACGGTGAAGGACTACTTGGAATACCTGGAGGAAAGCTATCTGATCTACTCCATCCCCAACTATGCCTCGCCGGATTCGGAGCAGGAGACGCTTCGCAAACGCTATTTCATCGACAACGGACTCCTGAACCTCTACCTTTACAAGGGGGAGACGAAACTGCTGGAGAACATTGTTGCGCTCCAGCTCAGGAAGCATTACTGGAACCCCGAGGAGCCCAGCCTGTTCTATTATAAGCGAGGCGATGTGGACCTGGACTTTTACATTCCCGAAGAAAAGACGGCCATTCAGGTTTCCTATGACATCTCATCCCAAGAGACCATTGACCGGGAGGCGGGGGCGCTCGTGAGTTTCAACAGGACGTTCAAACTGGACCGGGCGCTGATCATCACTTACGACCAGGAAGAGACTTACGAAAAGGACGGTCTCTCTATCGATGTGATACCGGTCTGGAAATGGCTTCTCCGCTTCCACTCCTCCCCCGAACAATGACCGGCGGAAGAGAGGTTGTGGAGCCTACCTGGAATTGTGGATAGCCGTCTTTACTTCACATAGCGGCATTATTTCGCCCGGTGTTGCGACGTCGGGCTTTTTTTTGTACTGAAAGAGCCAACCGCCTACCGGTGGAGCCGCATAAGGAATCCCCAGATACCGAAGTACGCCGTCTTTTACGATACCGCGCACAGGACCATGGGAAGTCATTACAGTAGGGACAGAAGGCATGTTCAAAGGCTTTATTCTACATTTTCACAAATTTAAGGCGATTTAACGGAAAATCATAATGACAATATTATTTGCCTTCTTCCAAGAAAATCCTTATCTTCGTGTACGGAATGAATATCACTATATGATTGAGCGCTATTCCCGTAAAGTCATGAGGGACGTCTGGACGGAAGAAAACAAGTTCAGAGCATTCCTCGAAGTCGAAATCCTCGCCTGCGAAGCATGGAGCAGGCTGGGTATAATCCCCGAAAATGAAGTCAAGAAGATCCGAGAATCAGCATCTTTCGATGTTGATCGTATCCATGAGATTGAAGAGCAGACCCGCCACGACGTAGTCGCCTTTACCCGTGCCGTGAGCGAAAGTCTCGGCCCGGAAAGGAAATGGGTCCACTACGGGCTGACCTCTACCGATGTTGTGGATACTGCCAACGGCTATCTCATCAAGCAGGCCGATGATATCCTCCTCAAGGATATGGAGGAGTTCATGGAAGTTCTTAAGAAAAGGGCGCTCGAATTCAAGGATACTCCATGCATCGGAAGGACTCATGGAATTCATGCCGACATTACCTCCTTCGGCCTTAAATGGGCCCTCTGGCACGAGGAAATGAAAAGGAATATCGAACGGTTCCAGTTCGCGAGGAAGGGGGTCGAAGCCGGAAAAATGAGCGGAGCAGTAGGCAATTATGCCAATATCCCCCCGTCCATCCAGGACTATGTCTGCGAACATCTCGGCATCGCTTCTGCCAACATTTCTACCCAGGTTCTCCAGCGGGACCGGCACGCTTTCTATATCTCCACCCTCGCAGTCATCGCCTCGACGCTTGAGCAGATGGCATTTGAGGTCAGAAATCTCCAGAGGACCGAGGTCCGGGAGGTAGAGGAAGCCTTCGGGAAGGGGCAGAAGGGATCCAGCGCCATGCCCCACAAAAGAAACCCCATCGGAAGCGAGAATATCTGCGGCTGCGCACGGGTAATGAGAGGCTATATGGCCGCTTCATGCGAGAATGTCGCCCTATGGCACGAGAGGGACATTTCCCATTCCTCAACAGAGAGAATCATCCTTCCGGATGCCACAGAGCTTCTGGATTACATGCTCTGCCGGTTCAAAGGGATACTGGAGAATCTCAATGTCTATCCCGAGAATATGCTCGCGAATATTCGCCTCACCCACGGAGTCATCTTCGCCCAGAGGGTGATGAACGCCCTAATTGAAAAAGGCCTTTCGAGAGAGAGCGCCTATGATCTCGTCCAGCCGATTTCGATGAAATCATGGACAGAAGGTCTTGATTATAAGACGCTTCTAAAAGAAAATAAAGCCGTCATGGATGTTCTCTCCCCAAAAGAATTGGAAGGCTGCTTCACTATGGATTACTACTTCAAAAACATAGATTACATTTTTAACAAAACCGGCATATTATGAAGAAAGTAGACGTCGTCCTCGGCCTCCAGTGGGGTGACGAGGGCAAAGGCAAGGTGGTCGATGTTCTGACCCCGGATTACAAGGTTATTGCTCGCTTCCAGGGCGGTCCAAATGCAGGCCATTCGCTCGTTTTCGACGGAGACGGATTCGTTCTTCATACCGTTCCGTCCGGAATTTTCCGTCCGGATTCTGTCAATATCATAGGAAACGGAGTTGTGATCGATCCCGTCATCCTACAGGATGAAGTCGAAGCGATAGAGGCAAAAGGGGTTGACATTACCGGGAAACTCCTGATTTCCAAGAAAGCACATCTCATACTCCCGACCCACAGGATGCTGGACGCCGCCAGCGAGACGGCCAAGGGAAAGGGCAAAATCGGCTCCACTCTCAAGGGTATCGGACCAACCTATATGGACAAGACCGGACGAAACGGACTTCGCGTAGGCGATATCCTCTCAGATGCCTTTATCCAGAGATATGAGGCTCTGAAATACAAGCACTTCGGTCTTCTCGCCCAATACAAATTTCCATTCGATATCACAGACTATGAGATCAAATGGTTCCAAGCGGTCGAGCAGATGAAGCGCTTCACCTTCATTGACAGTGAATTTGCCGTCAACCGCTATCTTGATAGCGATGTCTCCATCCTTGCCGAAGGCGCCCAGGGAGCGATGCTGGACATCGACTTCGGAACATACCCCTTCGTCACTTCGTCCAACACGATGACAGCCGGCGTCTGCACCGGCCTGGGAGTCGCCCCTTGCCGAGTGGGCAAAGTCATGGGTATATTCAAAGCCTATTGCACCAGAGTGGGCAGCGGCCCCTTCCCTACAGAACTCTTCGACAATGACGGAGAGCGTCTCCGCAGAATCGGCCGGGAATATGGAGCTACTACGGGAAGACCACGCCGCTGCGGATGGTTGGACCTCGTTGCCCTGAAATATGCCGTCATGATGAACGGTGTCAGCGAACTTATCATGATGAAGGCGGATGTCATGAACGGCTTTGACACCATCCGCGTTGCAACCGGCTACGAGATTGACGGAAAGGTAGTTACAGACTTCCCGTTCGAATGTCCCGCCGAGGTCCATCCTGTCTACAAGGACTTCCCCGGCTGGAAAGAAGATATCACCAAAGTCCGTAGTTACGAGGACTTCCCGAAAGCCTTCAAGGAGTATGTTTCATTTATAGAAAAGGAGACTGGCTGCCCGATTCGCATTATCTCGGTTGGCCCTGACCGATCTGAAATAGTTATCAGATAAAGTTTTTTTCTTATCTTTGCGTGTTTTAACCACACCACATGGAGATGAAGAAACATTTGTCGGCACTTATTCTCACTTGCCTTTTCCCTTTCATAGGGTCCGCACAGATTCTCCCAAGCGCGAATCCTGTTGCCGATTCCGTCGCTTTTGCCAAAGTCCGTGCACGCATGGACTCCATCCGTCAGTACCGCCCCACGGTAGGACTTGTCCTTGCAGGTGGAGGCGCCCGCGGAATGGCGCACCTCGGGGTCATCAAATACATGGAGGAACTGGGCATACCTGTTGATATAGTGACAGGGACAAGCATGGGAGGCCTTGTCGGAGGTCTCTATGCCCTCGGTTACAAGCATGACCAGCTGGATTCCCTGGTAAGGGCGATCGAGTGGCCGATCATGATGTCAGACAATACTCCAAATGCCTATATAGGATACAGGCTCCGAAAGCAGCGCGACAAGTTTCTTCTGACTCTCCCCTTCCATTATGACGATGAGGACCTGACGGACCGGCTAGAGAAAGAGCAGACACTCCTGAAGTTGGCTGAAGAACGGGGAAACAGTTCCTCCGACATGATTGCAGAATCCATATCCCGTGCTGGACTTGGCCTGCCGGACGGATTTCTCTATGGCCTTAATATCAGAAATACCCTAAGCAGCGTCAGTGTCGGCTATCAGGGCGATATCAGTTTCGCGGACCTCCCTATCCCGTACGCCTGCGTCGCTACCGACATATACAAGTTGACTCCCAAGTACTGGACCGAAGGAAGCATTACCGACGCCCTACGCTCGACAATGGCAATACCTCTTTATTTCAGGGCCGTCAGAAGGGAGGGCGAGATTCTTCTTGACGGAGGCATGCGCAATAACTTCCCTGCCGACCTCGCCAAGGCAATGGGAGCAGACATCATCATCGGCTCCGAGATGTCCTCCCACCGCGAGCTGAATCAGATCAACGCCCCTACCGATTTGCTGAGTCAGGCAATAGCTCTGATGAACTCTGCCACCATGGAGCCGGCAAAGGAATTGCTGGACCTCGATATCCACCACGAACTCAAGGGGTATAATATGCTGTCCTTCGATAAAAAGAGCGTGGACGACATAATCGATCAGGGCTACCAAAATGCGATTCAGAGCAAAGATCAGTTCGAAGCTATTGCTGCCATCGTCGCAGGGAAGACAGAGCCTAAGGTCTCCCATCACGCCCCGGCCGTGAATCTGGCCCAGAAAAAAGTCAAAGTCAAGGAAATAAAGTATACCGGCATTACCGAGGACGAGCGTGCAGATATCCTTGAAAAGAGCATGTACAAGTGGGATTATCCTTCCGACGGAATGTATGACAGGGAATCTGTTGAACGCCTGCTCAATACTCTTTATGGAACAAATGCTTTTGAGTCGGTTAACTACCATCTGGAAGGCAGCGAAGATCCTTATACGCTGGTTTTCGACTGCCAGAAGGGACAGGTAAACGAGTTTTCGATTGGCCTCAGGGCTGACATAGATGAGGCTATGGCTGCAATTGTTCACCTTGGTATCGGGACTCGTCGGCTGAGCGGGCTCAGATACACTTCCGAACTCAAGCTCGGCACCAATCCGGCCTTGACGCTTGAGGGGGCCTACAAATTCAGCAGTTGGATTCCTACATTCGGAGCGAGCATCAGGGCCAATATGGTTTCTACATCGTCCGGCTTCTTGTCCAATGTCGAAGAGCGGCTTTTATCAACTGGCGCAGACCTTTTCATGGAGGATTCTAGACTCCGTTTTGGTACGGTAAGAGCCGGCCTTACGGCCGAAATGGTCCCTTATGAGAAGTATCTGTCCTATGGCGAAGAATGGATGGGATGGGATTGGAAGAGTTACTGGCTCTCCGCCTTCTTTGCTTCAAGGCATGACACCTTCGATGACGGATATTTCCCTACAAAAGGCTTAGGATGGTCACTCAACGGACGGCATGTCTTCAAAGGGTATTCTATCGATCTGGACCCTCAGCTGTATAATCCGGACAGCGGTATCTGCACCGAGGACGGGTCCGTCAAGCCATACACATCCGTTCTCGGCAGTGTTAAGGCCGCATTTTCCCCTTGGAGTTGGTTTACCATCGTGCCAACCGCCTACGTCGGCTGGCACTCTCTGGACGAGAGCGACTATTATAATCCCAGGCACATGGTTTCCGCTGGAGGATTCATGGAAAACCGCTATGTCGAGAGACAGATTCCTTTCTTCGGATTCCCTACAGGATACCGTTACATGCCCCGCTGCACTGTCATGGGACAGCTTGACCTGAGATTCCGCTTCCTGAGGAAGAATTTCCTTACAGCCCGTGGAGGCTATCTGGTCTCCAACTACGACTGGTCCGACCTTCGCGATACGTATGGCAATAAAGCCCTTGGATTGGAATACGGCCGCCAATCCATTGTCGGCCCCCTCAAAGTCGCCGTCCAGTGGTGCAACATCACCGGCTACTCCGTCTACGCATCTATAGGTTTTGATTTCTAAGGGATTAGTTCTACTTATACACATAAAAACAAGACCTCGTTAAGCGCTTAACAAGGTCTTGTTTTCCGAGTGCCCCAAGCGGGAATCGAACCCGCACGGCTTTAAAGGCCACTGGATTTTGAGTCCAGCGCGTCTACCAATTCCGCCATCAGGGCGTCAAGGCACTTTGCTGATGCAAAGATACCGCATTTTCGACAATTAACAAATTTTTATATTCATTGAAAAAATAAGTGGATAATGCTATATTTTTTTTAAATTTGTGAGATTTGTTATTTGTGCCAACACGATGATAGACAGGATACTGCTATTCCCCTACACGCTAACCCTTACAATCCGGAACGCCCTCTATGACAAGGGCATACTCAAATCACAGAAAGCAGAGGTTCCGACCGTCTGTGTCGGCAACATCACCGTCGGAGGCACCGGTAAAACCCCTCATACAGAGATGATTCTGAGGACTCTTCTTCGGAGCGACAGATGGGCCTACAGCAACATTGCCGTCCTGTCAAGAGGCTACAAACGCAAATCCAAAGGATTCCAAAGCGTATCGAGAGACGGCACTGCGGCGACCTTCGGCGACGAACCTCTCCAGATAGCGAAAAAGTTCCCTTCAGTAACAGTCGCTGTCGACAAGAACCGAGTCGAAGGATGCCATTTCCTCTGCAACCCGGAGGATCTCCAGACATCGAAAAAGGCCAAAAAATGCATGGATAATAATGTCCCTAAGAGCGACATTATTGTCCTTGACGATGCTTTCCAGTACAGAAAACTCAAGGCAGATGTCAATGTTATCCTGGTCGACTACAACCGCCCAATCCATAAAGACAAGCTCCTCCCTTTTGGCCAACTGAGAGACCTCCCAAAACGTATTCGTCAGGCCGACATAGTAATTGTTACAAAATGTCCTCCCTACCTCGATGAATGGGAAAAAGGCAAATGGGCTAAATATCTTGGATTCAGCAGCTATAGCACCTCAACATGCAAAGGGAAGGATGAGAAGGGCAATGAAAGGACTCTCTTATTCTCTCACATCGGCTATCGCCCCATGAAACAAGTATATGAGGAAGCCGACCAGAGATTCATCTATGCAAAGAGGCTGGTTCTTTTTACGGGCATTGCCAAAGACGGGGCGCTGATCAACTATCTCTCGGATAAGTATAAGTTGGTCAAGAGATTGAAATTCCCAGACCATCACAAGTATTCATTCAGCGACCTCAAAAAAATAATGAGGGCCGTCGGTGCTAATCCGACAGCCGTTGTTGCAACAACCGAGAAGGATGCTCAGAGAATTGTGGACACCAAAAAAGTACCCGAAAGCCTCAAGGAGAGGTTATTCCAGGTACCCATTGAAGTCAGTTTCCTCTCCGATGAGGAGACAAACATATTCGAAGAAACACTGCTCGAGCTGATTCGAATATCAAGGAGCGAAGCCTCTATTTAGTCAAGAGCCTTGACTTAACTCTCAAGAACTTCGTTCTGGGCGCGAACCGATTCTTCGTGGATTGCGTTGAATACTGTCTCAATAAACTCATCCGAAAGGCCGTACTCGCTACCCTTCTGCTTCATGCTTTCTAGGACGGAATCCCATCTGGAAGTCTGTAGAATAGCGATATTATGATCCTTCTTATATTGGCCTATTTTGCGGCTGACACCCATTCTTGTCTTCAAGGCATAGAGAAGATTCTCATCTATAATATCAATTTGAGCGCGGAGCTGGACGATTCCGTCACGATATTCGCGGCTGTCGGTATCTTTATCGCGAACAACTATGGACTCCAGCATCTCCTTTAGCGCAGGCGGGGTGAGTTGCTGGTGAGCATCGCTTAGAGCGCACGAAGGATTGCAGTGAGATTCAACCATGAGTCCGTCTAGACCGAGATCCATCGCCCTTTGCGATAGTTCCAGAAGGAAATCCCTACTGCCGCCCATATGGCTCGGATCGGCGAAAAATGGGAGATCAGGATAGCGGGTGCGGAGCTCAATTGCAATCTTCCACAGAGGATCATTCCGGTAGGCAATCTTCTGCGAGGTCGAGAATCCGCGATGAATGACACCGAGTTTTCGGACACCTTCGCGGTTGAGCCTCTCCAGCGCACCGATCCAAAGGTCGAGGTCTGGATTGACAGGGTTTTTCACTAGCACAGGAATATCCGTATCTCTCAGAGCCTCAGCTATTTCCTGCACAAGGAAAGGATTAGCTGTGGTACGGGCGCCGAGCCAGACCATGTCTACTCCGTACTTTATGCACTCGAAGACATGCTTTTCCGAAGCAACCTCGGTAGCTACCTTCATATCATATTCTTTCTTCACCCTTTGGAGCCATTTTAGTCCAGGGGTACCTATCCCTTCAAAACTGCCCGGGTGGGTACGGGGTTTCCATATCCCTGCCCTGAAAACATGTATTCCAAATTCATTGAGTCCCTTTGCTGTCTCCAAAACCTGCTCTTCTGTCTCCGCACTGCAGGGACCTGCAATTACCATGGGCCTCGGGAGAGTAAAGAATCCCCATTCGGCGACCGGTGTCAAATCCAACGTTCTTGCCATAATTATCTTAGTATTTTCTTGATTCTGTTTGCTTCTTCTATGAGAGATCTGATGCCCTCTTCATCAAAATCTGCGATAGCCCTCCTGAATTCTGTCATCTTTTCAAGGTAGGTATCGATTACCTGGAGGACATTGTCCCTGTTCTGGGTGAGAATTGGGACCCACATATCGGCATTCGACTTTGCGAGTCGGACAGTTGAGGAAAATCCTCCCGATGCGAGGTCGAAAATATGCTTTTCGTCCTTCTCCTTATCAAGCACGGTTAGGGCCAGTGCAAAGGAGGTAATATGCGAAATATGAGAAACATAAGCCGTATGGAGGTCATGGCTGGAAGCATTCATGTAGATAGGCCTCATATTGAGGACATCATACATCTCCTCGATAGTCTTAAGCGCCTTTGGAGACGATTCCTCCGGATTGGCGAAGATGCATGCCCTTCCGTCGAAAAGGTTCGGCATCGCCGCCCAAGGGCCCGAATACTCCGTGCCAGCCATTGGGTGGGTCGATACAAACTGGCTGCGGCAGGGGTGGTAGTGAGTAGCAAGAGTTATCTGCTCTTTTGTCGAACAGGTATCTATGACTATCTTGTCTTTAGCACCAGCGGCCTGGAAGCGGTCGAGAATATCGGGAACCATCTTTACAGCAGTCCCAACCGGCACCGCAACTACCACTATATCAGATTCTTCCACACACTGATCATAACTAACCACCTCATCAGCAAGGCCAATCTTCATTGCTGCCGAGGCACTTACGGGGTCTGCTTCCACCCCGATAATTCTCGCGGCAAAACCGCGCCTTTTGAGATCTATTGCCATCGATCCTCCGATCAGGCCTAATCCTATTATTCCTATTGTCATACACCATTAAGTTAATATCCTCTGTATCAGTTTCTTCCACATTGTATACTGTGCCAAAATATCGGCACAATAAATTAGATAAACACCTGATTTTCAATTTTTTCAAGGTGACGCTTAATCTTTTCTGCTGCCTTTTCGAGAACAGGAACAGGGGCGCATAGAGAGGCCCGGATATAATTCTCACCATTGTGGCCGAAAATGTAACCGGGAGTAATGAAAACACCGGCCTCGTGAAGGATTGCCTCAGAGAGCCTCTCTCCAGGAGTCATTCCCGAATCATTATGGGACAGCACCTTCTCCGGGACCTTCCCCCATAAGAAAAGCCCGGCGCTGCCCTTGTCGTAACGGACGCCAAGAATATCGAAAATATTACCTGCGGCCTCGCGGCGGCGACAATACTCTGCATTGAGGGCGGAAAACCAGTCCTCTCCGCATCCAAGCGCCTTGACAGCAGCAAGTTGCAGAGGACGGAAGATTCCGCTATCCATCTGACTTTTTACCTTTAACACCTCTGAGACCATCTCGGCCTCTCCTGCAAGCATCCCTAGTCTCCAGCCTGACATATTATGGGCCTTGCTGAGCGAATTGAGCTCCAGACAGCAGTCCTTGGCACCTTCGACTTCAAGAATCGAAAGAGGGTCGTCGTTTAGGATGAAGCTATATGGATTATCATTGACAATCAATATCTTATGTCTGCGTCCAAAATCGACCAGGCGGGTATACAATTCCCTTGTAGCCTTGCCGCCTGTAGGCATCCCGGGATAGTTGGTCCACATGAGCTTTACCCCATCAAGGTTCATCCTCTCAAGAGCATCAAAATCCGGATGCCATCCATTCTCCTCCAATAGGTCATAAGGGACAATCTCCGCCTCCACTATCCTGCTCGAAGAAGAATATGTCGGATAGCCAGGATCTGGAACAAGAACCTTGTCGCCGGGATTGAGAAACGCAAGAGAAATGAGAAGAATCCCTTCTTTGGACCCGGTCAGCGGCTGAATTTCCTTTGAAGGATCCAGTTCCACGCGATAGTAACGACTATACCATGAAGCGAAGGCCTCGCGAAGTTCGGGAATGCCCATATAGCTCTGATAGGCATGCACACCGGGTTTGATGGCCTCCGACACCAGAGTATCTATCGCCACCTTCGGCGGCATCCCGTCCGGAGCGCCGATTCCAAGATTGATTATTGGATCATGGCCGGCCTCCTTACGAATTACATTCATTGCGGCCATCTCCCTGTTTTTGCGGGAGAAATAGTACTCCTTGACCGATTCGGTCCTCTTTGCAGGTTTGATTATCATATTGCAGCTTTATATTCACCTAAAATATTGAGATCATCTATAAGCGGGCGGACAGCAGAAAGAGCCTGACGATAGCGGTTGTAGTTGTCAAACTTGATGTCCGCATAGAAAAAATATTGCCACTCGCGGCCCGGAATCGGAAGAGACTGAATCCTTGTAAGGTTCATGTCATAGAAGGAAAGGATAGTCAGGATGTGCGCAAGCGATCCCGGCTTATGAGGAAGAGTAAAGCAAATCGAGGACTTATCAATAGAGGTCTCGGGAACGGTCACTGCATCGTCCAGTATGAGGAAGCGGGTAAAATTCTGCTTGTAAGTCTCAATACTCTCCCGAAGAAGCTCGAGTCCATAGAGGTCTGCAGCAAGGTCGGAGGCAACGGCTCCGACTCCTTGAAGGTGGTTTTCAGCGACCTCCGCTGCACTTTTTGCCGTATCCTCAGACTCGACAAGAGTAATCCACGGGCATTCTCTTTCGAAGAAATCGCGGGTCTGATTGATAGCCATATAATGGGTCCGAACCTCCTTGATATCCTCAATCTTCTGCCCTGGAAGGCCCATCAGGTTCTGCTTGATGCGAAGATAGACCTCTCCTTTGATTTTCCGGTCATACTTTTGCAAAAGCTCAAAATTATGGATTAGGCCTCCTGAGACCGTGTTTTCAATCGCCATGACAGCTGCATCAGCAACCCCGGCTTCCATTGACATATACAGACCTTCGAAAGTATCGCACTCCAGGATGTCCGGGACCAGTCCCGACTGGGCATAGAAAGTACGGGCCGCCTGCTCATGGAAGCTCCCCTTGTACCCCTGTATAGCTACTTTTTTCATAACAAAAAAGCCGTCCTTTATCCGGACAGCCACATAAATAATTCATATCTATGACCCTACAACGTCCGGACTACTATCTGGAAGGATAATAGTAATCAAATGCGGATGCGTAAAATCGGTTATTCATCGTAAAACATTTCGATTACAAATATAACATTTTTTTTCTTTCCGAAACAATTATCACTTTATTAATACGTTTAGTAATATTGAAATAATAACCTGCATCACTTTCCCTGCCGTCGCCCTTTGGGCGACCCCTCCCTAAAGGGCCCCTCCCTCTTATGATGCCGAGGGTGGCACAGGCGATGAAAGTGATGCAGGTTATTAATTTACCAACACTTAAAAGTAAAAAAATTGAGAAGTAACAATTAAAAAGTCCAATATGTACTTAAAAATTGAAAGCAAATTTAACACATCGCATTACAATTATTAAATAAAAAGGTAAAAAACCGTTTCCCAATTAGCTACAAACCAGCAACTTACAAGTAAATTAATTATCCAAAAATTTTGATTATAATTTTTTTATTTTAAGTTCGCCCCAATTATCGCCGCAATGGAGCGGCTTGTTAAAAGTTAAAAGTAGTGTGTTATGAAAATGAACCGGAAGGCACTTTTATTCTATGAGGCTCCCCTGGCGGAGACAATCACTATCAGCATCGAGAAATCCATCTTGTCGGGGAATGGGAATGACATTGGTGACGGCAGCGGAATTCCTGGGCCGGATCTCTCACGACGCAGAGATGATGACTACGAATTTAACTACTAAAACCCTTTCTCATGAAAAATATCAACTATAATATTATTGCTACCCTACTCTGCCTTGGAGCCGTTTCGTGCCAGATAAGGGAGCAGGTGGATCTATCTGACAGCGTGGATCCAAATAAGATCACAGTGCGCTTCGTTTCCAATCAACTGCCAACAAAGACGGCATTCTCCGATGCTGTTGATGACGGAAACGGAAACCTTACCTATCCGACACTTTGGACAGGCAATGAGCCTTCCGTCGGCGTATCTCTCAACCTCGAGGAACAGATCAATGTTGCCGTGATTCCTGACGATAACAAGAAAGGGGCGTCATTCGAGACGGAATACGAATATTCGGTTGAAAATGATTATGATGACTTCACCTTCTTCGTTGTAAGTCCCTCCACGGCACTTTCGCGTCCGAGCCCGAGCCGAGGAGCCATGTCCATAACTATCCCTACCGACCAGACCCCGGTTGCAACCTCAGTGGACGAGTCCGCCCAGATTCTATTTGCCAAATCTGCGACAACCTCAACAATTTCCCAGGAGATCAACGTCCATTTCAAACATCTTACGGCTTATGGAAAGCTTGCCCTTTCAAACCTCGCTATTCCTTCAGATGCCACTGTCACGTCTGTTTGCCTGACTGCCGGAAAGCAGTGGGCCGGCGACTACTATTACGACATTACGGACGGCACACTTGACGGCAAAGACGGCTCATATACCATTCAGGTCAACAATCCTGACATTGACGCAGTTTGGTTTGCCTGCGCCCCGGTGGATCTTAAAGGCAGCTCTATCCGTATACTCGTAAATTTCTCAGACGGAACGGCAAAGCAGAGAACTGTCGACCTCGACGGCATCAGTCTGTATTTCGAAGCCGGCTGTGTAACGAGTTTCTCGGCCAATATGGCATCTGCTGAAGAGCTCGATTACTCTTTAACAACGGAAGAGGTTGTATTCGAGCTCGTAACTTCCCTCAATAGTCTCGCAAACGGGGATGAGGTTATCATCGTAAACAATTATTCCTCACCTAGTTATGCAATGAGCAGCACAGCAAACGGCTCATCCGGCATCTCTCCCGTTGCCGAAGGCACTTCAAATCCTTCAGGTTATATCTATACAAGTTCTGACGGCTACATCCGCCTTGCAAGCAGCTCAAATGTCGCCGTATGGACAATAGAAGGCAAGACAACCAGCAGCGGAGGAATGGGTGGAAATTCGGGCACCACCATGAAATTCAAAAACGGAAGCAACTACCTTTATCATTACAGTAGTAGCGGTGGTGTCGGCGGTGGCGGTGGTAATAGCTCAAGATATCTTACCATAGGTTCAACATCGACAGCCTGGACCGTATCTTTTTCTTCTTCAAGAGCCCAGATAAAAAGCGGTAATTACTATGTCACTTATAGTAACAACTATTTCAAAGAGAGTAGTTCCTCCAGCGACTGCGCCATCTATAAAAAAACTACTATAACTTCGAGCGAAGATGGAAATCCCGCCGAGGCCGCAATCATAAACTATGACACATATGGAGCTTATATTCAAGGCAATCCTTTGATCTATAGCGCGACTTCCGATCAGCTCTCAAGAGAATACCTCTCCGACGGAACGGTGACCTTCGCAATCGTCGACGCGGCAGATGAATCTTATGTGGAATTCTCTGGAATACCCACAAATGCCGCATACCTTGACACTTTCAATCTTAAACTCGTCTACAAGGTCCAGCTCATCACCTGCCTGGAGTTTACTTACACTGTGACTGTGGTAAAAGAAGACGGCGCCAAGCTTTGGCTCACCGATGGCACAAACGGTTTCATCGTAAAAAGGTAAAGCACTATGAGAAGAAATATAATTTTTGCTGCAGCAGCACTGCTCGTCGTTTCCGTTTCAGCATCGGCCATCCCTGCACGGAAGGGGAAAATCATAAAAACGCTTCCGAATGGAACTAAAGTGGAGGTGGAGCTCCATGGAGACGAATTCTGCCATTGGATGACCTCCGGAGGCACCATTGTCAAACAAGACAAGGATGGGAATCTTGTCCCGTCTTCAACCTATGAAATCAAAGTTCGCATGGGAGGAAGCGAGGAAGTCAACGCCAACCGAATGAAAAATCTCGAAAGGACCAGAAATTGGTCCAAACCAGCAACGAGAGCTTCGGGCACAGATCTCCATTTCCCCCTCATTCTCGTTCAGTTCTCCAATTTGAGCTTTACTATAGCAGACACAGAACAAGCTGTATATCAAGCATTTTACAACCTTGCAAATCAAGAAGGTTATTCAGAAAACGGGGCTACAGGAAGTATCCGCGACTTCTATATTGACAACTCCCTGAATCAACTGAGTATCTCTTTTGATGTCTTCGGTCCTGTTACCCTTTCCAACCGATACAGCTATTACGGAACAGAAGACAATTACGGCGTCGAACCGGCGCCTGAAGCTCTATATCAGGCTCTACAGAAAGTTTATGCCGAGCAGACAGCAGCCGGAAACAGCGATCCCTTCGCTAAATACGACAATGATGGCGACGGAACAGTTGATGCTATCCTGATGTTTTATGCCGGATACAACGAAGCAGAAGGTGGAGACGAGGATACTATCTGGCCTCATGAATGGACATTTTCGGCCTGGGACAAATATAAAAATACCAGCTATGCTTCCAGCAAATTCGGATCAGTAAAATTCAACACCTACTCTTGCACATCCGAATTTAAGGGATACTCAGGAGAAGAAATGTGCGGCATCGGTACAGGCTGTCACGAATTCGGACATGCCCTCGGCCTTCCGGATTTCTATGATACCAATTATAACGATTACAATGACGGATATGCAGGAGCATTGTATGAATATAGTACAATGTGCTCCGGTTCGTACAACAATGATGGCCGCACGCCCCCGTATTTCACGGTTGAAGAAAGAATGCTGATGGGATGGATGTCCGGCTATGAGACCATGCCATCCTCCGGGGAGATTACAATCAATCCTGTCAACGAAAACTTCGGCTACAAGGAGGCCACATCTACCACCAACGAGTATTTCGCCTTCGAATGCCGTTCAGGACAAGGATGGGATGCGTATGTTCCTGCCGGACTTGTAGTATATCATGTTGACAAATCCTCAAATCAAGTAACTTATAACACCAGCAGCAACAGTTCTTCAACACGAACTGCCAGTTCGCTTTGGACAAACTACACCCAATATATAAACGCCTCAGGAACCCACCCCTGCTACTACATCATCCCTGCCAGCGACCAAGAGAATCTTTATTTCAACTCTGGCTACACAAACGACAAAATGCCGTTCCCCGGAGCCGGAGGATATACCTTCTATAAGTGGCAAGGATGGTCATCATCCAACAAGCAGAGTGACTGGTTCTACGATATAAAATTCAACAGTTCGACCGGGACTGTGACAATGCAAAGAGGGAGCTCGCACACTGGTGTTTCGGGAGTAATAACCACCACTTCCGGCAATGTCATTCCCGGCGCCACCGTCGCTCTTTACGCAGCGTATTCCAATGTCTCAACGAGTAAAGTGGTAACAAAATCATCTGGACCGAAGAAAATCTCAGGAGCAGTGGGGTCTCCCTTGTTGAGTACTGTTACAGGGAACGATGGTACTTATTCTTTAAACCTTGAAGACATTGACGAGTCGACGGTATATCTTGTTGTCAATGCTCCGGGATATGTTGAAAAATCTGTGACAATCACTCCCGAATCCGGAGAATTTTTCCATCAGAATGTTGTACTGAGAGGTATCACCGAGCCTATCAACTACACTCTCAAAAAGTTCGACAGTAACTTCTCTTCCCTTTATCTCTTCGGTACCGGAAATGCAAATTCCAGCCTGATGGTCTCCGCTCGTCTGACCCCCGATGATCTCGGAGATTATCTTGGCAGACAGCTTCTTTCCCTCGGCTTTGCCTATGCTTCAGAGACAGTGTCCGCTGCTTATGGAATAGTCGATTTCGCCACTGCAGGAGAATCGTCTTTCACAAGAAAGGCTACCGTTCAAGTTTCCTCTCCAGAAGAATATGTGTGGCAAGAGGTCGACCTTTCGAGCAAAAATATATACGTTGAAGATAATACCGATATATACATAGGCTACGCCCTTAATAAAGCCTCGGACGAGTATCAGGTTCTTCGGGAAGTTGATAGTATCGAAGGCGACGGCATGTACTATGCTTCTTTCAGCACCTCGTCAACTTCTTCATGGACAGATTATTCCGATTATGGAAATATCCTCGTCTACCTTGTTCTGGACGATAAATCCTATCTGGAATACAATCATATCTCCGATCCGAAACTCAGCACATACGAGTTGGGCGACACTCTCGATCTTGAGCTAATAACAGTCTCCGGTGAACGAAAACCCGGCTCCGCTATTAGCTGGTTCTACGATGACGAGCCGGTGAGCGGGACATCGATTACATTCACAAAGAGCGGCTACCACACAATCGGAGCAAAATTTACCACAACGTCCGGAAACTCCAAGGTAATCGAACTCGAAATAGTGGTTGAAGACTGAACATTCTGAAGAAAATCCGTATATTTACAAAATAGATATACGGATTTTTTATGAAGACTCTAAGCATTCTAATTGCAGCAGTTATCAGCATCAACGCAATTACCAGTACACATGGTTGCCATCGTATTCCATGCACTACGGTCACAATCTCTGACAGAAACCGACCTGACGGGGAGATCGTCAAGGGGCTTGCGGTTACGGGACCTGAAGATGTCGTCAAGGCCGAAAAGATTATGAAAAAAATGGCCTCCACCGGAGGCCCGACAGCCGACAGGATGATTGTTGCCGCGAAGGAAATGCTCGGAACAAAATACGTCGCAAGCACGCTGGAAGCAGGTGATAAAGAGGAGCTTAGGGTCTATACAACAAAGACCGACTGTATCATTTTCGTAGAGACTTGCCTCAATATGGCTCGCACCGTCGGAGCCGGACATACCGATTTCGAGACTTTGGCTTCTAACGTTGCCATTACCCGCTACAGAGGCCGCATATCCAGTTATGCGGACAGAATTCATTATACGACCGAATGGATTCGCCGAGGCGAGGCTGCCGGCATTATGGAGGATATCACCCTCGATCTTGGAGGATCGGAATTCCCAAAGCCAATCAATTTCATGTCCACCCATTACAAGAGCTATAAGCACCTTCGCGAGGCTGATACCGACCCTGACGCCGCTCAGAATCGGAAGATTATCGCCGAGGTAGAGAAAGAGCTGAATCAGAAGCCTCAGAGCTGGATTCCTGCTGCAAAGATAAAGTCTATCGAGTCTAAGATTAAGACTGGCGACATTATTGGATTCATGACCACTACTGATGGTCTCGACATCGGACATGTAGCTATCGCCTATGTCCATGACGGCAAGGTAGGATTCATCCATGCTTCCCAGGGTGGTGGTCTCGTAATGGAGCAGCCTCAGAGCATTGCAGACTATGTTCTCAATGTACGGAAAGGATGCCAGGGAATAAAGGTCGTCAGGCCTTTGTAATTATGAGTGGAATTTGCTAAATTTGCGACGCTTTAAAAGAAAACAACAATATTTAAATTATAATTCATTATGCAGATTGTATCAGTTACCGGCAGGGAAATCCTCGATTCAAGAGGCAACCCTACCATCGAGGCGGAAGTCATTCTCGACTCTGGTTTTGTAGGTGTAGCAGCCGTTCCTTCAGGCGCTTCCACAGGTGAAAACGAGGCTCTCGAGCTCCGTGACGGCAATCCCAAGCGCTACGGTGGCAAGGGCGTTCTCAAGGCAGTCAAGAACATCAACGAGGTCATAGCTCCCGCAGTTGTCGGGATGGACGCCCTCCAGCAGAGGGCTATCGATCAGAAGATGATCGAACTCGATGGCACTCCTACCAAGTCCAACCTTGGAGCAAACGCCATCCTCGGTGTCTCCCTCGCAGTTGCAAAGGCTGCTGCAGCAGAGCTTCAGATTCCTCTCTACAGGTATCTCGGCGGTACCAATACCTATGTTCTCCCGGTCCCTATGATGAACATCATCAACGGCGGCGCTCACTCAGACGCTCCAATCGCATTCCAGGAGTTCATGATCCGTCCTGTCGGCGCAGCATGCGAGGCTGAGGCTGTTCGCATCGGTGCTGAGGTATTCCACGCTCTCCAGAAGGTTCTCAAAGGCCGCGGCCTCTCTACTGCTGTTGGTGATGAAGGTGGTTTCGCACCTAAGCTTGAAGGCATTGACGACGCTCTCGACTGCATCATGGCAGCTATCAAGAACGCAGGATATGAGCCTGGCAAGGATGTAACCATCGCTATGGACTGCGCTGCTTCCGAGTTCTGCTTCAAAGAGGGTGATGCCTTCTTCTATGACTACAAGCAGCTCAAGGACGGCAAGAAGAAAGATCCTAACGGAAAGAAACTTACCTCCGAGGAGCAGATCGCTTATCTCGAGGAGCTTATCACCAAATACCCTATCGACTCTATCGAGGACGGCCTCAGCGAGGAAGACTGGGAAGGCTGGGTTAAGCTCACCAAGGCTATCGGGGACCGCTGCCAGCTCGTCGGCGACGACCTCTTCGTTACCAATGTCAAGTACCTCGAGAAAGGTATCAAGATGGGTGCAGGAAACTCCATCCTTATCAAGGTCAACCAGATTGGTTCTCTTACCGAGACTCTAGACGCTATCGAGATGGCTCATCGTCACGGCTACACAACCGTTACCAGCCACCGTTCAGGCGAAACTGAGGACACTACCATCGCTGACATTGCAGTAGCTACCAACAGCGGCCAGATTAAGACTGGTTCCCTCAGCCGTACCGACCGTATCGCTAAGTACAACCGTCTCATGAAGATCGAGATCGAGCTTGGCGAGACTTCCGCTTACGGATACAAGAAACTTAGATAAAAGTCGTTTTTTCCTACCAGATCGCTTGAAATCAAAATAATTTGATTATCTTTGCGGTCCGGTTCGGAAAAACAGACCGTTTTCTGGATGTGGCGCAGTTGGTAGCGCACCTGGTTAGGGACCAGGAGGTCGCTGGTTCAAGTCCAGTCATCCAGACATCTGAAAATCAGGCACTTACGGGTTTTCGTGGGTGCTTGAATTTTTCATTAGTCGCACTTTTGTCGCACTTTTGGTCTATGGACTGTTCGCTTTGTCAAAGTTCGGTCCTCCGTTTTCCACCCATTCCTGCAGCTCGCTTGTGCGGAACATCAGCTTCGAGCCGACCTTGATGGCGCAAGGAATCTGTCCGCGTGAATGCATCTGGTAAAGGCTATTCTTGGAATACCCCGTAATCTCAGCCGCTTGCTCAATATTCACTTTCTCAGGATAACGGCGCAATTGCTGCTGCATTTTCCCCAGTGCTGCAAGGACAGCTTCTTCCATCATCTTACTCAACTCCGGTCTTATTGACTCCAGAAGCATTGATACGATATTGTCCATAACCGCTGAGATTAAAGTGAAGGTGATAGACTCATATTCGCCGAATAGCCCCGCGACTGCTCCAGCATTTCGCTGAGGTCTTTGTAATCGCCGTAGAGATCGGACATGTCGGTGACGTCCTTGCCGGCCATGAGGTCCCGGACGGCCTGGTAGCAGCGCTCGCCGGCGGCGTCGTTGTCAAGGAAGCAGGTGGCGCTGTCGTGCCCTCCGATATAGTCGGCCGCCTTGGCGAGGTTGTTGACGGAGTTCAGGATGACGGCGT
>ERZ842401.648-NODE-648-length-50979-cov-47.318828_pt1 | contig 50979 bp, 40 predicted proteins | sample MGYA00521270_ERZ842401 | MGnify/ENA primary metagenome ERZ842401 (study PRJEB31892, sample SAMEA3878208) | bioreactor metagenome | biome: Moose rumen | place: Sweden | collected 2011-10 | study: EMG produced TPA metagenomics assembly of the PRJEB12797 data set... | reverse complement strand
CCGCCCAGTATCTGTTCCAGACTCTCCCCGACGGACTCAGCAACGGCACCGTCGACGCCCTGCGTGCGAGCATGGAGAAGATGGCCGAGCGCCGCACCAAGACCATTGCTGACTTTCTACGGAACCTGCCGGATTTTGATAACGGCCCCATTCAGGGTGGCAACGTCACTGTCAAGCGAGGAGGTTCATCAGGTGGCAGGAAGCGCACTGGCGGCAGTGACAACAAGATGAAGTATGCCCTCATCGGCATGGGAGCCGTTATCCTGATACTGGTGTTGCTGCTGATGATGCCGTCGGGCAAGGAGAAAGCATCAACGAACCAGGAAGATATCGCGCAGGTTGATGGAGACAGTATGGTCACTACCAACAACACCAGTGAGAGTACTGCTACTGGCGGCGGCAACACACAACAACAGGAAAACAGCAACAGCCAGAACACCAATCAGAACGGCAATAATCAGAACAGCACCACTTCCGGCAGTCAGCCGGAGAAGCAGGAAGTAAAGCCCGAGCCAAACTACCTGAACCTGGGCTATGCTGAATGGCGCGGTCCCGTCAAGAACGGCAAGCCCAATGGCGACGGCATCATGCGCTTCAAGAGCAGCCACCGTATCGACAGCCGTGATCCGGGAGAGAACTATGCGGAAGCTGGCGACTATATCGATGGCACCTACGCCAATGGACACCTCGTTGACGGCACATGGCACAAGGCTGCCGGAGGCTCGGAATATCTGATGATAGGACAATAACAACACCCCAAATATGAAAAAACTGTTCTTCGCCCTTTGTTGCATCCTGGTGTCAGCCAATGGTACCTATGCACAAGACTTTGCCTCTAACCATCTGGAAAAGGCGGTCAGCAAACTCGGAATCGCCGACAAGCTGTCGAAAGGCAGTAAGGCAGACACCATTTCTGTCGACCAGCAACGCATCGTAGTACGCAAAGATGCCAACGGCCGCATTGAGCATGTGGGCATCCCGTTGTTCAACTCCTTCGTGCGGAGCCTTCAGCCGTCGCCCATCCACGACTATCTGGAGTTTGCGGCACTCGACAAGAAGTATAAAATCTCCGAAAACACCCTCCAACTCAACCAACTGAAGTTCAGCAAGGGCAGCTGGGACGACCTGTTCCAGCTGGGCGATACCACGACATGCTCCATCAACAACCTGGAGGACAAGATGTATGTGGTGAAATGGATTCGCCAGGGCGAACCGTTCCTCGAGGTCTACTTCCCCGTCGACTATGAGCTGCTGGCCAACAGCAGCCGCCGAGAGATGGAGGTGCGCTTCGTCGAAGGCCTCAAGGCTTTCCACCTGCCTGACTCCGTTGCACCGCAGCCAATAGACACCATTGAGTTCAAGAAATACGGCATCAAAGGCATCTTCGTCAAGGAGGGGACCAACTACGTAACCCCCGTCATCACCTCGAACACCTATTATAAAAAAGAAGCAGGTACCTACAGTCTGCTGGCCGACAGCCAGTACACCAGCGAGAGTTTTGCCAATCTGCTGTTGAATCCGCAGTATGCTCCTGAAGCCACTGTCAATATGGGATTCTCAATGAGCACCTTCCGCTCGGAATACGTCGAGATGAACTTCCGCCAGCTGAGTGCCTACTGCACGGCCAACGGCTGCACGCCGTTCTACGGATTCGAGGGCGTCACCGACGGAACTGCCTCCGCAACACTCATCATGCACAACAAGAAGTCGGGCTACAACCACATCTTCTACATCCAGTGTCCGGCCGCAGAGATTGGAAAGCCTGGTGCCAGACTCACTGGCCGGGGATACCTCTTCACACCGTCGTCAAACGTCAAGAATCTCTTCGGCGCTCCCAGCAAAGGCAAGTCGCGTTCATACAAACACATAGCAAAATGAGAAAACTGTTCTTCCTGCTGACGCTATGCTGCGTGCAGCTGCCCTTGATGGCGCAGGATGTCATGGAAAGAATCAATGCCGTCAAGCAAGAAGGTGGTCACCTGACGGCCCAGTATTCCCATGAGTCGGTCGACACGGCCTTCCTGATGGGACAGAAAGACATTCTCCACCAGCTGAACATGAAGGGCTATGGCCTCTTCCAGCTGAACGAGATAGCCGCCAAGGTGAAGCACCTCGACATACAGCGCGGCAACCAGTATAGGGTATTCTCATACTTGAAGCTGTCAGACATCAGCCGCAAGGCTGACAGCAACAAGCAAGAGGAGAAACTCGTCATCGTGCCTAAGTTCGACGTCAAGGATGAGTCGGCTACAACGACACATGCTGTCAACAACACCCATAAGACCAACGACGTGCAACGCGTCCAGCAGCCTACGGAAGACCTGCCTGCGCAGATTGCCCGCGACATCATGAGCAAGAGGGACCACCGTGCGGCCTTGGATGCACTGAATGCCAAGAAGAGCATGGGGCAGGTCATCGACTGCGGGCCTTTCTCCAAGAGCACCAACATCGACGAAGTCTACATTGCCATCTTCGACCGCAACAGTGCCGCCCCGCTGGCCGTGCTGTCGCCAGCCGTCAACGGCAAGCGCACCAACCTCATCACCAAGGGCGAAGACTCGCTCTCCAACTACCACGGCTGCAGAGCCATCTGGTTCAAGTTCTGAACGTCATACCATGTCATACGAAGCAAAAAAAGACTACATAATATGAAACGATTACTTACTCTACTCTTTGTGGCCGTTTGTGCTTGCAGCACCCTGTCGGCCCAGAATGTGACTTTCAAGTTTGAAGAGGGTACACTGAACAACGCAGCCCTGCGACAGAAGATGGAAGGCCGCATATCACGGCTGCTGACTGAAATCACACAGGCTTCGGCGGCCAACCGCAGCCTCAACCTGCAGTCGCTGTCACTGTCACCGGTAGCCAGCAAACGACTGAACAAGCTCTGGGAGAACCTCCACTTCTCCTGCGACTACACCACCAACATCGAGAAGGCACTGCTGGACGTCAACGGCTACGAGGTGCGCGGCATCCTTATCACCCTGCAGCCCATGGGGGCCAACTACAGCGGTTCCACCAGCCGCGAGCTGGCCATCAGCTTCGCTCCTGACGGCATCATCACCAATGTCAACATGACGCTGGAGAATAACTCCTATCAGGACATTGTCAACAACGGTCAGGACGTCACCGACACCCGCCGACGGCTGGAAATCCTGAAGTTTGTCGAGGACTTCCGCAGCTACTATGACGAGAAGGACATCCAGGCCCTGGACAACATCTATAGCGAGGACGCACTGATTATCACCGGCAAGGTGGTCCAGCGCAAGAACCTGGGCAGCGACCAGGCCCGCATGAAGCCCGAGATTGAGTACAGCAAGATGAACAAGGTGCAGTATATGAACAAGCTGCGTGGCATCTTCGCCAACAATAAGTTCATCAAGGTGAAGTTCGACGACATCACCGTCAAGCGCCACCCCGCCAAGACCGGATTCTACTCTGTCACCCTGCACCAGAACTGGCAGTCGAGCAGGTATTCTGACGACGGCTACGTCTTCCTGCTCTGGGAGTTCAAGGAGGGCCGCTCACCCGTTGTCCACGTCCGCACCTGGCAGCCCGACATGGTCGGCAACCGCAGGCTGGACGCCGACGAAGTGTTCAACGAGAACGACTTCTTCATTCCCTAAACATACTGCATGAAACTACTAACTACTATTCTACTGGGCATTCTGACGGTGCCCTTGACGGCGTTGGGACAAACCGCCGACTTTGCCGGTGCACAATGGATAGCCTTAGAGCAAGACTCCACCATTCTTTTCCCGCACGTCCACCTGTTAAAGGCAAAATCACCCAAGGGGCAGTCGCTCAAACGGTATCAGCTGCCGGTGCTGGAACGGGAGTTCCAGCTGGAGGGCAGACAGATACGCCGCGCATGGGCCGATGTCTGCGGACTGGGACAGTACGAACTGTTTGTCAACGGCAAGAAAGTGGGGCGCCACTTCCTCGACCCAGGCTGGACCATGTTCAACAAACGCCTGCTCTACAACACCTTCGACCTGACAGAACAGCTGTCTGCTGCAGGCCGCGACATTTCACTGCGCGTGATGCTGGGGGGCGGCATGTACGACATACCGCTACAGGGCTACCATAAGATGGGCGGCTCATGCGGGGCGCCAAAGTTGTTGCTGGCGTTACACATAGATTATGCCGACGGACAGCGGCAGGACATCGTCAGCGACAGCACGTGGACGGCCAGCGCCAGTCCCGTCACCTATAGCAGCATCTATGGCGGCGAGAGCTACGATGCCACACTCACTGCCACTCCGAAGCCAGCGGTCGTCACGCATCCTCATTGGGATGTGCCGCTGGTGAAGCAAGCCGACCACACACGCCTCATCGTCAAGCAGCAACTGCCCATGACGCGCTTGAAGGGGCTGGGCATCCCCGACAGCACCTGCATCTACGACACAGGCCAGAACTGTTCGGGCATTGTACGTCTGTCGGTACGTGGTCCCCAGGGCAGCCGCGTGACGCTCCGTCCTGCCGAAATCCTGCGCGACGGCGCCGTCTACCAGCGATGCATGCCGGGCTACGCCTGGACCTATACCCTTCGCGGCGACCAAGAGGGCGAGAGCTGGCAGCCACAGTTCTCCTATACGGGCTTCAGATATGTAGAGGTAAAGGCCGACGAGGGGGTGGAGGTCATGCAATTAACAGGACTGCACACCTCGGCCGATGTGACGGAGACGGGGCATTTCGAATGCTCCGACACCCTGCTGAACAGCATCTACACGCTCATCGACTGGGCCATCAGCAGCAATCTGGCCAGCATCACCACTGACTGCCCCACCCGCGAAAAACTGGGATGGCAGGAGCAGAACCACCTGATGGCCTACTCCATGATGTACCGCTACGACATGCAGGAGCTGATGAACAAGATTGTCGACGACCTGGCCGACTCACAGCATGACGACGGCGCCATACCGACCATTGCGCCCGAATACACGCTGTTCGCCCAAGGCAGCGGCTTTGAGGACACGCCGGAATGGGGCGCCTCCTTCATCCTCTGTCCCTACTATAATTATATATGGTATGGAGACGACTCGGCCATGCGACGCCATTACGACGCCATGAAGCGGTATATCGACTACCTGCAAAGCCGTACCCAAGGAAACATCCTCGACTATGGCCTGGGCGACTGGTTCGACGTGGGACCGAACCGTCCGGGGGTTGCCCAGCTCACCTCCGTAGCCTTCTCGGCCACGGCCATGTACCACTACGAGCTGTGTGTCATGAGCAACATAGCCCACCTGCTGGGCAAGGACGACGACGCACAGCGGTTCAGCCGCATGGCCGACAACGTCAAGCAGGCCTTTAACGCCCGCTTCTGGAATCAGAAGCTACAACAGTACGAGCAAGGCAGCCAGACGGCCTCGGCCATGGCCCTGTTCATGCAGCTCACCACCGACGCAAACCGCAGCAAGGTACTACAGTCACTGGTCGATGACATCATCACCCGCATGGCATCAGCCAAGGCTGGCGAGGCACTGGTCACGGCGGGCGACGTGGGCTATCGCTATGTGTTGCAGGCACTCCGCGAGGGCGGCCGCTCCGACGTGATATGGCAGATGAACCGCCGCAACGACCTCCCCGGCTATGCCTACCAGCTGCGTCAGGGTGCCACGGCACTCACCGAGAGCTGGCAGGCCTACGACAACGTATCGAACAACCACCTGATGTTAGGACACCTGATGGAGTGGCTGTTCCAGGCTCCCGGCGGCATCCGCCAGGCCGAGGGCAGCGTGGCTTGGCGCCATATTGTCATCGAACCGCAAATGTTAGGCACGCTGACCTGGGCCAAGGCCAGCATCCAGTCACCCAAGGGTCTTATCGCCTGCCACTGGACGGCATCAGCCGACCGCAGCCAGTGGACCGTCAACGTCACCATCCCCCAGGGTGCCGATGCCGAGGTACGCCTGCCTGACGGCAGACACTGTCAAGTGGGTGCCGGCGATCACACCTTCTCGTCCGACAAGGCACAAGGTCAGGCACAACGGCAGCCCACGGTGACATGGGATAGCAAGAGCCTCATGATGGACGGCCGCCGCGTCTGTCCCGTGATGGGCGAGATACACTATTCGCGCATTCCCGCCGACGAGTGGGCCACCGAGGTCCGTAAGATGAAGGAGGGCGGCGTCACCATCATTGCCACCTACGTCTTCTGGAATCACATCGAGGAGCAGGAGGGCATCTTCCGCTGGGACGGACAACGCTCCCTGCGCCGCTTCCTGGAGGTCTGCCAACAGCAGGACATGCCCGTCGTACTGCGCTTAGGTCCGTTCTGCCACGGCGAGGTGCGCAATGGCGGCATCCCCGACTGGGTCTTCACCAAGGGCTGCAAGCTGCGTGAAGCCAACTCCGTGTTTCTCGGTTTGGCCGAGAAACTCTACCGCCAAATCTTTACCCAGGTGCAGGGCTTGCAGTGGAAGGACGGCGGTCCTGTCATCGCCGCCCAGTTCGACAACGAGTACCGCGGACGGGGCGAATACCTGATGGCACTGAAAAACATAGCTCTGCAGGCTGGCTTCGACCTGCCCTTCTACACCCGTACTGGCTGGCCCGAGCTGCGCACCCCCGTGCCCTTTGGCGAGATGCTGCCACTCTATGGCGACTATGCCGACGGTTTCTGGGACAAGGACATCACCGAAGGCTGCGGCAACTACTATAAGGCGTTCAACTTCAAGGCCTTCCGCTCGTCGACGGCCATCGGCACCGACCTGTTAGGCAAGCAGGAGGAGAACGTCAACAAGGGCGACAACCAGTACCCCTATTTCACCTGTGAACTGGGTGGTGGCATGGCCACGGCCTACCATCGCCGTCCGTACGTCTACCCGGAGGATGCCTACTCGATGGCGCTGGTCAAGCTCGGCAGCGGCTCCAACCTGCTGGGATACTACATGTACCACGGCGGCACCAACCCCGAGGGCGTGCTCCACACACTGAACGAATGCCAGACATCGCCAGGCACCGCCAACAACGACCTGCCCGTGATGACCTACGACTTCCAGGCACCCTTGGGCGAATACGGCCAGACCTACCCGCACTACTACCGCCTGCGCCCGCTGCACCTCTTCATGCACGACTGGGGCGAGACGCTGGCACCCATGGAGGCCTCATTCCCCGCCCCGCAGGACCTGAAGCGCGGCCAAGACACGGCTCTGCGCTGGTCCGTCCGCTCCGGCGGGTTTACCCCATCGGCTGCCTCCGTCCGCTCCGGCGGGTTTACCCCGCCGGCTGCCACCGCCCGCTCCGGCTGGTTTGCCCCGCCGGCCACCACCGCCCGCTCCGCCTTCATCTTCGTCAACAACTACGAGCGCTTCTGCCGGCTGTCGGCCAAGAAAAACGTCCGGCTGTCGGCCTGTGGCGTAACCCTTCCGCGACTAACCATCCCCAGCGGCTGCATGGCCATCTTCCCCGTCAACATCGACAGCATCCGCTATGCCACGGCACAGCTCGTGGCACGACGCGACGGCAAGACCTATCTGATGCAGATTCCCGGCATCCCCACCACCATCGCCATGACCAACGGCAAAACCCTAAAAAACCTCAAGCCCCTCGGCACTGACACCCCCGTCTACGCCTCCCTCTACCTCCTCACCCCCTCCGACGCCGAACACCTCTTCCTATCCCCCCTCACCCACTCCACCCACTCCCTCCCCTTTACAAAGCTCCAATCTCCCGGCCCACTCCGCCCCATCACAAAGGGCAAAGCTAAAGTGGCCGAGGCCCCCTCAGAACAAGACTGGCAACACGCCGCCGTCTATCGCATAACCATCCCCACCGACTCCGCCCAGCTCGTCTCGCGCCCGCTGGTTTGCCCAGCGGGTTCTCCTCTCCTGACCATCAACTACCGTGGTGACTGCGCTAGGCTCTATGCCAACGGTCGTCTCATAGCCGACAACTTCTACTATGGTCGTCCCTTCCTCTACGCGCTCTGGCGCCTGCCCAAAGGCTGCACCGAACTGGAACTGCGCATCCTGCCCTTACAGCCCGACGCACCCATCTACCTGCCCCGCGAGGCCGACAAACGCCCCGGCGAGCAAGTAAACAGCATAACTATCAGCGAATAAAACTAACTTCCCCCCGTTTGGAACGCAGAAAAAGTGCACGTAGGGTCGGTTCCCCTGTGCACTTTATTTAACAACTCATTTCTTGTCAAGTTCTTCCAGTGCCTCCTTAGCTATTGCATCGCCTTTTGCTGCCGCTTTGCGATACCAGGAGATAGCTTGAGGAATATCTTTTTCCACGCCCTGACCACTCTCGTACATCCACCCCAGATTGCTTTGGGCTCCAGGTAAACCTTGTTCAGCAGCCAGCCTATACCATTGAACGGCCTTCTTGAAGTCTACAGATACACCAAGTCCTTTCTCATACATGACGCCAATATTGTTCTGTGCGGAAGCACTTCCTTGATTGGCAGCCTGGCGATACCACTTCATGGCTTTAGCGAAATCCTGGCCGATGCCTGAACCGTGCTCATACATCCAGCCCAATGCTACCTGCCCGTCAAGATTTCCCATCTCAGCAGATTTGGCATAGCACTCTACGGCTTTTGAATAATTCTTTGCAGTACCTTGTCCGGCTTCATACATCAGTCCCATCATGTAGCAGGACTTGGCATCACCCTGTTCTGCTGACGTCTTGATTTTCTGGAATAGTTCCGCATCGCTGAGTTTAGGTACTTGTAGAGTGATAACATATGTTGCCCGCCCTTTCACGCTGGCTATCCCATAGTCGGCAAATCTTACTTGTGTAGCTATGTAGTCCGGATGTTTAATGCGCAGCTCCTTGCTTCCGCTACTCATATAGACCCAGTAAGTACCGTCCTTTAGCTCTGTATCACCAATGACATTACCTTCAAACTGTGCACCCTTACCGAGTAACTGTACCTTCACAAGTGCACAAGCATCACCGTTCAGGTCTTTACGCAGGTTTTCCAGTGCAGTGACATCATCATCGACCAGTCGCATGGCTGAAACTTTCAGTTCCTGTCCCTGCACTGCAACAACTTGCAGCCAGCCCCATAAAAGGCATGTATGTATGCGTATTCTCATTACTTACTGCCAGTTCAGCTTGCGGCATAAATCCTTTGCATCCTCGTCACCTTGAGCCGCGGCCCTCATCATCCAGATACGGGCCTGCTTCAGGTCGCGTTTCTGCCCTGGCGCTCCTTCCAGATAGGTGGTCCCCAGATTATACTGGGCATTGACATGACCGGACTCAGCAGCTTTCTGAAGCCATTTGATGGATTCCTTGGTATTTTGTTTCACTCCTTCACCGTCAGCATACATGATGCCAAGGTTATACATCGCGCTTACCTCACCTTGGTCAGCGGCTTTATGGAACCATTTCAGTGCCTCGGTAAAATCCTTATTGGCATAACAGATAGACCCCAGATTGTACTGGGCTGCGGAATATCCGTTCTGGGCAGACTTGAGATACCATGTGGCAGCCTGATTGATGTCAGTAGTAACGCCCTGTCCCTGACTATACATGATGCCCAAGTTGTATTGAGCCAGTTGGTCACCTTGCTCTGCGGCTTTTCTATACCACTTGGCTGCCTCGGCATAGTTCTGGCTCTTGCCATTGTAGCCGACGTAGTAGTCGTCGGCCATCAACTTACAGTCTTGTGCTGTTGTAGGCTGGTCACTGATAGCCCCCCTGGAGATGGTCACCACATAGGTAGCCTTGCCCTGCACTGGCTGTACACCATAGTCAGCAAAACGAATGGTAGCCTTAGTCTGACCGGTTGCTTTTACACGCAGTTCCTGCGAACCTGCATTCATATAGACCCAATATTCGCCAGCCCTGTTGTCAATGTTACCCACGACGTTGCCCTCAAACTGCATGCCACTTACAGGCAGCAGCACCTTGACAAGTGCACAGGGATTACCCTGCGCATCCAGACGCACGTAGGTACTGGCAGAGATGTCATTACCTGCAGCTTGCATACTTTTCACTGTTAACTGCTGCGCCGATGCAGTTATCATCGCACAGCATACGAATAGAATAAAATAAAATCTTTTCATAGTTCTATGTTTTTTCACTTACTACCGCATAACAATATGCAGAGGCGGATTCTGTTCTTTGTCAATTGTCTTCTACCTCCAACTGCTTGTTTAATAGGGGTTTCTGCGGCTTGGATTATTTACGTCTTGCGGTCATATTCTTCTATTTTGAGTTGCAAATATAAGAATAATAATTCTGACCACCAAACTTTTGAATAAAAATATGGGCAAAGTGTGTCAAGTGTCCAGCAACTTCGGCGAGGCCAAGGTTACAAAATTATTTCCAAAGTTGTATGACAATATAGCTGTTTTTTGGTAAAAAATGCTTGCCGCTGGACAATTTTCCCGCGGTTCTCAGAATTTTTCCCGTGATTCTACCTTAAAAACCCCGCGATTCTCTTAGTAAATCGCGGGATTTTTAAGGAAAAATCGCGGGAGATTTTTATAGTTTTTACGGGAAAATAATTCACGGGAGGCATTTTTTTCGCCTCGATTGCTTGCAGATTCGGGAATTATTACGTATCTTTGCGGCATGTAACGAGCATGATTTCTAACACGAAAAGGAAAGGAAACTATGGGAACGATAAAGTTTTACGCCGTCAACGACCAGCGTACGACGGCACTGAAGAAAGGCTACTCGCTGCGGCCGCTGCGCTCGACGACCATCGACGCACGGGAGCTGGCGAAGCATGTGGAGCAGGACTCGCGCATCGACGCTGCGCGGGTGCAGTACGTGATGGCGGCAGTGGTGAAGCAGATGCGCCAGATGGTGCTCAACGGCCACAAGGTGGAGCTGGGCGAACTGGGAACCGTCGGACTGACGTGCCAGGGCACTGGCAGCGATTCCGAGGACGAGGTGACGGTGAGAAACAATGTGAAGGGACTGAAGTTCACGTTCCGTCCGTCGGTGGAGCTGAAGTCGCAACTGCAGGGAGTACGGTGCGAACTGGTGACGCTGGGCGACGACATCTGCAGCCGCAAGCGCAACGAGCACGGGGCCATACTCATAGAATCGAAGGAGGAATAGGCGTATGGGAACAATACATCTGAAGACTTATCAGTTCAAGGGCGAGAGCAATCCGCGGAGTCACGGCAAGTGGTATCCGCGAGTAGACCACTATTCCACCATCAGCACGAAGGAGCTCTGCCGGCTGGCGGCCGAGGACTCGCACCTGGAACCGGCCGAGGTGGAGTACATCCTGAGCAGTGTGGTGAAGCAGATTCGCGAGCTGGTGTTCATCGGCCACACCATAGCCATTCCCGACATGGGCACCCTCTCCATTGCCGCCGACACACAGACCGTCGACGACTATGCCGACGTCAGCTGCAACGCCCTCATCCGACAGCTGCGCCTGAACCTGCGGGTGACACCGGAACTGCGCAAGGAACTGAACCAGACGACGGTGGTGATGAAATAAGGCTCACAAGATAATCTCACACGGGAACAGGCACAGTAACCCAGCAAACAAATATATAAAAAATCAAAAAACAGCGAAAGTCAGCGAGGATATAAAGATTATTTCTTAAATTTGCAGCATGACAAAGGACGTTGCATTAGTATTGTCGAGTGGTGGTGCGAGAGGTCTTGCCCATATCGGTGCCATTGAGGAACTGGAGGCACAGGGCTATCGCATTACTTCGATTGCAGGTTGTTCGATGGGCGCTCTCATCGGAGGCGTCTATGCGGCAGGAAAACTGAAGGAGTTCCGCGAGTGGATGAAGACCGTTGACCGTAAGAAGATGCTGGAGCTGACGGACTTCTCGTTGGGCCTTAACCATATCGCCAAGGGCTCGCGCATCCTCGAGGCCATCATGGAGTTTGTGCCAGACATGCCGATAGAAGACCTGCCGATACCCTATTGTGCCGTGGCTACCGACTTGAAAGCCGGACGTGAGGTGGTATTCCGGAAGGGCAGTCTCTTCAATGCCATACGTGCCAGCATCTCTCTGCCGTCGTTCTATGAACCCGTGCATCGTAATGGCATGATACTCATCGACGGCGGTGTTACCAATCCCATTCCGTTGAATCGTGTGGTACGACACGAGGGCGATATCCTGATCGGTGTCGATGTGAGTGGACATGATTATCAGACGCAGTGGGAGATTCAGCATGAGTTAGCGGAAAAGCGCAAGCGTAGCAAGTCGCTGTCGCAGCAGATACTCAACAAACTGATACCAGACAATCTCGAGTTCAACTACTATACCATGCTCTCGCGAGTCAGTTCATTGATGATTCGTCAGAACTCCATTCTTATGGTCCAGCTGATGAAGCCCGACGTACTGGTTGACATCCAGATGAGCCGGTACGGCGGATTCGACTACGACAAATCGGAAAAGCTGATAGCCATAGGTCGCCAGAAGACGCAACAAGCACTCCGATAACAGGAACAGATGTCTGTTTTCCCATCCATAATTATCAGTTTATGACTACCGGAATGAAGGATAAACTCCTTACCGTTGCCTTCTCTTGTCAGAGATTCTTGAAATATACTTGATTGAGTTTGTCGCGGGCTTTCTCATGACCGCGGCGGCTGGCTTTCTGGTACCACTGCTTGGCCGTCTTGCGGTCCTTAAAGCAGTACTCATAAATCTGCCCCTGGTTGAAGGCTGCTTCTGCGCTTCCCTTGTTGCTCGCCTTCTCGTTCCACTCCATCCGCCTCTGAATTCCTGCATCTGTGTATAATGTTTCTTCTGGATAGAACTTGCCGAGCCATTCCATGGCCTTGATGCTGCCCCCCTCAGCAGCCTTGTTCAGCCATTTGTCTTTTTGGCGCAAATAGGGATGGAATTCGTCCTTCATATCTTCTATAAAAACCCATAGATTGAAATAGCAGTCGGCTAATTCGTACTGGGCTTCAACGAGTCCCTGTTCAGCTGCTTTCCGCAACCACTTGATGGCATTGGCCGAGTCGGCCACTTCTGGGACTCGGTGGCCTACATAGTGGCGGCCGACTTCGAGCTGGGCCTCAGCAAGCCCCTGCTCTGCAGCTTTCATGAACCATTCCAGGGCTTTCGCAGCATCGCGTTCTTTGCCATTGCGAGGCATCTTGTAGTCCAGCCCAAGTTCATACTGGGCATGAGCGTCAGTGGGGTTGTTCGGATCGGCAGCAACACCCTCTGTCAGGACAAGGACATAGGTCGTGAGACTCTTCAGGCACTCCACGCCATAGTCGCTGAAGTTGATGTCGACAGTGCCGTGCTGCTGGGTGCGCAAGCTGATGCCATACGTCTCGTCCGGCAGCCATACCTGGGTGGTATTGCCAGTACGAGGCATGTCGCCGACATTCATGTCGCCTTCCAGCGAGACAATGCGGTCGACCAGCTGTACCTTGATGAGCGCGCAGGGCTTCCCGTTGTCGCCCTGTCGCCGTTGGGTAGAGGCGGTGATGTCGCTGCCATCAGCCGCGAAACTTTTAACAGACAAGGTTTGTGCATTGATGGCAACAGCCATCAGCAGTGACAGGAGAAAAAGAATATGTCGTTTCATGTTTGTCACGTTATTACTCTATGGTCTTACCCCAGTTTAACAACTCGCGTTTGGCTTCCTCATGGCCATGTTCGGCAGCCTTGGTAAACCACTCGAGAGCCTTTTTGGGGTCACGGGGAGAAGCATATTTGTTAAAGAACTCGCCCATCATGTATTCTGCATTAGCATTGCCCTGTTCTGCTGACAGCCTTGCCCAGATGAAAGCCCCCTGTATGTTTTCGTCCGTACCCCATCCATTGAACAAGCAGACGGCAGTGTGATACTGTCCCAAATCATTACCTGCCATGCCAGCTTCGCGGCTCAATTCAAAGCCTTTCTTCATGTTTTTGCCAATACCGTTGCCACTGAGATAACAGGTACCGAGAAGTGCCTTGCAACGGGTACTGCCTAATTCGACACCTTTCTTCAGCCATTTAATACCCTCGCTCTTGTCAATGACAATACCAGTATCTCCAGACATATATATATCCGCCAAGTCAGCACATGCAGCACGCGACTCCTTGTCGGCGGCTTTCTTATACCATTCAATGGCTTTGTTGATGTTCTTGTCGACGCCAGTGCCATAGTAATAGCATTCGCCGACTTCATAGAGGCATGCGGCATCGTCCTTCTCAGCACCTTTCATATAATACTCATAAGCCTTGCTATTGTCAACTTCTGTTCCAAGTCCTTTGCGATAAGACTCAGCCAGATAGTAGTAGCCACGGACGTTGCCCTGGTCGGCAGCCTTCTGAATCCATTCAAAGCCTTTCTGTTCGTCCACCTGAACGCCTTCGCCTTTCTGGTAGTCGAGCCCGACGCTGACCATAGCCTGTGTGCCGCCCTTCTGCGCTGCTTTCTCATGCCAATAGAAAGCATTCTCGGGACTCTTCTCCGTACCCGTACCGTTCTGGTAACAATTGGCCAGGTTGTTCATGGCACCACGCACGCCTTGATTGGCGGCACGCAGGTAGTAGAGGGCGGCTTTCTCCGCGTTCTTCTCGCAGCCCTCACCTTTCTCGTAGCAGTAGCCCGTATAGAACTGTGCATCGCTATGGCCCTGTTCGGCAGCCAGTTCAAAATAGTGCAAGGCCTGCTCCAAGTCCTTGCTGACGCCGCGGCCATTATAGTAGCACAGCCCCATATAATACTGAGCAGGACGGTGTCCGGCATCGGCACCCTTGCGGAACCACTGGGCAGCCTTCTTATAGTCACGTTCCACTACCTTGCCTGCATAGTACATATTACCCATGTTATAATAGGGCTTGATGGAGCCTTTGGCAATGGCTTCCTCATAGAGCGACATGGCCTTGGGAATATCCACCGCAACACCGCGGCCGAGCTGGTAGCAATTAGCTAAGGCGTTGATGCCATCGGGATAGCCTTGTGCTGCCGACTTGCTGAACCAGTAGAAGCTGCGAGCTGGGGCTTTGCTGACACCGTTTTCGCCACGGGCATAGTCACACCCCAGCAAATACTGCACCTCGGCATTCAGCGTATCGCCGCGGTCCACCTTATGTGCGAGCTTGTTCTCTTCAAGTGTGAGGATGTAGGTCTTGGCGGTAGCAACCTGGCGGATACCATAATCGCCAAAGTTGACCGTCAGCGACAGGTGTTTCTCGAAATGGAAGTCCAGGCGGCGCGTGCCATCGGTAACATATACCCATGTGGCGGCCCCTCTGCGCTGCACGTCGCCGATGACGTTCCCTTCAACCTGCACCACCTTGTCGCTGGCAATGAGTTTCACCAGTGCGCAGTCGCCGCCGATGAGGTCCTTGCGCGGACTGTTGACGGCCGACTGGTCGGCAGCATCCAGTTTCAGACTCTTAACCTGATACTCCTGTGCCTGCACTGTCAGCACCAGCAGGCATGCTAATACAATAAGGTATATACGTTTCATTGGTATTTTAACTATTTTTGTTGTTTTGCGGTTGAGTTATTGGACGAGGAGTCTGGCGTCAAGTCCTTCCACAGTAGTGTCGGACTTCTTGATGCGGCTGGAGCTGATGTTCAGTCCCGTCAAGAAAGCTTCTATGGCAGTAGGACGTGCATCCATGCTTTTTGCCTTATAGTATGCCTTTTTGTATGCACTCTTGGTTTTGATTTGGGGAATACCGACAGTTATCGTGACCTGCGTTTCCGGATTCTCTTCCAGCACGACGGCCACCTTGCCCAGCGCTATTTTACCCTTGTCAGTCAGCTGGTCGTTCTTGTCGAACAGGTCGCCAGACTCGAATGTGAAGGTCTCTGCGCGGAACGTGGCGGCGGGCCGTGCAGCACCGGTTGCCGTGGTGGCGGCGCTGGCTGTAGTTGTCGTGGCGGCGCTGGTGGCATTGGGATTGAAGAGAGCCCAACAATTGGAATACGTTCCCCTCAAGCTGTTTTGTTGCGATGCCGCCTCACCCTTGTCGTGAGTCGTTACGGCAATAACGCGGTACATGTTGGTGGGTTGTTCCTGAATGACTATGGGGTTATAGCCTTGGGCGCTCAACCTTTTGGCCAGCCCGTCTGCATTGGCCTGGAGGCCGAAGCTGCCAGCCACGATGCCGTAGGACAGAAGTGCGGGGCCGCTAATATGGGTGAACGACTTGACCTCGCGAACTGATAGGTTGACGTTGGAAGCCGTCTGGCTGACGTTGGACGATGACTGGCTGGAGTTGTACGCCACCGACTGCTGGACCGGCTGCTGAACGGACTGTTGCTGAACGGACTGTTGCTGGACGGTCTGTTGCTGGACATTGTTGGCGGCGACCTGCTGGGTAGCCGTCCTGTTCAGGTTCTCGGTGATGGTGCGCGGCGAGCCTGCTGTCAGCTTGACGGAGCCTTCGGCCGTCTCGTAGCCGTTGGCTGCAATGATGTAGTCGTGGCTGCCGACAGGCAGCACTATCTCTATATGACCGTTACCCTGCTGCAGCTTGGAGTCTACCAGCACCGTGGCATTGGCGGGCGAGTAGTTGATGACGAGCTTCTGCGTCTGTGTCACAGCCGTCTGGGGCAGCAGAACGGACAGCATATAGGTGGTCTTCGACGTCAGCCTGTCAATACCATAGTCCTTGAACACGGCCTGTACGGGCTGTGCCTGCGGGTGCTTGATACGCAGCTCCTTGGAGCCGGCAGTCATATAGACCCAGTATTCGCCGGTTTTGAAGTCAACGTTACCGATGACGTTGCCCTCGAAGACAGCCCCAGGCATCGGCAGCAACACCTTGACCAAGGCACAGGCCTGGCCGTTCAGGTCCTTGCGCTCGTACTGACTGGCAGAGATGTCGTTGCCCGCCACGGTCATCTGTTCCACCGTCAGTTTCTGTGCCTGCGCTGTCAGCGCCAGCAGGCATACTAATACAATAAGGTATAAGCGTCTCATCGGTCGTCATATTTGTTTATTGCGCACAAAGGTACGCAAAAAATTTCACTTTGCCTATATAGTTTGAAATAAATTTCTTATCTTTGCAATCAGATTATGATAACCCTAAATCCGATGAAACGACTATACCTATTATATTAGCATGCCTACTGACTGGATGCCAGAAACAAGTTTATGTAGATTGCAGAGCATCAAACTGCCATCATCACTTCTTAGATGCATGCCATTACCCTCACAGTATTGCCATGCTTCACAGTCTTGGCATTCGTCTCGATGCATCCACTCCCTGTTACGATACACCTCAAACCGGTTTTGCCACACCTCCCAAAAGCTGTCGCAATAGATGTTGCCTTGGTCGTATTTACTCCTGATGCTCAGACAGCCGGATATACTGCCATCAGCCAGAATAGATGCCGTCATCAGTCCAGCATCACATCTGAAAGCATGGTCACGTACCAGGCCCTCGTATTCCCCTAAATAGCCTTCACAGCAGTAGCTCAAATGAATTCTGCTCTCAACTCTGGTTTCAAAAATAAAATGTAATAGCCAGTTATACTCATCTGGTGTCAGTATCATTTTGTCATCCTCCTTAGCCCTTCCAGCAGGGAATATCGTGAAAATGCGCCATTTTTTCAAACCCATACTCACGAAGAAGTCTCTTAGTTGAGGTAACTGGTGCAGATTGCGTCTGTTGACACATGTAATAACATCCCAAGCGACATTACGTGTCAACATCAGTAGTTTGACAGCTCTGACGGCTCGATGGAAGCTACGTGGATTCCTCCTCATCCAGTTATGTTCTTCTTCCAGACCGTCGATACTTACTGAGATGGAGCGCAACTTTACCTCTATCAGTTTCTTCAGCATCTCATAGTCAAGCAACATGCCGTTGGTTACAAATCCCCAAGAGAAACCTCTGTTGGTGATTTCCCTACCACAATCTATGATGTCTGGCCTCACCAAAGGTTCACCTCCCACTGTAAACACCATGACTTTGTGGGGATCGGCATGCAGGGCGATTTCATCCAGCACGGGCAGGAAATCTTCAAGTGGCATGTCACGCTGTCTGTCTGAAGGCAGACAATTACTACCACAATGACGACATGAGAGATTACACTTTAATGTACACTCCCAAAACAACGACCTCAAGGGATGGTGTACTTTCAACCATGACCTTTCGGCTTTAGTTTTTTCCAAAAGTTCCTTTTGTTCGGCAGTCATTGTCTATTATATACAATAATAAGTCGTTGTCATCCATCGCGTCCTCGTCAGCTAACAAAGATTCATCATCATCTCGTCGTCTATAATCATATCCTCTTCGGTCTTAATCAAATCCTCGACTATCAACGCATTTTCTTCAGGATAGTCTACGGGACCGCCATACATCACGTCTTCAGGTTCTATGATGTATGGATCGTCAGTGGGGTCAATTGGATCGATGTCAGACATATACATATCAGGAATTGGTTCTGGTTCAAGAACTGCTTCTGGTTCAGGTTCTATGGGCGGTACTGGGACAGGATCAGTAGCCCCTAATTCTTGCTCCATAACGACTACATCTTCCTGATGCTGCCCCTCTGACTTGTTGTCAGTTTCAATACTATTCAGTAGTTCTGTCGTAACAGCTGCTGAAACGGCACCACTTGTCAGTGCTATACCCGTCAGGATGGCGTTCTTCTCTTGGTCTTCTTTCATAATACAGATGTTTTTGTGCAATATTACAGACAGATACTTATATTCAATTACAAACAGTTTCTCTATTTTATGTAATCTTCTTATTATTGTGTTATTCAGAGAGCCAAACGCAGCCCTAGGTCGACGCCCCGGTACATACCCATACCATAGCGATTCGAAGAGCGACAGTCATTCATTTTGCAGAAATAGCTACCCCCACGAATCAGGCGGGGATGAAAAACACCGCTAGCACCCATAGGATTTGTCTGCGGAGTACTGGGATAATCACCCAACCTTTCGTGACACCATTCCCAGACATTTCCACTCATGTCATACAAGCCCAATTCGTTGGATTGCTTCGACTTCACGGGATGAGTCCGGCAATTGTTCTTAGAAACTACACGTGATTTATATTCTCCGCTCAAACGCGAATCTCCGCTATTCTCCCAAAACCATGCCACATCATCAATACTATCGCTTCCACTGTACTTGTAGCCGTGGCTCTTGCTGCCGCCACGGGCGGCATACTCCCATTCGGCCTCAGTCGGCAAGCGGAAGCGCTTGCCCGTAAGACTATTCAAGTTCTCAATAAACTCCTGACAATCCTTCCAGGTCATCGACTCTACAGGCAAGTTGTCGCCCTTAAAGTTTGACGGATTTTTGCCCATAACGGCTTGCCACAATGCCTGCGTGACTTCCGTTTCACCTATACTATACGAAGACAGAGTCACCTCGTGGACAGGCTTCTCGTTTTTTTTCGCATCACCGTCTTCACAGCCCATCATGAATGTGCCGCCGTCAACACGCACCATGTTGAACGACACACCCTTGACGGTGAAGGTCTCCACAGCCGCAACACTAACAGAGACGGAAGCAGCGGAAGAGGAGGAAGAAGAGGAAAATGAGGTGGAGGTTGCCGACTGAGTATGATTCGACTGTTGGACAGTGGACTGCTGATGGGAAGCCTGCTGGTCAACTATCTGCTGCGTGGCGACAATAGCTGTCAGCGTCTCGTTGATGGTACGCGAACCATCGGTTGTGAGTTTCACGGAACCTTCTGCAGTGGCATAACCATCGGCGGCAATGATATAGTCGTGACTGCCAACGGGCAGCACTATCTCTATATGACCGTTACCCTGCTGCAGCTTGGAGTCTACCAGCACCGTGGCATTGGCGGGCGAGTAGTTAATGACGAGCTTCTGCGTCTGCGTCTGAGGGGTCTCCGGCAGCAGTACAGACAAATTGTAAGTCATCTTCGCCGACACCTTATCTGTACCGTACTCCTTGAACACGACCTGCAGGGGCTGAGTCTGAGGATGCTTGATGCGCAGTTCCTTCGACCCGGCAGACAGGTAGACCCAGTATTCGCCCGTCTTATAGACAACGTCTCCGATGACGTTGCCCTCGAACACGGCTCCCGGCGACGCCAACAGCACCTTGACCAATGCAGAGGCCTGACCGTTCAAGTCCTTGCGTTCGTACTGGCTGGCGGAAATGTCGTTACCCGCCACAGTCATCGACTTGACGGTGAGTTCCTGTGCTGAGGCAACTGACAGCATCGCCCAGCATATTAATAAGATAAGGTATAAGCGTTTCATCGGTCGTCATATTTATTTATTGCGCACAAAGGTACACAAAAAAAAAGACATTACCTACATAGTTTGAAATATATTTCGTAACTTTGCAACATGAAAGACTAAAGCTGTGAAGAAGATTTAAATACAACAAAAACATGATGAGGCATAAGATGAGACAACTAGTTATTTTTGTGGCAGACCTTGTTGACAGGTTGTTTTCCGAAAACATTGTGATGAAAGTGTTGTCGCATAGACAATTGAATTACCTTGGAGCCTGCTATATGACAGAGGATCGCGGGCGGATGAAGGACACGGCAAAAGCAGAACGCTTATTCCGTGTTGCTGCTGAAAAAGGGAACAAATGGGCTATGTCCAACATCGGAACGATGTACTATACGGGAAATGGCGTCCAGCGTGACTACACCGAGGCTGTGACATGGTATATGAAGGCAGCGGAGAAGGGAAACCATAAAGCCCAGAACTCCTTAGGCGTATGTTACTCCAAAGGTTATGGAGTATATCGTGATTGGGATCAGGCTGAATACTGGTTTCAGCTGGCTGCAGCCCAAGGCGACGAGAAAGCCAAGGGCAACCTGTTAAAGCTTGCCCGAAAGAGGTCCAAACTGTAATTGTTCAAGTGGAGTAATCATTGAGTTTTTGTCTCTAAGATGACTGAAAAATGGCGGCAAGTATGATTATTAGTGATGACTGTTATAAAACTTCACACCGTGCCTGACACCGTGCCTGACCCCGTGACCTTGAGACTCCCCTGAGTCACTGGGCAAGGCGAAAGCCTACCCATTCTCGATACTCTTTAGGTTCATACGATTGACGCGATGATATGCGACTCCACACTGGATTGCCATACCAACTTCCACCACGGTACACGCGGTAAGACCCACTCCCTGGACCAGTAGGATTCGTCTGAGAAGCACGGCTGTAATCACCATACCAGTCTTGACACCATTCTTGAACACTACCTGTCATGTCGTAGATATTCAATTCGTTGGGCTGCTTGGTCTTGACGGGTTTAGTGCCTTTATCATTGGTAGTTTTTGTGTACCAGGCTACATCATCTATATTGTTACTTCCGCTGTACTTGTAACCTCGGCTCTTATTACCCCCACGGGCGGCATACTCCCATTCGGCCTCAGTCGGCAGGCGGAAACGCTTGCCCGTCAGCTGGTTCAGCTTGCTGATGAATGTCTGGCAGTCGTCCCAACTCACCATTTCCACTGGCAGGTTGTCACCCTTAAATTTAGATGGGTTGCTGCCCATCACAGCCTTCCATAATGCCTGCGTCACCTCCGTCTCACCAATGCTATAAGTGGACAGCGTCACCTGATGGGCTGGCTTTTCGCTATCCTTTGCATCGCTGCCCTGCTCACTCGTTGCACCCATCATGAACGTGCCGCCATCCACACGAACCATGTTGAACGACACACCCTTAACGGTGATGGTCTCCACAGCCGCAACACTAACAGAGACGGAAGCAGCGGAAGAGGAGGAAGAAGAGGAAAATGAGGTGGAGGTTGCCGACTGAGTATGATTCGACTGTTGGACAGTGGACTGCTGATGGGAAGCCTGCTGGTCAACTATCTGCTGCGTGGCGACAATAGCTGTCAGCGTCTCGTTGATGGTACGCGAACCATCGGTTGTGAGTTTCACGGAACCTTCAGCAGTGGCATAACCATCGGCGGCAATGATATAGTCGTGACTGCCAACAGGTAGCATGGCCTCTACGCGTCCACTGCCTTTGTAAAACTTCGAATCAATCAGCACGGTAGCAGTGGCTGGTGCGTAATTGATGACGAGTTTCTGCGTCTGAACAGGTGCTGTCCCGCCCTGCGGCATGAGCAACGTCATGACATATGTGGTCAGGCTTTGCAGCGGCTGGATGCCGTAGTCGCCAAAAGTGACGTGACACGGCACGAAGTTGTCGTGCTGCACCTCCAGCTCCTTGACGCCGGCGGGCATATACACCCAGTAGACGCCGTTCTTGAACTCCGGCGTGCCGATGACGCTGCCCGCAAACTTGGCGCCACGAGTTGCCAGCTGCACCTTGACCAGTGCACAAGGCTGACCGTTCAGGTCGTTCACACGGTACTGGCTGGCGGAGATGTCGTTGCCCGCCACGGTCATTTGTTCCACCGTCAGTTTCTGTGCCGAGACAGAGAGTGTCAGCAGCAATGACCATATCAGTAGGATGCTCTTTCTTTTCATTTTATATGGTTTTGGTGACAAAGGTACGGAAAAACGAGGGAAAAGCCAAATTTTTTGCTATAATAGCTCACAGTTCAGAATATATTGCTTATATTTGCAGCAAGTAACGAGCATGATTTAAATAACAAAAAGTGAAAGAGACTAAGAAAGAAAAATATCATCTGCTTACAGAGCAGATTCACGCGCTGATAGCGGGCGAGACCGACAGTGTCGCGGTGATGGCCAACGTGTGCGCAGCCATCCATGAGACGATGGGCTTCTTCTGGACCGGTTTCTATCGGGTGAAGGACGGTGAGCTGATTTTGGGACCATTCCAAGGGCCGGTAGCCTGCATGCACATCGGCTATGGCCGAGGTGTATGCGGAACGGCATGGAAGAATCGACAGACCATCGTTGTTCCCGATGTCGAGCAGTTCCCAGGACACATTGCCTGTAGCAGCCTCTCACGCTCAGAGATTGTCGTGCCTGTATGGTCCAAGGACGGTGAAGTCGTTGCCGTCCTCGACATCGACAGCAAGGAACTGTCGACTTTCGACGGCACAGACCGCCACTTTCTGGAGCAAATCTGTAAAATGCTGATTATCTAATGCTCAATATTTCGGTTGTCCCCGCAGATTGTCTTCATCAGAAGAATACGCAGCTCCAAATCAACACCAATACCAGCAGATGCAGCAATTGGTCGAAGCCATACAGCATCCAGTAGGACTATCAAGAGTTGTGTCATCTGTACTAGTTTCTATTGTTTTTGCAAAGATACGAAATAATAACTTTGCTGGCTTAGAACTCATTTTGGAAGGGTTGTTACTTATAGGGCTAGACGCAGGCCATAGGTTTCTGGCAGGCGTACTCCGGCACGTTTGTCCCGATTTATCCAATCCTGACTAGTAACGAGACAATCTTTTGCTTCTGATTTCCAGCCACCGCCAACACAGATGTTGTATTTCGAGGATAATTCCCCCACCTGATCATCGCACCACTCGCTTACATTGCCACTCATGTCGTACAATCCTAATTCGTTGGGCCGACGTGCCTTGACGGGATGTGACTGCTGGTTGCTGTTGTCGGCATACCATGCCACATCGCTGAGATTGCCACTGCCGGCATATCGCGTCCGCTTACTCTTGTTGCCTCCGCGGGCTGCAAATTCCCATTCATTAACGGTAGGCAGGCGGAATGGTTTGCCTGTGATTTCGCTGAGTTGCCATACGAATATCTGGCAATCGTCCCACATGACGTTGTCAACAGGCAAGTCGTCGCCCTTATGTAGTGATGGATTGTCGCCCATGACGGCTTTCCAAAGTGCCTGAGTCACCTCTGACTCCCCGATGCTGAAAGCACGTAGTGTTGTCGGTTGGGTATTTCGGCTGCTCTCCGCGTCATTGTCTGCAATTTTGCCTGGTGTGAAAGTGCCACTTTCTACGGAAACCATATTGAACGACACACCGTTCACGGTATATGTCTGAATGGATGCTGTCGATGTGCTTTCGGCAGGCAATAGTCTGACGTTGCGTACAATAGTTGCTTCGCTGATGTCAACGGTTTTCTCCTCCGTGGTGTATCCAGGCGCCTCCACGCGGTAGGTGTGCTGCCCTTTTGTCAGGCGGATATTGGCCTTTCCGTCAGCACCTACGGCGTGCAGCTGTCCATCTACGCTGACCAGGCTATTGGCGGGACTGACCGTCAGTACCAGATAGTGCTGTGCGTTGGCTTCCTTATCATCCTCCTGCTTCGGCAGCTGCACCGCCAGCTGGTAGGTGGTCTGTGCCGCCACCCTGCGTATGCCATAGTCGCTGAAGTTGACGTGGCAGGGCTGAAAACTGCTGTGCTTGATACGCAGCTCCTTGGAGCCGCTGGTCATGTAAACCCAGTATACAGTCTCTTTATATTGTGGGGTTCCTATGACGTTACCTTCGAACGACACCCCTTCAATTGGCAAGCTTACCTTGACCAGCGCACATGCGTCACCGTTTAGGTCCTTTACTACGTACTGGTAGGCACTGTTGTCGTTAGGGTCTGCCGCCATTTTACTGACGGTCAGCTTCTGAGCTTGAACACTTGTAGAGCCCAGCACAACCATTATCCACAGGAATAGTCTCATCATCTTTCCTACTAATTCTTATTTTTACATGCGGCGTTTCGATGTCTATTGGGTCAGAATGCCAGTCGCATGCCGATGTCGTTTGATTTAAATTCTGACATCCAGCTGTCGCGAGTAAACGTTTTACAACCGTTATTGCTACTTCTGCCACCACCGCCGCGAAGCACACGACTGGAATCCTCCATCGACCCGACGGGGTTCATCATGAAGGCATCGGTAAAGTTTGACGGACCGTCGTAGCACCATTCTTCTACGTTGCCACTCATATCGTATAATCCTAATTCGTTGGCTTTCTTCTGTTTTACGTTATGTGGGCGGCAGTTGTTTCTATTCACTTCTCTGATATCGTCTCCGCTGATAGGCTTGTCGCCGCTATTGCTCGCATACCACGCCACGTCGTTTACAAAGTTGCTGCCTGCAAAGGTGTAACCCTTGCTCTTGTTGCCTCCGCGGGCAGCATATTCCCATTCCGCCTCCGTAGGCAGACGGAACGTCTTGCCTGTCAGCGCATTCAGCTTTTCGATGAACTTCAGACAGTCTCCGTATGATATTCCGTTGGCAGGCACGTTGTCTCCCTTCTCTAATGCCGGGTTTTCTCCCATGACAGCTTTCCAAAGCTTCTGTGTCACTTCCGTTTCACCAATGTAGTAGGTTGAAAGCGCTACCGTATGCGGTCTCTCTTTTTCTTGCCATTGAGGCAGTTCCTTGTCCTTGGTATTGCCCATGGTGAACGTACCTCCCTCGACGCGTATCATCTTGAACGTAACACCTTTGACGGTGATGGTCTCGACGGCTGCATTAGTTTTCGATGTCGTTGCAGCGATGAGATCTCCTGTCAGCTTGGTTTCCTCGGCTATTTCTATATTGACGGGCATCTGTTGCGTGTTATATCCCTCCATACGGATTTCCACTTGATGACTGCCGGGGGCAATGTCGTCGAAGACGTTGGGCGACTTTCCCAGCTTCTTGCCATCCAACAGCACTTCTGCTCCGGTGGGACCATAGAGAATGTTCAACTGTCCGTTCAGGTCTATATCAGCATTGCTCTTTTGGGGCATGATCAGCGTCAGGGTGTAGGTAGTCAGGCTTTTTACCTGCGTGATGCTGTATTTGCTGAAGTCTACGGTGCAGGGCTTTACGCCTGGCACCTTGACTGTCGTTTGCTTTGTGCCGTCAGGCATATACACCCAATATTCTCCTTGCTTGAACTCCGGTATCCCTGTGATGTTACCTTCAAACGTAGCGCCTTCGGCAGGCAGCAGAACCTTCACCAGTGCACAGGGTTTCCCCTTGGCATCCATGACGCGGAACTGACTGGCTGAGATGTCATTGCCGGCAGCACTCATCTGTTCTATCTTCAGTTGCAGGTCTTCGTTATCCGTCATGCAGAGCCTCATGCCTGCAATATCCTTTCGACTATTCGGTTCACTTTCATAACGTTTAGATACGCGGCTGCATTTCTCAACGGAACCCCAGCAACCACCGCGTAGCACGCGCTGTTCTCCGCGAGGCGGCCCAGTCGGATTGGTTTGGGCACGGTTTACATAGCGTCCGATGTACCAATCCTGGCACCATTCCCACACGTTGCCGCTCATGTCATACAGTCCCAACTCATTGGCTTTTCTCTGCTTGACGTGTTTGATGCCATATTCTTTGTTGTTTTCCTTGGTCCAGCCCACAGACTTGCTATTGTTGCCTCCACTGTATTTGTAGCCCTTACTCTTGTTGCCTCCGCGAGCAGCAAACTCCCATTCCGCCTCTGTGGGCAACCGGAAATGCTTGCCAGTCATCGCATTGAGCTTTCTGATAAACTTCTGGCAGTCAATCCATGAGATTTTATGGACTGGATGCTCAGCGTCCTTGTAACGTGATTGGATGGGCTCCATGATGGCGTTCCATAAGGCCATCGTCACTTCCGTCTCGCCTACGTAATACGTTGAGAGCGTCACTTCGTGAGCCGGCTTTTCTTCGTCTTGGGCATCGTCGCCTTGCTCACGGGTGGCTCCCATCAGGAAAGTGCCGCCCTCTACCCGAATCATATTGAACGGAACGCCGTTGACGGTAAACTGTTCCACATTCTGTTTCTGTGGAAACATTTCCTGAGTAACACCAAATAGTGTAGCTAATAATAGTAAAGTAGTTCTCATAAATATCTCTTATCTAATGATTCGCTCATGCTGCAAAGATAAAGAGATTATTTGAATTCTGCAAATAATCCGTTTGTTTTCTTCCATACCGTCATAGAGGAAACCACCCGTCAGGTTATAGGTCTGCAGCGGTTCGAGCTTGTCAATGCCATAGTTGCCGAAGACGACATTTCACTGACTATGGCATTCGGGGCTTGGAGCCCAAGACGACCTACGTGCTGACGCTGAGCATCCCGATGGCTGCCGCCCAGAATCTGGATGACGGTATGCGCTATCTGGCCATGACGGTGGAGCCTTCCAATGCCACTGTATATATCGATAACAACTTGCAGATGTTGCAGAACGGTTCTCTGAGTATCCTACTGCCTATGGGTGAGCACCAATATCGTGTGGAGGCACAAGCCCATGAGACTAAAAGCGGTACCTCTTTGGTTGGGATATAACTCAGAGGACCAGGCGCAGGCCGAGGTTGAAATTGCGAAAATCTGATGATAAATTCTTCCGATAAGAAACTCGAAAATTCTTCGCAAATTTTCCCCAGCAACCACCACGAAGTACGCGATTAGAGCCTGAATAAGGTCCTGTCGGATTTGTCTGAGCAGACGAAGAATAGGTTCCATAATAGTCTTGGCACCACTCCCATACATTGCCACTCATATCATATATTCCTAACTCATTTGGCTGCTTCGTCTTTATCACATGTGCCTTAATACCATTATTACCATCATACCATGTTATGTCACTCAAATTGTTACTTCCACTGTACTTGTAGCCACGACTCTTGTTTCCACCACGGGCAGCATACTCCCATTCGGCCTCAGTAGGCAGGCGGAAGTTCTTTCCTGTTAACTGGCTCAGTTTTCGGATGAATTTCTGACAATCCTCCCAACTTACCATTTCAACTGGACGTTGTGCTCCTTTGAATTTAGAAGGGTTGTCCCCCATCACAGTCTCCCACAACGCCTGTGTCACTTCCGTCTCTCCTATATAATACGTAGAAAGTGTCACCTGATGAGCTGGTTTCTCATCGTCATCAGCATCGCTGCCCTGCTCACTTGTGGCACCCATGGTGAACGTGCCGCCATCGACACGAATCATGTTAAATGAGACTCCCTTAACGGTGAAGGTCTCCACGGCAGACCTTAAGGCAAATTCCTTATCGTTGTTATCTGAAACATCATTTGCTGGAGAAGAAAGCTTGCTGATTTTTTTGGGGGGCTCTTCATTGCCCAGTTCCGCAGCTTTCTGTTGCGTTGTAACAGAACCTGAAACATCCTTCGTCTTCTCCAAGTCTATGCGGAGGGTAGTAGGAGCAGTGGCTTTCAGACGAATAGATCCGTCGACAGGTTCATAGCCTGAGGCCGTTACCAAATAGTCGTGCTGACCAGTCTGCAGTGACGCCGTCACTACCCCCTGAGACCCCTGATAAGGTTTGGAGTCGATGATGACAATGGCATCTTGTGGTGTATACCGAATGGTAAATTGTTGCTTTACATTGTTCTCAGAACCCGGCAAAAGCACCGATAAGGTATAGGTAACCTTTGCCGACACTTTCTCTATGCCATACTCCTTGAACACAACCTGCAAAGGCTGGGTCTGAGGATGCTTGATGCGCAATTCCTTGGTACCTGCCGTCAGGTATACCCAGTATTCCCCCGTTTTATAAGCTACGTCACCGATGACATTACCCTCGAACAGTGCTCCTGGGGATGCCAACAGCACCTTGACCAAAGCGCAGGCCTGTCCGTTCAGGTCCTTGCGCTCATACTGGCTGGCGGAGATGTCGTTGGTGGCCTTCATCTCCTTGACGGTAAGTTCCTGCGCCGAGGCGACTGACAGCATCGCCCAGCAGGCCAATATAATAAGGTATAAGCGTCTCATCGGTCGTCATATTTGTTTATTGCGCACAAAGGTACGCAAAAAATACCATTTATCTTAGCTTGAGGCAATAACTTTATATCTTCGTTGAAGTGCTACTAACACGCTTCGCTCTGCCAATGGGTTTAGCCCTCGGAACGTTGTGCGCCGCTTAAGTTCAGACAGAGGCATTTCCAAAAGCAATTTGGCAATGCATTCATCAGCAAAGGAATTGGACACCACGTTAACACCCGTAAAATCAAGAACAACCTTCTCGCTGCCGTTAATAAGCGGCAATAGCTTCTCTCTGAGTTTCTTACCCATATCACGGGTCCCGAAATCCGTTCCGTATTCTATGAATTTAAATTCTACCATAGTGATTCCAATTCTTCTGTTTCTACAAATGTCTCATTATACTCCCCTACCGCGTCAGCCCGATGGTCAACGATTTGACCAGGGTCAATCTCCTCACCTGTTCCTATTTCCATATAAATGAGCGTCCCCTGCCAGAAACCATTTTCAATGACGGACGTTTTCCCGTCCTGAATAATCAGTTTGTGACTACCGGAATGCAGGATAAACTCCTTACCAATACTATTCACAAGTCGTGAGGTCGTATATAGTCCGAAACCCATGCCTTTACCATCGGTAATAGTATCCTCAAGGCATAACCTGAGCGCTTCAGCCTCTGTTACATCCGCGTATTTCTCGTTCTCAGCCAACGACTCCCTTATTCCCATTCCATCATCAGCAATCAAGATGCGTAACGTCTTATGCGAATCATCATAATAGGTCATAGCCGTTCCCAGAGGCTTGCCGGAATGAATATGGACGTTATCCATCATCTCATAAAGGCAATAGCTCATGGCTTGAAGAACACTTACTTCTATTTCAAAATGTGAAGTCATTGCGTTCACCACATCCCGATATACCGTATTTAATGTCTGCGCATCAAATACGTCTATGGAAACGTTCTGCGTTCCTTTGAAATATTTATCCAAAATGAATGCTATATCCATGAGATTTACTATTTTATGATACAGTTCCTATTGCAAAGATAGTTATATTTTCTGAAAGCGGCAAATTTTTCAGTGATATAATTTCAAAGTGGGCGGATGAGATGCTTAGAACTTCATGAATCAAGGAAGGGCTGTAACTCAGAAGGCCAGGCGGAGCCCGAGGTAATTGAAACGGTACGAAGGCGTGTTGTAGCCACGGAACGAGACACGGCAGACACTCGCGTAGTGGTACCAGCCGCCACCGCGGTTCACGCGGTCAGGCCCACTTGTTGCACCCGTAGGATTCGTCTGAGAGTCACTACCGTAAGAACCATACCAGTCCTGACACCATTCCATGACATTGCCGCTCATGTCATACAAGCCCAATTCGTTGGGCTGTTTGGTCTTAACATCGTGAGTTTTCTTTCTACTATTAGAATCGTACCAGGCAACATCTTTTATTTTATTACTGCCGCTGTACTTGTAGCCGTGACTCTTGCTGCCGCCACGGGCGGCATACTCCCATTCAGCTTCAGTCGGGAGGCGAAAACGCTTGCCCGTCATTTCATTCAGTTTGCTGATGAATGTCTGGCAATCATCCCAGCTCACCTGTTCCACAGGCAGGTTGTCATCTTTAAATTTTGAGGGATTATTGCCCATCACAGCCTTCCACAATGCCTGCGTCACCTCCGTCTCGCCGATACTGTACGTGGACAGCGTCACCTGATGGGCTGGCTTTTCGTCATCGAAAGCATCGCTGCCCTGCTCGCTCGTGGCACCCATTGTGAACGTGCCTCCGTCCACACGAACCATGTTGAACGAAACGCCATTGACGGTAAATGTCTCCACGGCAGCACCACTGACAGAGGCAGAAGATAGGACGGCAGATAAGGTGGAGGACGTTGACTGAGTAGCAACTGCTGACTGAACGTTATCCGACTGCTGGACGGTGGACTGCTGGACGGTGGACTGCTGGACAGGCTCTGCTTTGGTCAGTGTCTCTGTAATAGTACGCGGAGCAGAGGAGGTTAAGTTTACTGAACCACTATTGGCAATATAGCCCATCGCTACTATCTGATAGTCATGACTACCTATTGGCAGCTCTAACTCCAAACGACCATTGCCCTGATATGGCTGTGAGTCAATGAGCACCATCGCATTGGCTGGACTGTAGTTGATGGTCAGCTTCTGCAGCTTGACAGGCTCTGCCGTACCACCCTGCGGCATGAGCAGTGTCAGGACGTAGGTGGTCAGGCTCTGCAGCGGCTGGATGCCGTAGTCGCTGAACGTGACGTGGCACGGCACGAAGCTATCGTGCTGCACCTCCAGTTCCTTGACTCCGGCCGGCATATACACCCAGTAGACGCCGTTCTTGAACTCCGGCGTGCCGATGACGCTGCCCGCGAACTTAGCACCGCGGGTAGCCAGCTGCACCTTGACCAAGGCACACGGCTGGCCGTTCAGGTCGTTCACACGGTACTGGCTGGCAGAGATGTCGTTGCCCGCCACAGTCATCGACTTGACGGTAAGTTCCTGCGCCTGTGTAGTCAGTGCCAGCAAGCATATTAATAAAATAAGGTATAGTCGTTTCATCGGTCGTCATATTTGTTTATTGCGCACAAAGGTACACAAAAAATTCCAATTTGCTGATATAGTTTGAAATAAATTTCGTGCACAGTAGGGTTGGTTCTTCTGTGCACTTAAACAACCATGCCTTATAAGGGGCATATATTTTGTTCGGGAAATGGTGCAATTGGGTAAGCTATAAGTCTAATTATTCGCTGGCGCCTAATCGCTTCAAAGCACTCTTGGCACTACTTGCATAGTAGTTATTAGTCTTGGCCGACTTGCGATACCACTCAATGGCTTTCTGGAGGTTCTTGGCACACCCCTTGCCCTCCTCGTAGTGGTCGCCTGCTAAGTACATGGCCCAGCCTTGATTCTTAGGCGGAGTGTTAGCTGATAGTTCGAAGTACCTTAGGGCCTCTTCGTAGTTAGCCTTCTCGTCATATAACAGGCCAGCATGAAGGGGACAGGCATCGTTGTCGCCGAACGTCGAGCCTTTTATGTAGTAGTTCAGAGCCTGATCCAGGTCTTTATAATCTTTATTATATTCATAGATATATCCGAGTTTCTCGCATGCCCTTGAGCTTTTATCCATGACACCCTGGAGATAACGAATAGCCTTGGGAATATCCTTGAAGGGATAAGCAGCGCAGCCAGTGTATATTTCGCCCAACCTGACTATAGCGTCGGTGCTGCCTGCCTTGGCGGCCGCATTATAGTAGGCCCATGCCTTAGTGTAGTTGGGCTTGTAAACTTTGCTTTCTTCTGATTTTCCTTGTTTGTACATAGCTTGCGCGTCCATGCCTGCAGTAGATACAGTGACTTTTTCAAACTCGCTGGCAGGGTAGAGTCCGCAACCAAGTCTGGCCAGGGCGCGTCCTGCGTCTGAATAGTCAAGTGTCCCAAGGACAAATCCTGCGGATTTCCGGTACAACTCAATAGCCTTCGACAGGTTTTTCTCTACACCATTTCCTTGCTCGTAGGCCACGCCAGCCTGATAGGCAGACTCCTCGGTCCATTTAGTAGTTGAGGCTATGTCTTCTTCCGTGAAGACAGACGCTCCCAGTCTGCTCAGTGCACGATGGGCATCTGACGTGGAGAACCGGGATGCCTTGGCTGCTATTCTGTAATACTCGATGGCCTTTTCTTTGTTGGCATTAGTTCCCTCACCCTTCTCGTACATCTGGGCGGCATTCGTCGCACTTTCTTCTGCCCAGTTGGATGTGGAACCTTTTACATAGCACTTCAAGGCCTTCTCGTAGTCACCCTTTTTGTATAGAACGTTGCCGTAATAATAGCATGCCCATCTTGCATTCGCAAGGTAGGCTTTCTCGTACCAGTAAAGCATTTGCTGCTCGTCTTTTTCTGTTCCGTTGCCGAATTGATAGCACATTCCTAAATAACCAAAAAGGGTACCGTCCTGATAACCTGCTTTGCCGAGTCTCAGAAATACGGGAAAGGCCTCGCTGTATTTTTTTTCTCTGTACCAACCAAAGGCTTTATCTAACTCTGTCTTCATCTGCTTAGTCTCCGCCTCTGATAAAATGTGGGTGGTCAGTTCGCCGCCTAACTCTAAGGTCTCACCCTTTTTTATTTGGATGGTATGCTTGGCTGTTTGGTAACCAGCCGCTCTGATTTCCACCGTGTGAGAGCCAGTGCTGATGTTGCGGAAGATGTCAGGTGACACGCCTATCTGTCGTCCGTCTATCCACACTTCGGCATCCATGGGCTGGTAGTTGACGTCCAGTGAGCCGGTATAGGGCACAAGCGCTTGTAGCACTACGTCGCGACGCTCGCGTTCCTGAAGCGTCACGCTCTCCTGCTGAGGCTGATAACCGTCAAGGCGGGCCTCAAACAGGTAGTTACCTTGTGCCAGCTGGCCGCTCCATGGCGTCACGCCTTGCAGTTGGTCGTTGACATATATCTGTGCCCCCAGTGTCGGACAACTGACGTTTACTTGTGCCAGAGCCGACTCTAGCGCGATGGTAAGAGAGCGACGTCCTTCCTGTAGCTCTACAGTTCCGTTTTGCGATGCAAAGCCTGGTGCCTCTACCCGATAACTATGTGTTCCTCTTGGCAGGCGAACGCTTACTATGCCATTTCGTACCATTTGCGCCTTGTCGTCAACAAACACCATGGCGTTAGCAGGTTTCACGGTTATGACCAAGTATCGCATGCCGTCGTCGACGGGCACTGCCCCGCCCTGCGGCATGAGTAGCGTCAGCACGTAGGTGGTCAGGCTCTGCAGCGGCTGGATGCCGTAGTCGGCAAAGGTGACGTGGCACGGCACGAAGTTGTCGTGCTGCACCTCCAGTTCCTTGACGCCGGCGGGCATATATACCCAATATACGCCGTTCTTGAACTCTGGCGTGCCGATGACGCTGCCCGCGAACTTGGCACCGCGGGTTGCCAGCTGCACCTTGACCAAGGCACAGGCCTGGCCATTCAGGTCGTTCACACGGTACTGGCTGGCAGAGATGTCGTTACCCGCCACCGTCATTGACTTCACGGTTAGCTCCTGAGCTGAGGCAACTGACAGTACCGCCCAGCAGGCCAATATAATAAGATATAAGCGTCTCATCGGTCGTCATATTTGTTTATTGCGCACAAAGGTACACAAAAAATATCACTTTTCTTATATAGTTTGCAATAAATTTCGTATCTTTGCCAGCAAAATCAGGTCCACATGGGAAAGTATATCAATACCGGCAATGCCGGATTCCAGAGAATACGCAATGGAGAATACGTAGACAAATCGGGGCTCATCTCTATTGTAAACAGCACCCTGTTTACGGAAAAATGCTTCAGTTGCGTCACACGAAGCCGCCGTTTCGGCAAGTCGATGGCGGCCAAGATGCTGTGTGCCTACTACGACAAGTCGTGCGACTCTCGTGGACTGTTTGCCGACCTGATGATTGCGCGCGACCCGTCGTTTGAGAAACACCTGAACAAGTATCCCGTCATCTATCTCGACGTGACAGACTTCGTAACTCGCTGCAAGACAGCAGACATTGTCAAGAAGATGGACGCTGAGCTGAGGGCTGACATAGTCCAGTCATACCCGGACGTGGGAGTAGAGGAGGACGACGACCTGATGGCCCTGCTCGTACGTATTGCAGACAAATACCAGCAGCAGTTTATATTCATCATCGACGAGTGGGATGCCATCTGCCGCGAGTTCAAACCTCAGACAGAAGCTATGGACATGTATGTCGACTGGCTTAGGCGTATGTTCAAAGGCGGCCAGACGCAACAGGTCTTCGCCGGTGTCTATATGACGGGAATCCTGCCCATCAAGAAGTATAAGACGCAGTCGGCATTGAACAACTTCCAGGAGTATTCGATGGTGGAGCCGCGGCGCATGTCCCAATTCTTCGGATTCACAAAAGACGAGGTGCGGCAGCTTGCAGAGAAGCACCATACGGACTTTGACGAGCTGGAGAAATGGTACGACGGCTACCAGATAGGCGACGAGCCTTCGATATTCAACCCCAACTCAGTCATGCAGGCCATCGATGCCGGCCGCTGCCGCAGCTTCTGGGCTGCAACGGGAGCCTACGATACCGTGTCGAGCTATATCCAGATGAACTACGAAGGGTTGAAGGATGACGTGGTTCGCATGTTGGCAGGGGGAAGGTGTGGAGTGAACCCAACCAAGTTTCAGAACGACATGTCGGTCATTCGTTCCAAGGATGATGTGCTGACCGTGCTGATTCATCTGGGTTACCTCAGCTACAACTGGCGCAAGAGCGAATGCTATATCCCCAACTATGAAGTAGCCGGAGAGATGGTGAATGCTGTTGATGACAGCAGGTGGGACCGGGTGGCAAGGGCAATTGACAAGTCCAGGCAACTGTTGCAGGCTACCCTCGACGGTCATGAGGAGGCTGTTGCACAAGGCGTCGATGCTGCTCACGACGAGCATACCAGCATCCTAAGCTACAACGACGAGAACTCGCTGTCGTGCGTGCTGAGCATTGCCTATTATTATGCTGTCAACGACTACATCATCCACCGTGAATACGCCTCGGGCAAGGGTTTTGCCGACTTGGTGCTGATTCCCCGTAAGCATGTCGACTCGCCGGCCATCATCATCGAGTTGAAATACAACAGGGATGCCGCTACGGCTATCTCGCAGATTAAGCAGAAGAATTATCCTGCCAAGGTCGCCCAGTATGCCGATAACCTACTGCTGGTCGCCATCAACTACGATAGAGACACCAAGCTGCATACCTGCAAAATAGAGAAGGCATAAACAGCATTGCATTGCTCATGTAGTCAACGTAGTCGGAGGACTTTGGCTCAGAGGGCCAGGCGGAGTCCTTGGTTGTTGTGAATGTTCGAAGACGCGCTACCAAACCGAATTGAGACACGGCAGCTCTCCATATTGCTGCGCCAGCAGCCACCGCGAACCACACGGCAAATCCCACTCGAAGCACCCGTAGGATTCGTCTGCGGACTACTGCTGTAGGAACCATACAAGTCTTGACACCATTCCCAGACATTACCACTCACGTCATACAGACCTAGTTCGTTAGGTTGCTTGGTCTTTACAGGATGCGTTCGACAATTGTTCTTAGTCAGTTTATCCGATTTCCATTCCCCACTTAAACGTGAATCTCCACTATTCTCCCAAAACCAAGCGACACTGTTTATGTCATTGCTACCACTGTACTTGTAGCCGCGGCTCTTGCTGCCGCCGCGGGCGGCATACTCCCATTCAGCCTCAGTCGGTAGGCGGAAGCGCTTGCCCGTCAGCTGGTTCAGTTTGCTGATAAATTTCTGGCAGTCGTCCCAACTCACCTGCTCCACTGGAAGATTGTCGCCCTGAGAGCTTGACGGGTTGTTGCCCATCACCGCCTGCCATAATGCCTGCGTCACCTCAGTCTCACCGATGCTATACGTGGATAGCGTCACCTCGTGGACAGGTTTCTCTGGGGAAAAATCATATCGGCTCTTTTTGCTGTTTTCGTTGCCCATCTGGAACGTGCCACCATCGACACGCACCATGTTGAACGACACACCCTTGACGGTAAATGTCTCCACGGCAGCACCACTGACAGAGGCGGAAGATGAGACGGCAGATGAGGTGGAGGACGCTGACTGAGTAGCAGCTGCTGACTGAACGTTATCCGACTGCTGGACGGTGGACTGCTGGACGGTGGACTGCTGGACAGGCTCTGCTTTGGTCAGTGTCTCTGTAATAGTACGCGGAGCAGAGGAGGTTAAGTTTACTGAACCACTATTGGCAATATAGCCCATCGCTACTATCTGATAGTCATGACTACCTATTGGCAGCTCTAACTCCAAACGACCATTGCCCTGATATGGCTGTGAGTCAATGAGCACCATCGCATTGGCTGGACTGTAGTTGATGGTCAGCTTCTGCAGCTTGACAGGCTCTGCCGTACCGCCCTGCGGCATGAGCAGTGTCAGTACGTATGTGGTCAGGCTCTGCAGCGACTGGATGCCGTAGTCGCTGAACGTGACGTGACACGGCACGAAGTTGTCGTGCTGTACCTCCAGTTCCTTGACGCCGGCCGGCATATATACCCAGTAGACACCGTTCTTGAACTCCGGCGTGCCGATGACGCTGCCCGCAAACTTGGCACCGCGGGTAGCCAGCTGCACCTTGACCAAGGCACACGGCTGGCCGTTCAGGTCGTTCACACGGTACTGGCTAGCCGAGATGTCGTTGCCCGCCACAGTCATCGACTCAACGGTCAACTTCTGTGCTGAGGCAACTGATAGTATCGCCCAGCATACTAATATAATAATATATAAGCGTTTCATCGTCGTCATATTTATTTATTGCGCACAAAGGTACACAAAAAATTCCACTTTGCCTATATATCGTATAAAATAAATTTCGAAAAATGCAACATGACCTGACCAGAAAATCCCAAGGCTGTTTTTCAAAATTATCAGCCTGTTTTTGAAAATTATCAGCCTGTTTTTGAAAATTATCAGGCTGTTTTTGGAAATTCCCAGCCTGGGAATTTTTGCCTCATCATGTTGTCAATGTATATATATATTGTTAAACCTCAAAAAAAGCGACCCGTACGACCCGTGCGGCTTTTTCCGGCTGACGACTACGGGTCGCATGGTTGTTACATGGAAAACCGCTAAGCCGCTGATTATCAACAGTTCTGTCACACGGGTCACGTTTTTCCCGAATTCACTATCATCAGTATGCTGTAGATTACCGTTAAGGCCCCAATTCATGGGTTCGTGGGGGTGTTTAGCGAAATAAACAGCAAAAGCTTTGGCGGCAAAGATTTTTTTGGGGTACTGTAGTGTATTCAAAGGGCCAAACGCAGCCCGAGCTCGTTGTCGCGGTTCGAAGGCGTGCTGCCGCGGCGGTACGAAGAGCGGCAGTGCCTCGCGACGAAGAGCCAGCTGCCCCCGCGGCACACGCGGTTAGACCCACTACTAGGACCAGTAGGATTCGTTTTTGAACCGCTACTATAGGAGCCACACCAGTCCTGGCACCATTCCCAAACATTGCCGCTCATGTCGTACAAGCCCAGCTCGTTGGGCTGCTTGGTCTTCACATTATGAGTTTTTCTGCCACTATTTGAACCATCCCAAGCTACATCACCTATTGTATTGCTGCCGCTGTACTTGTAGCCACGGCTCTTGCTACCGCCACGGGCGGCATACTCCCATTCGGCCTCCGTCGGTAGGCGGAAGCGCTTACCAGTTGCAGTGTTCAGTTTGCTGATGAAAGTCTGGCAATCATCCCAGCTCACCTGTTCCACAGGCAAGTTATCGCCCTTGAACTTCGAAGGTTTGTTGCCCATCACAGCCTTCCATAATGCCTGCGTCACCTCCGTCTCGCCGATGCTATACGTGGACAGCGTAACCTGGTGGGCAGGCTTCTCATCACTCTCTGCATCTCTGCCCTGTTCGCTCGTGGCACCCATTGTGAACGTGCCGCCGTCCACACGAACCATGTTGAACGACACGCCATTAACGGTAATGGTCTCCACGGCAGCGCTGCTGACAGAGGAGGAAGACGAAGAGGTAGCAGATTGTAATGAAGCCGATGCCGTCAGCGTACCGCTGAGCTGCGCCGTCTGGCCCTCGGCAATGGTCACACTTTGTTTCAGCGTCTCATAGCCCGCCTTGCGGACTTCCACGCTGTGGTTGCCCACCAACACGCCGCGGAAGACGTTGGGGGTAGCGCCGAGCTGCTTACCGTCCATCCACACCTCGGCGCCAACAGGACGGTAGTTGACATTCAGGTTGCCCGTGATAGCCACCAGAGCCGGAAGGGTTATCTGCTCGTTGCTGCGCTCAGCAATCGTGACCGTCTGCTGCTGCGGGTGGTAGCCGTCAAGGCGCGCCTCCATCTTATAGTTGCCGGCAGCCAGCGAACCGCTCCAAGGCGTGGTGCCGCGCTGCTGGCCGTTGACAAAGATACGCGCTCCCGCCGTTGGACAGCTGACCGTGACACGGGCCAGCACCGACTGCAGGGTCACGCTGCGAACCAATGTCTCGTCGCCTAATGTCACCGTCTGCTGTTCGGGGGCATAGCCAGCAGCTTCCACCCGGTAGGTATGCTGTCCTTGCGGCAGATAGACGCTGACAGAGCCGTCAGCATCGACCACCTGCAGCTGACCGTCCACGTAGACGGTGCTGTTCTTGGGGCTGACGGTGAGCGCCAGATAGCGCATGCCGTCGTCCACGGGTGCTGCCCCCCCCTGTGGCATGAGCAGCGTCAGCACATAGGTGGTCAGGCTCTGCAGCGGCTGGATGCCGTAGTCGCCAAAAGTGACGTGACACGGCACGAAGCTATTGTGCTGCACCTCCAGCTCCTTGACGCCGGCGGGCATATATACCCAATATACGCCGTTTTTAAATTCCGGCGTGCCGATGACGCTGCCCGCGAACTTAGCACCGCGGGTTGCCAGCTGCACCTTAACCAGTGCGCACGGCTGTTTGTTCAGGTCGTTCACACGGTACTGGCTGGCGGAGATGTCGTTGCCCGCCACCGTCATTGACTTCACGGTTAGCTCCTGAGCTGAGGCAACTGACAGTACCGCCCAGCATATTAATATAATAAGGTATAATCGTTTCATCGGTCGTAATCTCTTCTAAAAAGCCTCAGGTCTAGAGTTCGCGCATCTTCTTGACCGAGAAGTCGTCGCCCAGGTCTGCACCCTTCTTGTACCACGTCTTAGCCTGGGTAATGCTCTTCGACACGCCATAGCCGTTCTCGTACATGAAGCCCATCCAGCTACAGGAATTAGCGTCGTTCTGCTCGGCAGCCTTGCGGAACCACTTGACAGCCAGGTAATTGTCTTTGGTTGTGCCTTGGCCGTTATAGTACATAATACCTAGTTGGTTTTGGGCATTGGCATAGCCCTGTTCGGCAGACTTGCTGAACCACTTGAAAGCCTCGGAATAATCCTTGGTTACGCCCTTTTCGTTCTTATACATCAGGCCAAGGTTATACTGGGCAAAGCGGTCACCCTTGTCAGCGGCTATCTTATAGTACTTCAAGGCCTTGGCCAAATCCTTGGTCTTGCCGTTCTTGCCCAATTCGTAGTTTACGCCAAGAGTGTTAATGTCTCCAGCACTCTTGCCAGCTATCTCGGAATCGTAGGACGAGGAAGACGAAGAAGATGTCGAAGACGAGGACGACACGTTGGCAAACTGCGACTCCTTCAGCTTATTCTTGGAGTAGTCGTCGCCGGCATCGGCACCCTTCTGGTACCATGCCTTGGCTTGCGACAAATCCTTCGTCACGCCATGACCAAACTCATACATATAGCCCATCCAGGCATAGGCCGTCTTGTGTTTTTGGTCGGCAGCTTTGCGGAACCATTTTAAAGCTTCGTAGTTGTCCTGCGTAACACCATAGCCATTCTGATACATCTCGCCAAGAGAACACATTCCTGTAGAATTGTTCTGGTCAGCAGCCTTCCTTAACCACTTCAATGCCTCGGCATAGTCTTGGGTAACCCCCCGGCCTTTTTTATACATAATGCCGAGATTAGCCTGACCCGATGCATTGCCTCGTTCAGCAGATATCCGATAGTACTTTATGGCTTTCTGCAGATTCTCCGTCTTTCCATTTGTCCCCATATCATAGGCATAGCCCAGACTGCAGATTTCGGAAGCGCTCTTGCCAGCAATCTCGTCATCATCAGTAGTATTGCGCTTGAGGCTGCCTTTCATCATGTAGGTCTGGTTCTCAACGATGTTAATGGTTTCCGTCTTGGACTGGTAGCCGGCAGCGCGGACTTCCAGACTATGGCTGCCGACGCCGATGTTGCGGAAGATGTCGGGCGACTTACCCAGCAGCGTGCCGTCGAGGTAGACCTCGGCATTGACGGGCTGGTAGTCGACGTCCAGACGTCCCACCTGAGCCAACAGGGCGGGGAGGTTTACCGTCAGGTTGTCGCGCTCGGCCAGCATGACCGACTGCTTCTGACTATAGTATCCCTGCTTACGGCCTTCAACCAGATAGGTACCGGCAGGCAGTGTGCCCTTCCACGGTGCCGTGCCTCGCAACTGGTCGTTGATGTAGACCTGCATGCCGCTGGTAGGACAATTGACATTGATGGTACCCATGCGCGACTGCAGCGAGATGGTCATGTCCTTACGGCCGGGACCTATCTCGACGATACCCTGTTCGGTGGCATAGCCGTTGGCATCGACACGGTAGCTGTGCTGACCGTAGGTCAGCCTGATGCGCATGGTGCCGTCGGTGACGGTCTGCAGCTGGTCGTCGACGAAGACGGTACTGTTCTTCGGCGTGATGTTCATGATGAGATAGCTGGTGCCGTCGTCATCGCTGCCGGGCTGCAACATCGGCTTGCTGATAGTCAGGTTGTAGGTGGTCTTGCCCTTGACACTATGAATGCCGTGATTGGCAAAGGTGACGTGCAGCGGCAGGTAGTTGGCATGCTTTACACGCAGTTCCTGCGAACCCTCGGACATATATACCCAATACTCGCCCGTCTTGTAGGCAACGTCACCAATGACGTTGCCTTCGAAGACGGCGCCGAAGGCAGCCAGCTGAACTTTCACCAACGCGCAAGGCTGCTTGTTGAGGTCTTTACGTTCAAACTGGCTGGCAGAGATGTCGTTGCCTGCCACAACCATCGACTCCACGGTCAATTTCTGCGCCGTTGCCGTCAGTGACAGCAACATGGCCAACGACAGGGTTATAATGCTTTTCAACTTCATGAGGATTACAGGATGTCGTCGACCATATCGCCGTCGTCTGCATCGTCTTCCTCGTCGGACTCGGCATAGAGTTCCTCATCGTCGTCCTCTTCCTCGTCGTCCTCAGACTCTTCAGACTCCTCTTCATTCTCGTCCCACTCATCAATGTCGTGTGAAGCCAGGATTACTTCATCTTCCTCTTCATCCTCGGTCAGTATCTGGGCAATCTCGTCGGGGTCGACATCTATCAGTTCCTCAGTCACATCGTCGGTCTCAGTGACAACGACGACATCACCATTCTCGGCAGAGTCAACGGGCGTAATCTCGGCTACATCGTCATGATGGCTGCTGCCACCAGTATGCTGCGACGTCTGGTTGTCAGCCTCATGATGCTCTTCCGGCTTGTGTTCACCAGCCTGGGCCTGCTGTGCCTCATTTTCCTCGGTTTCAGACTCCCCTTGCTGATCAAAATACTCTTTCAGTTCCTCGGCACCAAACGTACCGGCCACACCAGCAGCTACGCCAACGACACCTGTGGCGATGCCCTTCTTCTTTGAGTCTTTCATAATCTGTCCTCCTATATGGTTTTAGAGTTTCTTCAACATGTCCAGCAGACGGTTGCTGGCGGTAATCTTATTCAGCTGGTCGATGCGAGCCTGAGCGTTATTCAGGTCGGGCAGACTGCTGATGTTCATGGTATAGCACTTGGCCAGGTTGCGGGCCGATGCGGGAGTCAGCTTCGACAGTGCCTCAGCCTGCAGGTAGTACTCGGCAGCCTTGACATAGTCCTTCGACACGCCCTGACCCTCGAAGTACATGTTGCCAGCCTTCTCCAGTGCGAAGCCGTTACCAGCCTCGGCAGCCTTCAGCACCAAGTCGGCAGCCTGCTTCACATCCTTCTCAGTACCCTTGCCTTCCTGGTACATCTGTGCCAGATAGAACTTGGCAGCAGCGCTGGTCTCAGCAGCCTTCACCATGGTCTTGAAAGCCTTCTTGACATTGGCCTTGGGGTTCTCCTCGTCAGCCTGACAGAGTGCCTGCATGGTCAGTCCGTCGGCAACACCACTCTTCTCGGTCTTCTTGAAACAGTCGATAGCCTTGGCATAGTTCTTCTCGACATAGTACTGCTTCAGTCCGTCAATATAGTTGCGGAACACGCCGTCCTTCTCGTCGGCAATCAGCTGGCGGATTTCCTTGTCGCGGTTGTGGCGGAAAGCCTCGGCAAACCACTGGGCAGCCTGGTCGAAGTCCTTCTTGACACCCTCGCCATTCATATAGCACATGCCTAACAGCTTCTGCGACTCACCGGTCTTGATGTCGCCATTCTTGGCAGCAGCAGCCATCTTCAGATAGTCGACAGCCTTGGTGAGGTCGCGCTCCGTACCGTCGCCTTCATAGTATATCTTACCCAGCATGCTGTAGGCAGCGGGCAACTTAGCCTTGGCGGCAGTGGTGAGATAGCGGATGCCCTGTTCCTTGTCCTGCTTGATGCCCATGCCGTTGAAGAGCAGGTAGCCATAATAGTAGACACCGGTCAGGTTCTTCTTATCGGCCAGGGTCTTGAACCACTTCACAGCCTCTGCGGGTTTCTTCTCACGCAGCAACTGCATGGCCAGCTTCGTCTGCGAGTCAGTATCCCCAAGTTCGGCAGCTTTCTTCAAGTATTTCTGCACACCGGCCTTGTCCTTTATTTCTGCATAATAGTCTTTCAACAGCAGGATGCTAAACGGGGCATTCTTCTTGTCGGCCAGTTCGATATGCTGGTTGAGGACGGCGGTATTGCCAGCCATGAAAGCCTTCTTATAGAGTTTCACTGCCTGAATGGAGTCGTTCTTGACGCCACGTCCCAGCTGGTAGCAAAGAGCGAGGTTGCCAATGGCATCGACATTGTCCTGCTTGGCAGACAGGGCCCAGTACTTGGCAGCCTTGACATAGTCCTGCTTGACGTTCTGGCCTGTATAGTACCATTTGCCCAGCGTATTCTGTGCCTTGGCGTCACCGGCGGCAGCACGCTCCTGCAGAACAGTCAGCGTGTCCTTCTTCTCGGTCTTAGCCTTATTCGATTTTTTCTGAGCCATCATTGTCGAGGGACAAGCCAGGACGGCAGCCATCAACAGCAGCATGAATAGATTCTTTTTCATAGTTATATTCCTTTCTGTTTTTTAGTTAATTAAATTCTTGAAAAAATTGACAATTCTGTCTGTCAGCGACTCTTCGGGCTGACCAGCTTCCACATCCTCAGCCAACGCGTACGGCCGACGGTTCTGCACGGTATCGTGCTCCACGTACTCCCCAGCCTCGTCCGCTTCTTCGGCATCATCGTCCGAGCGGTCTACCTCAGCCACATGCAACAGGAAAGCGGTGTTGTTGTCGATACTGTTGCGACTCATGTCGGCTATCTGGCGGCACTTCTCTTCGTCGGTATCCTTCGAGAAGACAATCTGCATCAGTTTCCGCTCGTCGACACGGTCCAGTACGCCATCAGAACAGAGGAAGAAATAGTCATCGGCCTGCACATCCGTCGTCTCAAAGATGGTTGCCATGTGGCGCGGTTCCTCGTCGGTCTGAGGTCCCATATAGCGGCTGATGACACCCCGGGAAGGGTCTGTTTCCGTACTGTCGGGCGACACCAAGCCAGAGTGGACAAAGCTGTTCAGCTGGGAGTGGTCGTCGCTACGGTAGACGATACCCTCGGTAGGTCTGAGCTGGTAGATGCGGCTGTCGCCGATATGTGCCATCGTGCAGCCTCCGGCATGGAAACAGACGAACGTCAGCGTGGTCGCCATATCGCTGTTGCCTACCTCATGAGCAGCATGGTCGAGGCTGTCGTAAGCAGCAGACAAGGCACTGCTGAAATCGTCAGCCGTAAACGGTTTGGAGAAATCCACATGGCGCAAGGCCTGTGCAAAACCGCGACAGACACTCATGCTGGCCACCTCGCCGGCTTCGCATCCCCCTACCCCGTCGCAGACGAGGAAAAAGGCCTGGTCGACATCGGGCATATCCTTGTCAGGATAGCGGCTGTCTTCCTGATTGCTACGCTGGCCCTGCTGGGTAAACGAGTATGGCTGGCTGAGTGAGATATACATATTATATATAATAGATTACTTATCGACCTTTTTGAAATTAATCACAGTACGACCAATCTGGAATGCGTCGCCGAAGTTCAGGTAGACACTCTCATCCTCATCTAGTACCTTGTTATTATGCAGTACGGGATTGGTGGCCTTCTTCACCGTTAGCTTATAATAGAAACCATCGGGTTTCTGCATCACCTCTAACAGTACTGAACGGCGGCTCATCTCATTATCGTCAAACTGGATGTCAGACGGATAGTCGCTGTCACGACGTCCCAGCGTATAGGTGCCTTCCGACAGCACGAACTTCTTGCGGCGGAAGATGTTTCCCCATGTCAGCATACCGGTACTGCGGTCCTTGCGATGGCGCTGGACGGCCGTCTTGCGGGGTGCCTCCTGGGCAGCCGTTTCCTTTTGCTGTTTCTTGACCTGTTTCTTGGGCTCGGCAGCAGGAGCAGCCTCACCGACAACCTTGACAAAGGTCTTTGCCTGACACTTCTTGCAAGACACAGCAGCCACACCAGGCTTGCCAACCTTCAAGAGGACGGGTTTGCCACACTCCGGGCAGATGAAGCCGTAGGCGGTATTCAGCTTGGCGGGAGTCTTGATACAATAGACACCCTTGCCAGGCACGGGGACAGGCTTGCCCAGTACGGGAATTTGCTGCTTCTTTCCGCTCTTTTCAGCGGGATTGGCCTGAGCAGCAGCCGGCTGCCCTTCCATCCGGATGGGCTTCGGCTGCAGCTGTATTGTAACTTTGTTTCCACAGTCTTTACATGTGAACTGATAGGTGCCGGGCTTGGCAGGCTTGGCAACGCGCTGTTCGTGACCGCACTTCGCACATGTGACTTTTATAATCTCGTTTGCCATGATGATTCTAATTATTCTTTGATGTTTTATTCCGACATACCGTCAGGTTAGGCCAGGTCGTCCTCCATGACTGAATCCAAATCGTCTTCAGCATCGTCGTCCTCGGCTATGTCGAGGTCGTCGTCATCTTCTTCCTCGTTAGCCTCTTCCTCACCGTCCTCATAGTCTTCTCTATTCTCTGCTACATCCTCCTCCTCGTCGTCGAACATTCCGACGAGCGTGTCAACGATACCTTCCTCGGGGTCTTCGCCGTTAGCCAACTCCTGGTCGTCACGGTCGGGAACGTATGCCAGCTCACCACCCGTCTCGTCCATCATGTCCTCCACGTCGCTGTAGGTGAGGTTGCTGTCCACCTGTGCAATGGGGTTGCCTTCAAGGTCAGTGATGACGTCGAAGGTCATGTCGTTGTCGACATCCACCATCATGTATTCACCACCGTCAGGAGTATGGATGGATGCTACCTGCATCTCGGAACCGTCCTCGAAGTACAAGGTATCAACATCGTCAACCTGAATGATGTCAGCCATATCGACATCGTTGGGGTCGACCTCGACGGCCGTAATCTCCTGGGCAATCTGGTCAACGTCGACATCATCCAGATTCACGTCGCCACCGTTCTCGTTGCCGCCGGCATTGCTGTTGTCAGCCATGTCGTTGTTGTCCACGGGCTCGGGGTTGGTAGCCTGGTTCTCAGATGAGTCTACCGGCTGGGGCTCATTGCTCGACTGCTGGCTGGTCTGCTGCTGACTGGCCTGCTGGTTGGCCTGCTGGTTGGCTTGCTGAGCCTCCTGCTGAGTCTCCTGATGCTGAGCTTCCTGCCCATTGGTCTGCTCAGGATTCTCCTTCTCTTGGTCGTCCTGCTTCAGCGCCTCGTTAATACCCATGGCAGCGCCTGCTCCTACTACGGTAGCACCTGCAGCTGTCAACACGATTCTTGTACTGTCCTTACCACCCTTCTTTTCGGGGCCGTTCGAGAAAATGTTCTTCTTAGTTTCCATAATCAAATTCCTTTTAAATTAGTAAATGTTTCTGGTGCAAAGGTAGGCATTTTTCCGTCTCGTTCCAAACATTTTCATGCAACTTGGATGAAACATAGCGGTTCGCTGACGAAAAGGCCTGCTTTCGCTGACGAACATTTATTAACGGACAAAAAGCACATTCTGATGCATCGTGCCGGGACCTATCAGCATGGGGTGTTGCACCTGTTCATACTGGCGGGTATGGGCCGTCACATCTTTATATATATAGTCGAACAAGCTACGGACAGTAATCTTGCCATCGCGGGCTGCCTTACCACGGATGCCCTTGATAAGCGCCTTCGAGAAGAAGCCGTTTCCTATCCACCCGCTCTCGTACGAGAACTCATCGGGCTTGCAGCCCATACAGAAAATCATGTTGCGGTTCTGGGCCCAGTCATAGCCGCTGGCGGAAGCACTCTGCACACTGCCCGAATGACAGGCGTCGACAAAGCAGTATATCTCACGACCCGAAGCCTTCTGAAGGATGGCCACCAGGTCGGAATAGTAGAACAGTCCGTCGTAGGTGCAGAAAGCACCCGTGGTACCATGCCCCGAGAAGAAGAACATAATCTTGTCACCAGGTTTCGAGACACTGATAATCTTGTTCAGCTTGTCAGTGATATTCTCGTTGGTAGCATACTTACTGGTCAGCAGTGCCGACTTGATGTTCAGGTTGTCCAAGGCACGCTTGATATCCTTGGAGTCCTTGGTGGTGTTGTAGAGGTTCATCTGCGAATTCTGATAGGCAGAGACACCTGTCACCAGTGCATAGGTGGTCTGAGCCACCGACACTCCTCCTATCAGCAGGAGCAGTGCCAACGATAATAAGGCTTTTTTCATCATAGTTTCAATTGATTGTTATTTAGGTTGTTATTGTCTTTACTACTTTTCTATCCCTGCGCCTTACACTTCGAACAGCGGCGGTTACGAACTTCCTTGGGCGACAGCATGTGGGAACAGGCAGGATTTGGACAGCCATAGAGCTTGTCGCGAAGGTCCTTCAGCTGCTGTTTGTCCTTCTGGGGGTCGAAGAGCAGCGTACTGGCCATCGACACCATCGTTCCCACACGCAACAGCAGCATGCGCAGGCCATCGCCGGGAACGACGAATGAGCCTACCAGAGCGACACCGGATACGATGGCTATCAGCTTACGGATAATCCTGGCACGCTGTTCCGTCTTCTCACGTTTGTCCTGAATGCTATTGTCCATATCCTCCAACAGGTCGAAGTCTTCCGAGTAGTCATCTGGCGACAGCACGTGACGGGCATAGAACTTACAGCCGTTGGCATTGTCGGGACCAAGGCAGATGTAGGTATTCTCGCTGATTTTCTTCTTGCTGATGCGCTCCCACTCACCGTTCTCATTACGGATAAAGGTACCGTTGCTGGAATTCAGGTCGGTCAGCGTCCACTGCCCGGCATCGTCAATCACCAGGCGAGCATGTTCACTGCTGACACCTTGCTGTTTAATGTCGAATGGCTGGTCACCTGCATTTCCTAATAAAAAAGCTTTCATAATTGATATGTGATTGTTTTAGTTAGTGTTTCTCTCAACCTTTAACGTTCACCACGCTGCCCTTGTACGACTTCAGCACGGGCTTCGAGGCCTTCAGTCTGATTTCGTGTCCCTCGCCGTCCGTCAGCACGATGAGCTGACGGGCAACGTCGATACGTTCCATAAAAGTATGATTGATGATGCACGAACGCCCAATACGGATAAACCGCGCACCGGGCAGCTGGTGTTTCTGCAACGACTCGCTCACCTTGGTGATACCCATACTCAGCGTTACCTCGTGCTTGTTCATATAGATAACACGCGTATAGTTACCATTGGCCTGAATAACGCCAACGCGCTCGAAATCCACTGCTATCAGTTCGTCACGGGAGTTAAAGTAAATCTTTGCCATAATAGCCTTATAATAGTCTTAGGAATTGCAAAGATAAAACATTTTTTTTAATAATACTATAAAAAGCTTTGATTTTTTTGCCCGATTTTCCAATTTGTTGCTACACAGAGGCACGTTCTATGCTTCGCAGAAGCGTGTAATGCTGCAGGAAACAGTGTAGGCCGTAGTCCAGGCAGCCTGGAAATTAAAACCGCCGGTGATGCCGTCGACATCAAGCACTTCACCGGCAAAATAGAGGTGGGGGACGTGACGGCTTTCCAGCGTTGCGGGATTGACGGCGCGGAGGGAGATGCCTCCGCAGGTAACAAACTCATCCTTGAAGACAGCACGGCCGGCTATTTGATAGCTGTCGTTGGTCAGGACGTTCACCAAACGGTTGATGTCCTTCTTGCTCAGTTCGCTACAGCGGACGGAAGAGCGGTCTGAAAGGGAGCGTTCCAACAGGAAAGCCCACAGTCGTTGCGACAAACCGAACGGATTGTAGGTTGACAGCTGTTTCTGAGGCTGGCGTACCGTCACTTCACCAAGCGATGCTTGCACCTCTCCCTCTGTCAATCCAGTCCAGTTGACGGACAACGGCGACTGATAGTCATGCTCTGCCAGATAACGTGCGGCATAGCTGGAGACCTTCAGGACGGCAGGTCCGCTCATGCCCCAGTGAGTAATCAGCAGCGGACCCTCTGCACGGAACTTCGTGCCAGGGATATGGGTAATGGCACCATTGGCTACCAAACCCTGCAGAGCGCGCAGCCGTTCGTCAGTGATGTTAAATGTAAACAGCGACGGAACGGGAGGCTCTATCTCGTGCCCCAAATCGGCCAGCCAGCGCAACCCCTCCCCTTTCGGCGAGCCGCCTGTAGTAACAGCCACGAAGTCATAACTGCTGACGTCGGTCAGCGACTGAACCTTCGTGGCTGTTATGATTTGGATATGATACTGTCGGGCTAACGACAGGAAGCAGTCGATGATGGCGTGCGAGTCCTGTGCTGCGGGAAAGACGCATTCATCGTCCTGAGTGACCAAAGGCACTCCATGCCGTTCGAACCAGTCATAGGCAGCCTCGTGGTCAAAGACATTGAAGAGGCGCTTCATCAGTCGATGGCCGCGGGGATAGACCTGCGAGAGGTCGCGAACCTGAGCGAAGGAGTTGGTGCAGTTGCAGCGTCCGCCGCCGGAGATTTCCACCTTGGAGAGTACGTGCTGACTGCGCTCGAAGATGGTAACATCCATCTCCGGCATCATCTCTTTCAAGTTAACGGCTAAGAAAAAGCCTGCCGCCCCACCGCCAATGACTGCTGTCCGCATAGCTCAGTAGCCCCGTTCCAAAGGGCGTGCCGCTTACTTGGCGTAAGCGACACTGCGGGTCTCGCGGATGACGGTAATCTTCACCTGTCCGGGATAGGTCATCTCGTTCTGAATCTTCGTGGCAATCTCACCGCTCAGAGCCTCCGTCTCGGCATCCGACATCTTGTCGGCACCAACAATGACGCGCAGTTCACGGCCTGCCTGGATGGCGTAGGTCTTGGTGACACCGGGATAGCTCATGGCAATGGCCTCGAGGTCGTTCAGACGCTTGATGTATGCCTCGACGATTTCACGACGGGCACCAGGACGGGCACCACTGATAGCATCGCACACCTGTACGATGGGAGCCAGCAGCGTCTGCATCTCCATCTCGTCGTGGTGGGCACCGATGGCATTGCAGATGTCGGGTTTCTCCTTGAACTGCTCAGCCAGTTTGGCACCATAGAGAGCGTGAGGCATTTCGCTCTCCTCGTCGGGCACCTTGCCGATATCGTGCAACAGTCCGGCACGCTTGGCCTTCTTGGGATTCAGGCCCAGTTCAGAAGCCATCACAGCACAGAGGTTAGCGGTCTCGCGGGCATGCTGCAACAGATTCTGACCATAAGAAGAGCGGTATTTCATCTTACCGATGATGCGGATAAGTTCCGGATGCAGGCCATGGATACCCAGGTCGATGGTGGTGCGCTTACCGGTCTCGATAATCTCGTTCTCCAACTGTTTCTTCACCTTGGCCACTACCTCCTCGATGCGGGCGGGGTGGATACGTCCGTCAGCCACCAACTGGTGCAGGGCCAGACGGCAGGTCTCACGACGAATGGGGTCAAAGGCACTGATGACGATAGCCTCGGGCGTGTCGTCAACGACGATTTCCACGCCACAGGCAGCCTCCAATGCACGAATATTACGGCCTTCACGTCCGATGACGCGGCCTTTCACATCGTCATTGTCGATATGGAACACGCTGACACTGTTCTCTACAGCCGTTTCCGTAGCCACGCGCTGGATGGTCTGGATGATAATCTTCTTGGCCTGGGCATTGGCATTGAGCTTGGCCTCGTCCATAATCTCGTTGACATAGGCAGCAGCATCCGTCTTGGCCTCGTCCTTCAAAGACTCCACCAGGCGGGCCTTGGCCTCGTCGGCAGAGAGTCCGGAGAGTTCCTCCAGCTTGGCACGCTCCTGCAACTGCATCTTCTCCAGTTCATCCTGCTTCAGTGAAATCAGTTTCTTCTCGTTGTCGATGCGGTTCTGCTGGTTGTCCAGTTCGTTCTTACGACGACCCAGTTCCTCCTGACGCTGGTTGAGCGATATTTCACGCTGCTTCAGCCTGTTCTCACTCTGCTGGATGTCGTGGTTACGCTTCTGAACCTCCTTTTCCAGCTCGCTCTTCTTGTTCAGGAATTTCTCCTTCACCTCGAGCAATTTCTTTTCCTTGAGTACTTCCGCCTCTTTCTTGGCGGCATCAATCATCTCATTATATTTTCCCTTCACGACAAAGCGGAAAATCATGAAACCGCAGAAGCCACCGACTATCAGGGCTGCTGCGATTAGAATAATACCAACAATAATGTTCATACGTTTGTTATATACAATAGTTCGGTAAAAATATAGTTAAATTCATTAACATTCAAGATAAATCCCAAA
>ERZ842401.647-NODE-647-length-50992-cov-5.731433_pt1 | contig 50992 bp, 45 predicted proteins | sample MGYA00521270_ERZ842401 | MGnify/ENA primary metagenome ERZ842401 (study PRJEB31892, sample SAMEA3878208) | bioreactor metagenome | biome: Moose rumen | place: Sweden | collected 2011-10 | study: EMG produced TPA metagenomics assembly of the PRJEB12797 data set... | reverse complement strand
ATGTGCTCCGCGTGATGTTCGAGGCTACTCGCTGGGGACGACGTGGTGCTACCATTAACTCGATATCTCCAGGTATCATCATCACGCCACTGGCAAACGATGAGTTGCATGGCCCCCGCAAGGAAGGCTATTTGAAGATGATTGAGGGCATGCCAGCCCGGCGTGCAGGAACACCTGACGAAGTGGGCGATATGGCAGAGTTCCTGATGTCCTCCCGTGGCCGTTTCATCAGCGGTGCTGACTTTCTGATTGATGGCGGTTGCACGGCTTCCTATTGGTATGGTGACTTGCAGTATCTGAAGGCTACTCATTAAAGGCTTATTTTGAGCAGCGATTGAACTTTCCAATGAGAACTTCATAGGACGGAAACTGGAAAGTCGCCGCTTAAGGATGGACTTTGAGGAAGGAATAAATACCATTCTGATTTCACCTCGTCGCTGGGGGAAGACTTCACTGGTGAAGCATGTATGTACGCAAATGAAGAATGACGGAAGTGACGTCATCACGGTCTATCTTGATATCTTCGGATGCAAGAACGAGTACGAGTTTTACAATGCGCTTGCTACGGCTGTTTGTCAGCAGACTGCATCGAGTCGTCAGCTATGGTGGGAGGAAGCCAAGGATTTTCTGGCACGTCTTTCTCCACGCATCTCTGTTTCCCCCGAGCCCAATGCAGAGTTTAGCGTATCGCTCGGTATCACGCCTCAAACCCACACCCCGGAGCAGGTGCTGTCACTGGTTGAAGATATTGCCATACGCAAAGGAAAACGCATAGTGGTTTGTATTGATGAGTTTCAGCAGATAGGTGAATTTGCAGACAGCAAGAGCGTACAGGCACGGCTCCGTTCCGTATGGCAACACCAGCAGATGACCTCTTATTGCTTGTTGGGGAGCAAGCGTCACCTTATGAGTAGCATCTTCTTGGACAAGAGTATGCCATTCTATCAGTTTGGCGAACTTTTCTGGCTAACAAAAATACCCGTTGAAGAGTGGGTCCCATATATTATTAGCCATTTCGAAGCGTCCGGGCGGAACATATCTGAGGCTCTGGCTATGCGTATCTGCGAGACGGTGGACTGTTTTTCTGCCTACGTACAGCAACTGGCATGGCACCTTTTGTTGCATGTGGAGAAGGGGGAAGAAGCCAATGGGGCCCTTTTGGAGTTAGCTATAAATGATTTACTGACATCTAATGAGATGCTTTTTATGCAACTCGTTGAGCCACTCTCAGCTTACCAAATGAATTTTATTCGGGCCATCATCTCAGGGTATCATTCAAAGTTTAACGAAAAGAATGTCAGGGCACGCTTTGACCTTGGTGCACCTTCCAACCTTGTCCGTCTGCGTGAGGCTTTGATAGAGCGCGACATCATCTACAGCGAACAAAAGCAGTTGTTCGTCTCCGACCCTGTCTTCGCGATATGGTTTAGGCGCAAATTTATGTAGGTTGTTTTATCTGATGAAGATTCTCATGCAGATATGGCCTTATATCGGGCTTAGACATCGGTATGCTGAGGCTTAGGCAACGGGAGAGGACGGGCTAAGCGTCAGGATGTTGCGACTTGTGCGTCGGGATGCGGTACGATGGACGACAGGAGGCAGGGGAGGGAGTTATATAAGGTATTGTTTCGATATGCTCTGATTGTTGAGCACGCAACGTATGGTGTTTGCAATCAGGTTGGCAATGGAGAGCTGTTTCACCTTGGTACAGCCGTGGGTGTAGGGGATGGAGTCGGTGAAGACGATTTCCGTCAGTCCGCTCTCGCTTACCCGCTCTGTTGCTTTGCCGCTCATGACGCAGTGGCTGGCTATGGCCCGTACGCTACGGGCTCCTTTCTCGAGCATGAGGTCGGCGGCACGGGTGATGGTGCCTGCGGTGTCCACCATGTCGTCTACCAGCACTACGTTGGCATCTGTCACATCACCAATGATTTGCATTTCTGCCACTTCGTTGGGTTTCTTGCGTGTCTTGTTGCAGAGCACGAGGGGGCAGTTGAGGTATTTGCTGTAGGTGTTGGCACGTTTCGAGCCTCCCACGTCGGGGGTGGCGATGACCAGGTTCTCCAACTTGAGGCTTTCGATGTAGGGCAGCATGACGCTGCTGGCATAGAGGTGGTCGACGGGTACGTTGAAGAAGCCCTGTTCCTGGTCGGCATGCAGGTCCATGGTGATGAGACGGGTGATGCCTGCCACGGAGAGCATGTCGGCCACCAGTTTGGCTGCAATGCTCACGCGGGGTTTGCTCTTGCGGTCCTGGCGTGCCCAGCCGAAGTAGGGGACTACGGCGTTCACGGTTCGGGCCGATGCGCGTTTGGCTGCGTCTATCATCAGGAGGAGTTCCATCAGGTTGTCGGCATTGGGGAAGGTGCTCTGTACGAGAAAGACGTCCTTGCCTCGGATGCTCTCGTCGAAGCATACTTCAAACTCACCGTCGGCAAAGTGTGTGACGGACATCTTGCCGAGTTCACATCCCAGGCTGGCACAAATCTTCTCTGCCAGGTATCGTGTTGCGGTGCCAGAGAATACCAGGTAGTTGCTGTTTTCGCTCATGTTGAATTATTGGGGTTAGGGGTTTCCTTCTCGTTTCTTCAGTCTGCGGCTCGTCTCAGTTTGCGGAAGTGGGCGATGAGTTCCTTGTAGTCGCAGCCCTGGTGGATGTTGAACCGTTTCCAGATGTCGCCGCGTATGACTACTCCTCCAAAGCCGTAGTCTTTCACTTCGTCCAGATTCTCCAGACTGATGCCTCCCTGTGCCATCACGTGGCGGTCGATGATTCCCTGGCGTGCGGCATCGTGCAGCTGCTCGTCGGTGAAACGGCTGACATATTGGGGCTCACTGATGCTGTCGAAGACGTTCTTCAGCACCACGTATTTGCTCTGGGGTTTCAGTTCCCTCACTTCATCGAGCGTGTAGCAGGTGCGTGACACCATGTCGTTGTAGTCGCTGGGAGGGGTGGGGTTGTGGTGGCTGAGGTGTATGCCCAGCAGGTTGAATTCTTCTTTCAGGTAGAAATGGTCCTGAACGACGATGCGACGGTGATACTCGTCGGGGATGAGTGTCAGCAGGCGTTCGCAGAAGACGGGCTCGCTCTTGGGCTTGCGCAGATGAAGGATGTCGAGACCTTCCTCGAAAAGGGTTGTCAGAATCTTGTCTTCCTCAACGAAGAAGTCGGGTCTTGAAAGAAGAATCAGTTTCATTCCTTACTCTGTTCGTTTGCGCATACAAAGATAGCACTTTTTTATGAATAGGAGACAAAGTTTCTCGGCTTTTTTTGTGTATCTTTGTACTTCGAAAGCATAACATTATATAATGCAAGGTACTATGGACGAACTGAAACAAGAGACGGGCTTGCCCGAGAATGCGATGCGAGAGCTCCGCGAAGGAGAAGTGTACGAACCCCTGATGCCTGCTTCGGGCCATCCCCGTGAGGTCACGCTGTGGTCGGTGTGCTGGGGAATACTGATGGCTGTCATCTTCTCGGCGGCAAGTGCTTATCTGGGACTGAAGGTGGGACAGGTGTTTGAGGCTGCCATCCCCATTGCCATCATCGCCGTCGGGGTGACGGGTGCCACCAAGCGAAAGGGCGCATTGGGAGAGAACGTGATGATACAGAGCATCGGAGCCTGTTCGGGTGTGATAGTGGCCGGGGCCATCTTCACGTTGCCGGCCTTGTACATCCTGCAAGCCAAGTATCCGGAGATGACGGTCAGCTTCCTGCAGGTCTTCCTCTCCTCGCTGTTGGGCGGCATACTGGGCATCCTGTTTTTGATTCCTTTCCGCAAGTATTTTGTGAAGGACATGCACGGGAAGTATCCTTTCCCCGAGGCTACGGCCAGCACGCAGGTGCTGGTGACGGGAGAGAAAGGGGGCAGTCAGGTGCGTCCCCTGTTGTTTGCGGGTATGCTGGGCGGACTCTACGATTTCGTGGTGGCAGCCTTCGGACTGTGGAACGAGAACTTCACCTCCCGTGCCGTCATGTGGGGCGACGCGGTGGCCGAGAAGGCCAAGCTGGTGTTCAAGATGAATACCGGGGCGGCTGTCCTGGGTATGGGCTATATCGTGGGCTTCAAGTATGCCCTGATTATCTGCCTGGGCTCGTTGCTGATGTGGTGGGTGATTGTACCCCTCTATGCGTTGCTGGTAAACTACTTCCCCGAGATGTTTGCCACCCTGGGACTGGACGTTGCGGTAGGCAAGACGGGTGTGCTGGCCACGTTGGCATCCCCCGAGGAGATATTCTATACGGTGAAGGCAGTGGGTATCGGCGGTATAGCCATGGCCGGACTGATAGGTGTGTGGAACAGCCGTAAGGTGATTCTGGGCGCATTCTCCCTTGCCGGTCAGCTGGGCGGAAGCAAGACGCAGACCGACACTCCGCGTACGCAACGCGACTTGCCCATGCGCTTTGTCCTGTTGGCCATCGTCAGCGTGCTGCTCGTTACGTTCCTGTTCTTCCACCTCGAACTGATGCACGGGGTGGTGCTGCACAGCCTGGTTGCCGTCGTGGTGGTAGCTGTCATCACGTTTCTTTTCACCTCCGTTGCCGCCAATGCCATAGCCATTGTAGGCAGCAATCCCGTGAGTGGCATGACGCTGATGACGCTGATTCTGGCCTCTGTCATCATGGTGGCTGTGGGACTGAGCGGGACCAGCGGAATGGTTGCGGCCCTGATTATGGGTGGTGTCGTCTGTACAGCCCTTTCCATGGCAGGCGGTTTCGTTACCGACCTGAAGATTGGCTACTGGCTGGGAAGCACACCGCGCAAGCAGGAGACATGGAAATTCCTCGGCACGCTGGTAAGTGCGGCCACGGTGGCAGGTGTCATTATGATTCTTAACAAGACCTACGGGTTCACCAGCGGACAGCTGGCTGCGCCTCAGGCCAATGCCATGGCTGCCGTCATCGAACCGTTGATGAGTGGTAAGGGAGCACCTTGGACACTCTATGCCACTGGTGCAGTCATATCGCTGTTGCTCAATGCGTTCGGCGTTTCTTCCTTAGCCTTCGCTTTAGGTATGTTCATCCCCCTGGAACTGAACATTCCCTTGCTTGTTGGAGGAGCCGTAAACAGTTTCGTAACGACGCGCAGTTCCGACCCCAAGGTGAACAAAGCACGGGGTGAACGCGGCACGCTTTTGTCAAGCGGTTTCATTGCTGGAGGAGCCCTCATGGGCGTGGTGGCTGCGGCCCTTCGCTTTAGCGGATTCCAGTTCGACTACGAGACGTGGTGGGCCAACAGCCTGAGCGAACTGCTCTCGTTGGGCATGTACTGCATCCTCATCATTTATTTCGTCAGAGCCTCCATGAAAGTACGGAAGTAGGGCTGAAAGTCAAATTTCTGGCCCGAAACGCATGATAATTCAATAATTTGTTGTAACTTTGTGCCCGCTGTCACGAGATGGCAGCATATTTCAAACCTATTAAATAAAATTTAACTCATTTATGGCAACAAAAATTAGATTACAGCGCCATGGTCGTAAGGGCTACGCCTTTTACAGTATTGTGATCGCTGATGTAAGAGCTCCACGTGATGGTAAGTTTACAGAGAAGATTGGTACGTACAATCCCAACACCAATCCCGCCACTGTAGATTTGAAATTCGATCGTGCCTTGTATTGGGTTGAGGTTGGTGCCCAGCCTACCGATACTGTGCGCAACATCCTTTCTCGTGAAGGTGTTTACCTGATGAAGCACTTGAAGGGTGGTGTCAAGAAGGGCGCTTTTGACGAAGCTACTGCACAGGCTAAGTTTGACGCTTGGAAGGCTGACAGACAGAAGGGACTGGCCGCTGTTGAGGCTAAGCTCGCTGCTGACAAGAAGGCTGCTGCCGCAGCTGTTCTGGCCGCCGAGAAGAAGACCAACGAAGAGATTGCAAAGAAGGTAGCTGAGAAGAAGGCTGCTGAAGCTGCTGCTAAGGCTGAGGCCGAGGCAGAGGCTGTTCAAGAGACCACTGAGGAGGTTGCTGAGGCTCCCGCAGAGGAGGCTGCAGAAGCTCCCGCTGAGGCTTAAACGAAGCCTAAACCAAGTTTAAATTTTATTCTAATAGATTTTTCCAAACAACGATAGGAAGGGCTCCGCCGTGAGGCAGGGCCCTTTCCTTATTTTTATGCTTTTTTGCCGTGTGAGTAGTAAAACTTGGCCCTCATGCCTTGCAGATTCGGAAATATGTTGTAACTTTGCCCGCAATGAACGTATTAAACACTTAAAAACAATTTATTATGAGCGACAGACAGAAACGATATTTCCTCCCCGAGGGTGAGATACCTACGCAGTGGTACAACATTCAGGCCGACATGGTGAACAAACCGCTTCCCATGCTCCATCCTGCCACGAAGAAACCCCTGAAGGCTGAGGACCTGTTTCCCATCTTTGCCGAAGAGCTTTGCCGTCAGGAACTGGACCAGGAGCATGCCTGGATAGACATCCCCGAGGAGGTTCGCGATATGTATAAGTACTACCGCAGCACCCCCTTGGTGCGCGCCTACGGACTGGAGAAGGCTTTGGGCACTCCGGCACACATCTACTTCAAGAACGAGAGCGTGTCGCCCGTGGGCAGTCACAAGTTGAACTCTGCCCTGGCACAGGCCTATTACTGCAAGAAGCAGGGCGTGACCAACATCACCACCGAGACGGGAGCAGGCCAGTGGGGAGCCGCCCTTAGCTATGCTGCCAAGGTGTTCGGTCTGGAGGCCGCGGTCTATCAGGTGAAGATTTCCTACGAACAGAAGCCCTACCGCCGTTCCATCATGCAGACCTATGGTGCCCAGGTGACTCCTTCACCCTCGATGTCCACCCGTGCAGGTAAGGACGTGCTTACCAAAGACCCCACCAACCAAGGCTCTCTGGGCACGGCCATCAGCGAGGCCATCGAACTGGCCATGACCACGCCCAACTGTAAATACGTCTTAGGCTCCGTGCTGAACCATGTGGCTCTCCACCAGACCGTGATAGGACTGGAAGCAGAGAAGCAGATGGCCATGGCAGGGGAGTATCCCGATGTGGTGATTGCCTGCTTTGGTGGAGGCAGCAACTTTGGCGGATGTGCCTTCCCCTTCATGCGTCACAACCTGAAGGATGGCAAGAAGACACGTTTCATTGCTGCCGAGCCTGCCAGCTGTCCGAAGCTGACGCGCGGTGTGTTCCAGTACGACTTTGGCGACTTGGCTGGCCTCACCCCGCTGCTGCCTATGTACACGCTGGGTCACGACTTCATGCCGGCCAACATCCATGCCGGAGGTCTTCGCTACCATGGTGCAGGCATGATTATCAGCCAGCTACTGAAGGACAGACTGATGGAGGCTGTGGACATCCGTCAGTTGGAAAGCTTCGATGCCGGCAGTCTCTTTGCCAAGGCCGAGGGCATCATCCCTGCTCCCGAGAGTTGTCATGCCATCGCAGCCACCATTCGGGAGGCCCTCAAGTGCAAGGAGACGGGCGAGGAGAAGGTCATCCTCTTCAACCTCTCTGGTCACGGACTTATCGACATGACAGCCTACGACCAGTACTTCAGCGGGTCTCTTCAGGATTTCGAGATTTCGGATGCTGACGTACAGAAGAATATCGCTAAGCTTGAGAAGATAGTTTAAGATACTCGGCAAAGATGCGTGCGGCACTCTCCACCTTTGCCGCACAAGGACGCTTTTTGTAGTATTCCGCAGTACGGGGCGAAGCCACATAGCTGGGCTTCGCCTTTTCGTATCCTTTCAGCCCCAGTATCTCTGCACAGATGAGCGAGCCGTTCTCCTCCTTCGACTTGGCCAGCAGTTCCTGCACCACCCGGTAGCATTGCGACTTTCCCTCGCGGTCATCTCCCTCTGTCTGTCCGCAGTCCAGTCCCACCAGCATCACGATGCCCGACACTGCACCGCACATCATGCGCATCCGGCCCACTCCTCCGCCGAAGCCTGCCGCCACGCGCAGGGCCGTCTTCTCGTCCATCCCATACAGGTCGGCAAATGCTGCCACCACGCTTTGGCAACAGCCATACCCCTTCATGAAGTTGTCCACCGCACGCTGTACGCGCTCTTCCAAGTCTATGTTTTTTGTTTCCATATCTGCAATATCTACGAAGGTACGATTATACGAGAGTTCTTCCGGATTTACTGCTTGCCCAGTATGCGGTCCATGACCCAGTTGACGGTGGTGGCGGAGATGCTGTCGCACGTGCAGATGGAGATGCCTTGCAGGTGTTCCACTACGTTCTGGATGAGGGGCATCTGTACGTGGTCGGGGTTGGGGATGGTGAATTCCTGCCTGCCTTCTGCATTGAGCAGAACGATGGGCTCGTAGGTGAAGACGGAGAAGGCGATGACGCCTTGCGTACCCATAATCTCGATGCGGTCTGTCTTGCTGCGCTCACTGGCCACGAAGCACCAGGAACCGCTACCGGGCAGTCCGTCGGGAAACTGGAACGAGGCACTTACGGTGTCCTCGGTCTGGTAGAGCCCTCCACGGTTGTCCTTGTAGCCGTGGGCACGGAGTATGGGGCCGAATATTTCTTGCAGGAGGTCTATCTGGTGGGGAGCCAGGTCGTAGAAGTAGCCGCCTCCGGCTATGTCGCGCTGTACGCGCCAGGGAAGGTTCTTGGAGTTGTAGTCGAGGTCGCGAGGGGGGACGGCGAAGCGTATCTGTACGTTGATGACACGTCCTATGGCTCCGCTGTCCACCAGTTCCTTGACGCGCTGGAAGTAGGGTAGGTGGCGACGGTAGTAGGCCACGAAACAGGGAACGCCGGTCTGGCGGGAGATGCGGTTGATGCGTTGACAGTCGGCATAGCTGGCGGCCAGGGGTTTCTCCACGTAGACGGGTTTTCCCGAGCGCATGGCCATAATGGCATAGGTGGCATGGGAGGAGGGAGGTGTGGCGATGTAGATGGCGTTCACCTCGGGGTTGTCCACCAGTTCCTGTGCATCGGTGTACCAGTTGGGGATGTGGTGGCGTTCGGCATAGGACTGTGCCTTTTCTGCGTTACGGCTCATGACGGCATGTACGCTGCTTCCCTCGATGAGACTGAAGGCGGGGCCGCTCTTCTTCTCGGTGACTTCGCCGCAGCCAATGAAGCCCCATTTTATCTGTTTCCGTGTTTCCATTAACCTTATTTTACGTCGTAGTGGTGGCAAAGTTACGAAAAACTTTCGTATCTTTGCATAAGTTAAGATAGAAGAATAGCATGGAAACGAAGGAAACGAGGAATATAGAGGTGCAGAAGCACCGCAGTTATGTACGTTGCCTGCGCGACGGAATGGCCATTGGGATGAAGTACATGGGAGTGACCATGCGTCTGGCATGGCCTACGGTCGTGGCGTTTGCCCTGATGTTTGCCTGGTTCCTGTGGTTGGAGTCGGGTGTGTTGCAGGCTGTGATGGAGGGCCGCATGGGCCAGGCCATGGCGGTGCTGTGCGTGGCTGGTGTGTTGCTTGCGCTTGCCGAGATGGGGTTCTATGCCTGTGTCCTGTGGCATCAGCGTCGGCTGGTGGAGCTGGGCTTCCTGCCCGAGGCCAGGCTGTGGCGTGAGTATCGGAGTATAGGGCGAACGTTCCTGCGTGTCCTTTGGGTTTCGTTGGCCAGTTTTGTCCTTTGGATGGTGTTCCTGTTGCTGTGTGGCGCTCTGGTCACGGGGTGCGGAATGCTTACGGAGAAGACGGGAGGAGCATCATGGGCCTGGGTTATGGCTGTGGGTACGGCCATTGTACTGGGGGCGGTGCTGGTATGGCTGATGGGGTTCACTTATCAGTTGTTCATGGAGTACATGATGGGCGACGGTAGTCTGAAGGATGCTTTCCGCAGTTTCACGTGGGGGCGCAGATACTTGAGCAGGACCATTGTCGTGAGCCTGCTCTCCCTGTTTGTCATGCTGGTGCTGTGGTTGCTGGTGTCGTTGCCCATGCTTACGTGTCGCATGGTTGACGGCTACGTCCTGCAGATGCTCATGGAGGGTGAGACGGCAGTGCTCCCCTCGTATTATCCTTTTTTACGCTTCTTCGCCTTCCTACTCTCGGGTATGGGGTGTTGTCTCACCTTGCTGTTGGTGCTCTATCCCCTGTGCCTGAACTGGGGTTCCATCCATGCCATGGAGCAGGACCGTACGGAGGCAATGGCTGAGACATTATAGAGTCACCTCCCTTAGCGTCCGAACCCTACGTACGAAGCGTCCGAACCCTACGTAAGGAGCGTCCGAACCCTATGCGCGGAGCGTCCAGACCCTCGGAGTGGAGGGTCTATAATGCGTCAGAGTTATCAGTTAAAGAAGTTCCAGGAGACCCCGAAGTGAATGGTTCGCGGGTCCATGGCATAGTGCGGTGCCCAGAAGCGACGGCCGGTTCCTGCATTGAAGTGTTGCATGGCAACGTAGAGACGGCAATGCTTGATGTGCAGGTTGGCGTAGGCGTTGAGAATGGGGTAGTTGCCTATCTTGATGCGCGGGTGTGAGGCATCCTGCGTGGCCCACTGCCCGATGGCAGGAGAATAGTCGGGGGCATAGTAGGAGGTGAAGTAACGGCAGTCGGCTCCCAGTTCCACGTTCAGCACCTTTGCGATGCGGAAAGCCAGATAGAGGTTGCTGTAGATGTTCAGTTTGGGTAGGGGGAGGGATACCTGGTTGGAGGAGGTCTGATAGGTCACCTCGTTGTCCCAGTGCAGAGGGCCAAGCTTGACGTCCTGCTTGAGCATGGCCATGAAGACCTGTATGTTGTCGGCATTCTGCAGGACGGAGACGGAGTGGCTGTAGTCGGCGGCCAGGGTGCTGGCGGCATCGGTCCCAGTCAGGGTGTTCTGCATACCGAAGTAGGTATAGTTCTTCACGTTCTCCACGCCCACGGTGATGCTCGTCCGTGTGCGCTGGATGGACAGCGTTCCCTCGATGCGGGTCTTGAACTCACGCGAAAGGTGTTCGTTGTCCCACCACTGGAACTGACTGTGGAAGTGCTGCCAGTAGTAGCCCGGGCTTTGGCTCTTGACAAAGCCGTGGGCCTCGAGCGAGACGCTGTCTCTGCGTCCAAGGGGGAAGGAGAGGTCGAGGGTGCCGTCGACATTGAAGTCACCTGCATCGGCCCCGGCAACGGACAGCTCGCCGTTGACATTGTAGTGGATGAACCTTCCTTGTATCCTGCTCAGCTCTGCCCCGACGGATAGGTTCTGTTCCCGATGGGTATGGTAGTAGACGGTATCTCCCAGTTCGGGCAGAGCGAAGGTGCGGTATTGATGGGTGGCAAAAAGCGTGATGCCCATAGCCGCCCATTTGTTGAAGCCCTCGAGCATGGAGAGAGCAAGCGTGTTGCGCACGATGAGCGAACGGGTCTTGTCGCGCACGTTGTTGAGGTCACCATAGAAATGGTTGGTGTAATACCCCTCGGGGGTGTTGTAGGCGTAGTAGGTGTGTCGCAGGTTGTCAATCTGCAGGGTGTGGATGATGCTGCTCACGGGAATGAACTCCTGTGGCTTAACCAGCGAGTTGGCCCAGTTGGTGCGCAGGGAGTCGAGCACGAGGAAGCGTTGCAGGCTGTCCGTCTCCAGTACGTGCCTCATGCTGTCGGTAAGCTGGCGGAGCAGTTCCTTATCCTCGGGCATCTTGGGCTTCAGACTGTCGGGCACTTCCTTCTCGTGGTAACTGCCCATGTTGTAGCGGTGGGTGAGGTAGTAGGTCTGGTTGTCGTTACGGTTCCAGGTCTCGGTGAGCGTGGTGGGTATATCCTTGGAGCTGTATCGCTGGGGGAAGCTCTGAGGATTGGTGATGTAGGCATCGTCCTCTATGCCACCGTTCTCTCCCATCTTGCTGTGGTTGGCATTCATCCAGGCGTGCATGTTGTAGCGGTCGCCCAGATAGTAGCCGAAGAGCGTGCCACCGAACTGACTGTTGGCTTGCGAGTTGTAGTAGCCTCGGCCGTAGAGGTAGTCGAGCTTGAAGCCAATGCCGGACTGCTTGTTGATGTTCGATGCAAAGTAGGCACGGACACGCTCCTGCCCATTGACACGGTTGCCCACCTTGTGATAGGATAGGTTGGTGACCGGGCTGAGCGTGTTGGAGAAACGGAAGTCTTTCAGTCCGCCGAGGAAGAAGCTGTAGGGGGAAAGGAAGATGTGCTTGTGGACGTCGTCGCGATGCAGGTAGATGCGTGACAGGCGTGGTGAGCCCAGATTGCCCAGGATGTTGTATTCCCCGTTCTGTCCCTCGGTATTGTTCCAGAACTGGTAGAGGTGGACCACAGTGTCGTTGTTCTCAGCAGGAATGATGTTACCCAGACGCTCGTCCACCGTCCACTGGTGTACGCCAATGGGGACGGGCGTCTTCTTGGTGCGTGTGGTGTCACGTCCCCAACTGAGACGGTTGGAGCCCGACTCTATGCTGCCGCTTTCGCTGCTGTAGCCACTTCCGTCGACATTGGCGTTTAGCGCATTCTGCCTTAGTTCCACCTGTGGATAAGCGCAGGTAGAGATAAGGAAAAGGAGTGGAATCAGTTGTCTTCTGGACATCATGCAGCGTGGCGCGGTTAGAACATGAATCGGATGAAGAACTCAACCACCTTCACCACCATGCCCACAACAATAACCATGATACCCGTTTCCCTATAGTCCTTCTGGAAGTAAAGTATGAAGCCTACCACGGCAAAGGCCAGGAAGATGAGGTTCAGGGCCTGCCGAACCTTGTCGGTGTCTATTCTCTTTCCACGTTTCGCACGGATGCGTTCCAACTCTCGTTGCTGCTCTTCCAGCATCTTGTTTACGTCTCCCATGATGTTGCAGTGACTTCTTTGTTAGTCTTCGATGATGGCTTTGCGTACAGGCTTCTTCACCTCATCTATCTTAGGCTCGGGAACCTCGAAGGCATCCATGGCAGAATCGAAGAGTTCCTCCATGCGGTCCACCGTCTTACGACGGAACTTGGCACTCTTAGGATAGAGTTTGGTCTTGGACTTGTTCAGGGCCTCCTTGTCACTTATCCATTCCTCGGCCTTGAACAATTCGCCCCGATAACCATCCATGTCTTCACCATAATAGTAATAGAGCTGGTTGGCGGCAAGAGTCACTCGGTTTCCGTCCACATTCACTTCCAACTGATAGCGAAAGCGTGTGCGGTCGAGATTGAGGGCCTTCTTTTTGAAGACAAGCCATTCGCAGACGCGTGCTACAAGATGGTTGTCGGTGTTCTCCATCATGCGTGCGTAGTTGCCGGGAGCGGATATGGACTCGTCGACGAGACGTTGTGCCCATGCCTCCAGGGTCTGCTTAATCTCCTGTGCCGACTTATTGGGAACGCGGAACGACTTCTTGAAGCATATCTGTCCGTTTTCCTCGGGAACGGCACCACTCAGGTATTTGCTGTCGTCGTTGCTCTTGGCCATCAGGGCAAGAGGAAGGAAGCAAAGGATTGAAATCAAAAGTCTCTTCATAGTTCGTATGGTTTGTTTTTAGATAAAATGTTCGTTTATGAATTTCTGTATGTCGGGACGGTAGCCGTCACTGATGGGGATGCGCACCTTGTCGAAGACAATCTGTCCCTTCTCGATGACCTGTACCATGGAGGTATGCACGATATAACTCCGATGGACACGGAGGAAACGTGGTGCGGGCAGACGTTCTTCCATGCTCTTCATACTCACCAAGGTGAGCACGGAGCGTTGCTGCCCCTTGAGGTGAATCTTCAGGTAGTCCTTCAGTCCTTCGATGTAGAGAATGTCGTCGAACTTGATTTGAACCAACTTGTAGTCAGACTTCACGTAGATGAAGTCCTCATTGTCTTGCTTGGTGCTGGCAGGAACTGCCTCCTCGCGTACCTGATGCCAGGAAAGAGCCTTGTTGGCACTTTCCAGAAACTCATTATAGTTGATGGGCTTCATCAGGTAGTCAAGAGCATCGACTCGGAATCCTTCGACAGCATACTGCTGGAAGGCAGTGGTGAAGATGACCTTGGAAGAGGAGGGGAGCATGTGTGCGAAGTCCACCCCGTTCATGTCAGGCATCTGTATGTCGAGGAAGATGAGTTGGACAGGATTCTCCGTGAGGTCACGCACAGCATTTATGGCACTGTCGTAGCTGCCTGCCAGGTTTAGGAATGGAGTCCTCTCTACATAGGATTTCAGTAGCTCTCGTGCCAGAGGCTCGTCGTCGATAATGACGCAATTTAGTACCATGCTTTTATTGTTTTATTACGGTTAGGTCAGAAATGTATGTCTTCTTGGTCTTGTTGGTTCCGTGGGTCCAGGTGTATTTCCCCGGGTATGTAAGCTGGAGTCGTTTCTCTACTACCTCCAGTCCGATACCACTTCCGCTGTGGTCGTTCTGCTGCTTGGGATGATTGCTGTTCTCAATACGGTAATGAACCTGTTGGGGGGTGGCATCGATGGTCATGTGTATGAAGCTGGGTTCGGTGTTGCTTACTCCATGCTTGAAAGCATTCTCTATGAGGGGAATAAGAATCAGCGGCTTGACGGGCATATTTTGTACGCCATCGATGTTGACATCATACTGCACGTCCACATTGCTGGAAAGACGTAACTTCATCAGTTCGATGTATTTGACCACAAACTCTACATCCTTGCCCAGTGTGGTGTGCTCCTTGCGGTTCTCGTAGAGCATGTGGCGTAGCAGTTTGCTCAGGTTATCGATGCTCTCCTGCGCTTGTTGGGGATTGATGGCGACCAGGGCATAGATATTGTTCAGCGTGTTCAATAGGAAGTGGGGACTCATCTGGTTGACAAGTGACTTCACCTCTGCTTCTGTCTGTTTCAGCTCGGCCTGCTTGCGGGCTTGTTCTGCATTCTGGAACTTTTTGCTTCGCTGGATGAGCAAGGCCAAGACGGTAACTAACGCCATGAGCAGCAGGTCACGAGTCTCGAAGAGTATCTGTTGAACCAAGGGGTTCCTCTTTCGGTCGAAATGTACAGTATGTGGTTTCCCCCCTTGAGATAGTTCTGAAGGTGGCGGAGGTGGGGCATTCAAATGGTTCGGTGGAGGAGTCGGCAGTTCGGTAGACTGGGGCTTGCTATTAGTATCCTGCCGATGTGTGAATTCGTGCCATACATTCAGTGTCACCATGGCAATGAGATAGACGGTCAGATTGAGGATGATGAACTTCCTCACGTTTTTGTGCCCGTGATTGAACAGATAACGGGGAATCAGCCACAGGTAATTGAGGTAGAACACGAGGGCCAGACATACAGGAGCCCCCAAGAGAGCCACAGCACGATACTTGTTCTCGGGGTCATAGGAACGGAAGAGCAATACTTGCGGCATCACAAATATCACAATCCATACTAAGATGTGGAGTATGACTTCCAGAGATGTCTTTGTATTGTTGGGATAATTGCTAACCTTCATGTGTTCTCAATTCGAGGGATTATTCGTAGCGCAATGCCTCTATGGGGTCCATGGTAGCAGCCTTGCGGGCAGGTATGTAGCCAAAAGCAAGACCTATGAGGGCGCAGACGCCAAAGCTTACGATTACACTCCACAGGGGAACGTTGGCAGGGAAACCAATGGCACTGGCCCCCCAACTGAGCAGGTAGCCTAAGCCGACACCTATGACACCTCCCGAAAGACTTATCATGATGCTCTCGAGCAGGAACTGCCGGCTGATGTCGATGCCACGTGCTCCTACGGACATGCGAAGACCAATCTCCTTGGTTCGCTCTGTCACACTCACCAGCATGATGTTCATGATGCCGATACCTGCTACCAGCAGAGAGAAGGCGGCAGCCACCACAAGCACTGTCTGCAAAGTGGTCATGGTACTGGACATGGTCTCCATGATTTCCTGTTGCGAACGGATGGTAAAGTCGTCCTCGTCACCACTCTTAATTTTGTGGTTACGACGCAGGATGGCTGTGAGTTCCTCGATGGCATCATCGCTCAGTTCCTCTTTCAATGCACTGACGTTGATGCTGCTGAAATAGGTTTGTGCGGCGATGCGCTTCATTACGGTGGTGTAGGGGGCTATCATCACATTGTCTTGGTCCATACCCCATGAGTTGTATCCCTTACTCTTCAGTATTCCGACGATACGGAAGGGGATGCTCTTGAAACGAATGGTCTTGCCTACGGCATCGAAATCTTTGTCTCCGAACAGTTCCTCCACGATGGTTGTACCCACTACGCACACCTTGGCACTCTTCAGTACGTCTTCCTCGGTGAAGCACTCTCCGTCCTTAATCTGCCACAATTTGATGTCCAGATATTCTGGACTTTCACCATACACGGTGGTCTGGGTGTTGTTGGCACCATAAATGACCTGTCCGGCAGCATTCACTTCGGGACTGATGTGGGTGATGAGGGTGGCCTCGTTCTTAATGGCCTCAAAGTCTGCCATTTTCAGCGTTTGCATGGCAGAGGGGTCGAGCCGTACACCTCCACGCATCTCTCCTCCAGGACGGATGGTGAGCAGGTTGCTGCCCATCTTGGAGAGTTCCTTGCGGATGTTATCCTTAGAGCCTTGTCCGATGGCCATCATGGTGATGACAGCCGCCACACCGATGATGATGCCTAATGTGGATAGGAGGGTTCTCGACTTATTGCTCATGATGGCCGTAATAGCCACTTTTAGAAGATTTGTTAGGTTCATCTTTATTCTTAAATCCGTCTTAGTCGTCCTGATTCTTGGGAAGTGCTGCAAGAGCCTCTGCGGCACTCAGTATGTTGTGATTCTCTACATCTTCTCTGATCTTTCCGTCGCGCAGCATGATGTTACGGCTGCTGTATTGGGCAATTTCGGGGTTGTGGGTTACAAAGATGATGGTGCGCCCCTGACGGTGAAGTTCCTGGAAAAGAACAAGAATCTCAAAGCTCGTGCGTGTATCGAGGTTACCCGTTGCCTCGTCGGCCAGAATGACAGCAGGATTGTTCACCAGCGCACGTGCAATAGCTACGCGCTGCATCTGTCCACCAGACATCTGGTTGGATTTGTGTTCCAAACGGTCACCTAACCCTACGGCTTTCAATGCTTCGATGGCAGCCTCGCGTCGTTGCTTGGCAGAATAAGCACTGTTGTACATCAAGGGAAGTTCCACATTCTCCACTGCAGTGGTCTTGGCCAGAAGGTTATAGTTCTGGAAGATGAAACCTATCTTGCGATTACGTAATACGGCACGGTCGCGACGTCTCATCTTGCGCACGGGAACCCCGTCCAGGATGTATTCTCCACTTGTGGGCGTGTCGAGGCAACCTAACTGGTTGAGCAGTGTGCTCTTCCCGGAACCGGAGGTGCCCATAATGGTAACGAACTCTCCTTCGTGTATCTTGAAACTTACGCCACGGAGTGCTTTTACTACTTCACTGCCTACGCGAAACTCCCGACGCACATCCTGGAGTTCGATAACGACTTTTCGTTTATCCTCGTCCATTATTTTTTGTTCTTATCGTTGTTCTTGTTCTTTGGGCGCGGCATGAAGGGATTGGCATTATCCGTCTCCTCCTCTTCTATCTCACCACTTTGAATGTCAGTCAGTACCTCCAACCCCTCATTAGCTCCACGCAGTATCTGAGTGAGCGTACCATTTGTCATGCCGGTCTCTACGGGAATAGCTTTGATGTTGTTTCCCTCTTTCACCCACAACTTTTGTGTTCCCTCTGCATCGGTGATGACTTCACCATCATTTAGCATAGCCTCTTTTGGGGTGAAACGGAGTGCCTTGGAAGTTACGGCCAGCACATCTTTTACTTCAAGAGTATAGATGGTAACATTGGCAGTAAGTCCCGGCTTTAACTTTAGGTCTTGGTTCGGTGCGCTGATGACAACCTCGTACGTCACAACGTTACTCTCCGTCGTGGCCTCTTGGCGAACTTGGGTAACTGCCCCTTCGAAGGTATCGTTGGGGAAAGCATCAACCGTAAATGTCACACGTTGACCTTCCTTCACCTCCCCTATGTCGGCCTCATCTACTTTCGCAATCACTCGCATGTTGGTCAAGTCTTGGGCGATTTTGAAGAGGGTAGGCGTACTGAAGCTGGAGGCAACAGTCTGTCCTTCTTCCACCTCCTTACTCAGAACCACTCCGTCAATAGGACTGGTGATGGTGGCATAACCGAGGTCAGTCTGTGCTCTTTTCACACTTTCCTGTTGCTGGGCAACGGTTTGCTGGGCACGAACGTAACTTAAGCGTGCCTGGTCGTAATCGTTTGCACTGATGAGCCCTTTGTCATAGAGGTTCTTGTAACGCTCGTAATTACTTTTCTGATAGTCGAGTTCGCTTTGTGCACTTTTCAGATTGGCTTGTGCGCTGGCCAGCGTACTCATCAGGTTAGTACGGTCAAGTTCGGCAATGACCTGCCCGGCCTTCACTACACTATTGTAATCGACATAGAGTTTGCTTACAATACCACTTACCTGAGTACCCACATCTACACTGGTCACAGGCTCGATGGTTCCTGTAGCAGTGACGCTGGTGACGATGTCTTGTTTCTCCACTTTTGCAGTAGAGTAGGAGAACTGTACCTTGGGTTTACATGCCGTAAATAGCATGATGCCACACACGAGAAGAAGGGGAATGGATACGTTACGTTTCATATTTATGGATTTTCTACTTTCTGATTCTAATTACATTGTTATTTCTTCTCCGCCATAGAACTTGAGCAACTGCATGTTCAATAGGGTGGAGTATTTGCTTTGTAGTTCGTCTTGCTTGGCATTGACCAGATTGTCACGGCCTTGCAGAAGTTCCACGATGTTCTTCAGCCCGTTTTTGAACTGTTCGTTAAGCAATTCGTAGCTGGTCTCCTGACTTTGTACCTTTGCTCGGGCCGACTTGAAGCGCTGTTGGTAGGAATTGGCATTCAGCCAGTATTCCTCTATCGTGCTTGAAAGTTCGTTCTTGCGGTCTTGCAGGTCCAACTGGCTGCTTGTCTTTTGGAACTTGGCCTTTTCCACGTTGCTCTTGTTCCGACGGTTATCGAAGATGGGAACGCTCACATTTACACCTGCACTCATGTTCAAGTTGGTCTTCATCTGCTTTCCCACGTTGTCATGACTTGCACTATAGTGACTGTCACCCATGCTGGCACTCATGCCAATGGTGGGATAGTAACCTCGTCTGGCAATATCCAGATTGAGGTCGGCCGCTTCGATATTCAGTTCTGCACTGCGTATCTCCGGGCGGTTGGCAATGGCTTGTTCATAGATACTCTGACTGGAGGGTATCATTGCTAAGACCTGTTCGTCAGATGGGGTGCGACCAGTCACGTCGAAGTCAGAGCTCATAGGCAATTGGAGCAGGTTCTTCAACTGACGCTTGTAGTTGGCAATCTGTGTTTCACTGCTTACGATGTCGTATTCCGCACTTCTCCATTGTGCTTCCAGTTGAGCCACGTCAGCTTTGGACATCTGGCCTTGTTTCTGCATTTCTTGTCCACGTTCGTACTGACTCTTTGCTGTCTCTGCCAGCTGCTCGTTTACCTTCTTTGCCTCCTCACAATAGAGAATCTGAACATATAATTGGGTAATTTGCTCTTGAATGGTGAGCTCACTCTGTTGGGTAGAGAGTTGGGTTATTTTGTTTTGCAGTTCTTGTGCTTGTATATTCTTTTGGTTGATGCCCCCATTCCACAAGGTAACATTGGCATTCAGTCCGTAAGAACCTTGGTAAGTAACTTTGTTGGATGTGTTGGTTACCTGTCCATTTTGTACAATAGCTGTATTTTCCTCAAAAGGTCTGTAACCTATGCTCTGATTGGTGGTAAAACTCAGTGATGGGAACAGGGCACCTCGGGCTTGCCAGAGGCTTACCTCACCTTCCTCCTCGGCCAAGCGGTTCTTTTGAATTTGGATGTTGTTTTGCAGTGCATAGTCGAGGCATTGTTTTAAGCTCCAACTCTCTTGGGCTTGAAGTTTCATACCCAGGATGGTGACTGCAATGAATAATATACTCTTTTTCATATACCTATTTAATAATACATCTGCAAAGATACTACAAATAAACAGAAGCAAAGCATTTGTTTGCTCATTTTTTGAGTTTTTCTCGTCTCTTAACGTTATTTTTGATTATCTTTGCCTACAATTAAACAACAAATTGTTAGAATATGTTTTCAGGTATTGTAGAAGAAATTGCTCAGGTGGTCGGCTTGGAAAAAGAACAGGATAATCTGTACTTGACGCTCAAGTGTTCTTTCGCTGACGAATTGAAGATTGACCAAAGTGTGGCTCACAATGGGGTTTGTCTGACGGTAGTGCGTATTGTTAACGGGACGTACATGGTGACTGCCATGCGTGAAACGCTGGAACGTAGCAATATCGGGTTGCTTAAAGTCGGTGACCGAGTGAATGTAGAACGTTCCATGATGCTGAATGGCCGTCTCGATGGACATATTGTCCAGGGGCACGTGGATACGACGGCAACGTGTATCGAAATTAAGGATGCAGAGGGAAGCTATGAGTTCACTTTCCAATATACGTGTGACCCTGAGTTAGCCCGACGTGGCTATTTGACTGTGGATAAGGGAAGCGTTACTGTAAATGGTGTGAGCCTGACTGTGTGCAGACCTACCGATGATACGTTTCAGGTGTGCATTATCCCCTACACATATGAGAATACCAATTTCCATGACATAAAGATTGGGACTGTCGTAAATCTGGAGTTTGATATAATAGGCAAGTATTTAGCTCGTCTAATGCATTGGCAGTAGGGTAGTACCCTTCTTCTTCTGGCTATGGCTTTTTGCTTTTCCGGGTGAAAAGCTCTCGTAGTGAGGAGAAGTCTTTCTTCAGCAGTATGCCAATGCCTTGTGTTGTTAGCGACGATTTGGTGAAGTATCGGTCGTTGGTTTCGCTGTATGCTTTCAGACTTACCGAGCCCGAGCGTGTGAGGTGATATTGTGCATCGAAGTCACCTATGAAGTTGGTTGAACTCATGGGCTTGTCCCGATAGCCGAAGTTACCATTAAGCAGCAGGCGGTTGTTTAGTAGGTTGCCCTGGAGTATGCCTTCTACATCCATATCGTTCCAGCCGTCTTCACCTGTGCTCAGGTTGGCTCCGAAGTTCCAGTTGGAGTTTCCAATCATGTTGCTCAGCATTTGGTTGAGTTGTCCGCTTAATGTACTGCTCAGTAGTGAGTTCATTGCTGTGTAGCTTTGGCTTTGTGTGTCGTTGCTGTAGTCGTAGGTATAGAACCTGCCGATGCCAAGCAAATAGACAACCTGCATGTTTCGTTCCTCTTCTGTGGAAATAAGCGAGCGGACCATTTGCTTTTCGTCTTCGTTCACGTTCAGAATGTCGAAGTCAAATGTGATATGGGGTTGTCGGGCTTTTCCGCTTACGTTCATCAAACAGTTTACACGGGCAGATGTGTTACTGAATGTGGCTCGGGCCGAGATGTCGTTTAAAGATACACCGGTCACGGTGTGTATGGCCTGTATGTTCAGGTCTGCGTCGTACGGGTCTCCTGAGAACACCACGGTTCCTCCGTCCTGGATATCGAAGTTCTTTTGGATAATCTCTTGCAGGGAAAGCCCATAGGTTCCTTTCTCCACTCGATAGGTGCCGAAGAGTTGAAAATTCCCCTTGTTATAGTATCGCGCCAGCATGTGGCCGCGACCATTTAGCGAAATCATGTCTCCTGATTTAGCATCCATAAGCAGGTTCATGGTAGAGCCTTGGTCAATGTCAAGGTCAAAATTAATGCGCATATCGCTACTTGGTGGTGCTTCGTTTGCTGTGTACGCCACTCCAGTTGTGTCCTGTGGAGCGTTGCGGTCCACGTAGGTAATGAATTGAGTCTGTGTGATTTTGTCGGGAGAGGTGGCATTGTAGGTTATGGATGTTCCCTGCTCGGGCTTTGCCTTGATGTTGATGTCTATCTGTCCCGGACAACCGTTTAACGTAACATTGCCTGTAGCCAGTACGGTGCCATAGAATGTCTGGTCGCCAAACTCTTTGAAGTCATAGCCTAAGATATTGTCTCCTTCAATGTTGATGTCGTAACATAGGTTCGAAAAGTTTTGGTGTGTCAGGTGGCCGTTTACCTTTCCGCGGTGTCCCTTCTGGTCGGGGTTCCCTTGTGGATCGTAGATGTCTGCGTTGGTGAAATAGATATTGTCTGGCCGGAGTATAACAGAGTCGTTTTCCAGATGATACCGCACGCCCAAATAGGGAATGCCCATGCTCCCTTCGTTTACCATTACATCCCCTTCGATGTTCAGTTTCTTGAAAGGCCCGAAAACGCGTGCCCATCCTGTAGCTCGCCCTTCCAAGTCATCAAATATGGCATGTGTGTATTTATTCAGGAAATACATATTTAATCGTTCGGCTTGGATACTTAGGTCAATGCCGTGGTATGCAATGTCCTTCTTGGGCGTCACATAACCTTTCACCAGCGAGCGGCCATCGTTTTTTGCATCATTAATTACGCCATCCAAATAGATGCTGTAGTCCTGTCTTCCCCAATTTCCGTAGATGTCAAGGTCACCCAGTACACCATAGTTCAGAGCAAATTGCGGTACTTGGAGGAAGGCATCTAAGTAGGGTTTGCTGAAAAGGTTTCGGGCATAAACGTTTCCCGTCGCTTCTCCAGTCATTTCAACGGCATGGAAGTTGATGAGAGAGAAAATGTATTCCAACTTCACCTTATGCAGTTTGGCGTGTAGTGTGTCTGTTTCCTCTTTCGAGGCTCGACCATTAACGGTAAGATAGTGATCTCCGCTGCCCAGTCCCAGACTATCGACTTCCAATATCCCGTCATGGTATGAGAGTGCCCCAGGAAATACACTCCATAAACTGTCGCCCACAATGATGTTTGAGGGAAGGATCTCTCCTTTTACAGCCTGCTTGCCGGCAAAGTCCTTATAGAACTGCGATACCATGTTGATGTCGCCCGCCAATACGGGGTGTCGTTGGTTGTTCCAGTAGAAACGCGTCATGAGCCTGTCTTCCAGACTGGATGTTTCCAATCCTATGTCAACGTATTTCCCCTTCATCAGGCGCTGCAGCTGGATGGTGGATTGCAGAGACTGCTGATTGCTTTCTATTCGTATGTCAATGTTTCGCAACTCCTCGTTGCCGTATTTCAGGCTGGGGGCCTTGGCAGTAAAACCTAAGGAGCGTGTACTGGAGTCGATGTTGCCTTGTGCCACCAATGGTTGGGTGATGTCTACTTTGATGCCAGTCAGTCGGCGTAGTGGTTCGGCGTTATAAACCTTTACGACAAAAGAGCCATAGTCATTGTTGTTTGCATTAGGAGTATCAGCGGTTATCAGTGTCGGTAGATAGGTGCTGGCGATGTGCTTGAAGTTTCCTATAAGGTTTTGGGGGGTGAACTCTCCATCAATCTGTGCTTCGAGGAAGGGACTGATGAGCAATAGATGACGTTCTTTCTCTTCTGGCTTCGAAGTAATATGGATGTTCCCTGGCTTGTACGTCTCCTCAGGGGTTGTCATGGTCAGGTCGTCTAGAAATATCTTACCTGCCATATTGTCCCATGGGCTGCCCTGAAGGTCAATCTCCATGGTACCAGAGAACTGGGTTTCTGGGTAACGCTCGGTGAGGTTTAACGCATGGGGCGAGATTCGTTGTATAGTAGCCAAGGCCTTCACTATATGCTCTTCCAAGTCCAACTTTCCATTAGCCTGTAAGGCGATATTTATGTCGTTGACAGCCAATGTTCCTTCATAGCGTTTCCTGTCTGACAGCGTACCGTTCACCTCGATATTGCGGTAGGGATAGTTCTTGTACTCTACAAGCGGTACTCTACCCTTGAGCGTCAGGTTATTAGGCAGTTTCCCTTTTACGTCCATGTCCATAGCGACACTTCCTATGGGTAGATTGGACGTGTTTGCTGATTTTAGAAAGTTGCCCAACTGAAAGTTCTGGGAAATGACATGACCATTTATAGTTCCGTCCTTTCTTCCTTCTCCATGCAATGTGAGGTCACCATGGGCTGTTGAGATATTTACGTTTCCACTTCCCCTTTCTCCATCCCAGCGTACCGGCCCTTTCAATTCCAATTTACCTATCTGCGCTAATAGTGGGGATTTGACGTAAGGTTCAGCAATTCTTCCATCTGCTTTTAGCTCGTTTATATCTAATTCTATAACAGCATTTTCAATTCCTTTGGTTAGATTATATAATGAACCTTTTGTGCCTAGACTCAGAAGCCCTTTTGTATCGTGCAGTTTAAGGTGAGATATTTGGATGTCGTCGGGTGAACCGTGGGCTTTGATATCTAAATTAACTATGTTATCTATTTTCCCAATACTGGGAGTAAGAGCAATTAGGTCTTGACTGGCAATGCTCGCATTCATTTCCAATTCTGTCTCTCCCGGCTCCTTGCCGTTTATATGACATGTGAGTCGGGGAATGTCGGCAACGGAGTGGGGTAATGCCAGATGGAAATCGGTAATAACAATGTCCTTTTTGTTTGCAGCGAGGTCAAAGTGTAGTTCCTTTATGCACAGCCCAGATTGCTCGCACACATCAAACCGTTTCAACTCCAGATTTATCGTATCGTTTTTCAGCGTGTTGAGTTGGCCCGTGACGTTGAGGTTCTCCAGTGCCAAATGACTCGTATTTATCCGTCCGGGTGTTTTCGGCTTCCACCTCTGGTCCCATGTGATGTTAGCCCTGCGGATAACCACTTGTCCTATTCTGAGGTCTATCGGTGAAGATGTCGTGTCCTTGCTGGCAAATGCGTCCAGAACAAATTGGTAGTTGGCTGGTTGCTGCTCTTGTTCTTGATATAGTTGCGCATTTAGTCCATATAGTTGGGCATTGCCAATTCGTATGCGTCCCTTTAGTATCTCCCACAGGTTAATGCGTACTCCGGCATGCATTACTTTCAGCATAGTCTCTCCCTGTTTGTCCTCTATGGTTACGCCGTCTACGATAAGTCTTCCGTTAAGCCCCGCTTGTACACGCTCAACCGCTACCTTTGTATCCAGTTTCTTTTCAAGTGCATGTGCGATGCCTCCGGCTAATGTTCGTTGGACGGCAGGTATGTTGATTGCAAGAGCCAATGCGAGATAGAGGGCAATAATGATGCCTAATGTCCATCGCAATATGGTCCCAAATCTCTGCATATTCTCCAACGGGGTATATTTAGCCAATTTAAATTCATTACAAAATTACGATAAATAATTGAATTATCCTTCTCTTTTCTCACATATTTTCGCTAACTTTGTGCGCAATTATTCTAATCATTATTTTATAAATCCAGTATATGGCAAAAGTAATCAAATTACGTAAAGGCCTCGACATCAACCTTAAGGGAAAGGCCGCTGCGGAGATTGCGACTGTGCCATCGTCGGACGAGTATGCACTTGTGCCCGACGATTTTACAGGTCTCAAGCCCAAGGTGGTTGTAAAAGAAGGAGATGCCGTAAAGGCTGGGGATGCCTTGTTTGTAGACAAGTTGCATCCCGAGGTGAGATTTGTTTCTCCCGTCAGTGGTACTGTTTCCCTGGTGGAGCGTGGCGATCGTCGCAAGGTGCTCAGTGTCAGGGTAAAGTCCGACGGTAAGGGCGAAGCTCGTGAGTTCAGCACATCGGGTGATGTGAAGACGTTACTTCTGGAGAGTGGTCTGTTTGGCTTCTTCCGCAGCCGTCCTTATGATGTAACGGCTAACCCGGAAGAAGCTCCTAAGGCCATCTTTGTCAGTGCTTTTAATAGCATGCCTTTAGCACAGGACTTTGAGGTTGTGCTCAAGGGACAGGAGACCGAGTTTCAGGCAGGTATATCTGCCCTGTCACAGATTGCAAAGGTTCATCTGGGCGTGTCCAGCAAGCAGAGCAGTTCGGCCTTGACTGAGGCTAAGGATTGTGAGGTTACCGTATTCGACGGGCCTGCTCCCGCCGGTAATGTTGGCGTACAGATCAACCATGTAAGCCCCATCAACAAGGGTGAGGTAGTATGGACAATGGGTGCAGAGGAGGTAATCTTTGTAGGCCGTCTGATGACGACAGGTAAAGTAGACCTTACGCGCACCATTGCTCTGGCTGGTAGTGAAGTAAAGGCTCCCCAGTACTACAAGGTGCTGGTGGGTCAGCAACTTTCCACTCTTCTTAATGGAACCATTGCCACCGAAGGTGTGCGCATTATCAATGGTAACGTGATGACGGGTGTGAAAACCACAGCCGATGGTTTTCTGGCCGCTCATGCCACAGAGGTGAATGTGATACCAGAGGGTGACCATGCCGACGAGATGCTTGGTTGGATTATGCCTCGTTTTAATACCTTCAGCACCCACCGCAGCTATTTTAGCTGGCTGATGGGTAAGAAGAAGGAGTATACGCTTGACGCTCGTGTCAAGGGTGGTGAACGTCACATGATTATGAGTGGTGAATATGACAAGGTGTTCCCCATGGACATCTATGCAGGTTACCTCATCAAGGCCATTATCACGGGCGACATTGACCGTCAGGAGGCTTTGGGTATCTACGAGGTTGCTCCCGAAGATTTCGCTATTGCAGAGTTTGTTGACAGTTCGAAACTGGAGTTGCAACGTATCGTTCGCGAAGGATTGGACATCCTGCGCAAGGAGAATGCATAATTCGTAAATCGTAATAAAAGTATTATGAATCCTATAAGAAAACTATTCGACAACATTAAGCCCTACGTAGAGGAAGGCGGGAAGTTTCATGCTTTCCGTTCGTTGGTCGACGGTTTCGAGACTTTTGCTTTCGTGCCGAACACCACGTCTCGTGTGGGCAGCGTGAACATTCACGATGCTATCGACAGCAAGCGCATCATGAGTTTCGTAGTGATAGCTCTGATACCGGCTCTGCTGTTTGGTATGTACAACGTGGGTTATCAGAATGCGGCCTTGGCTGGCAAACTGGCTGAGACATCGTGCTGGGCCATGTTCCTTTATGGTTTCCTGGCCGTTCTGCCAAAGATACTTGTCAGCTATATCGTTGGTCTTGGCATTGAGTTTGTGGTAGCACAGTGGAAGAACGAGGAAATACAGGAAGGATTCCTCGTATCGGGTATCCTTATTCCGATGATTGTGCCCGTAACCATTCCTTTGTGGATGCTGGCACTGGCAGTTGCCTTCAGCGTAATTTTTGCGAAGGAGATATTTGGTGGTACGGGTATGAACATCTTCAACCCTGCACTCATCACTCGTGCTTTCCTCTTCTTCTCCTATCCCAGTGTGATGACTGGTGATAACTCAGTATGGGTAAGCGGAAGCAAGATTCTGGGTACGGGTTATGACCTTCAGACTGATGTACTTTCTGGAGCCACTCCTTTGGGACAGGCTGCCGTGGACACTTTCCAGGGATTTGACTGTGCAACCATTCACAATGCCGTCATTGGACTGATTCCCGGTTCTGTTGGTGAGACCAGCGTCATTGCTATTGCCTTGGGTGCCATCCTGCTTTTGTGGACAGGCATTGCTTCTTGGAAGATTATGTGCAGTGTCTTTGTCGGAGGAGGTCTGATGGCATGTTTGCTTGATGCCACCTTGCCTGCTCAGGACATGGCTGCCCACATTCCTTTCTATCAGCACTTCGTTTTAGGTGGCTTCTGTTTTGGTGCCGTCTTTATGGCTACCGACCCTGTAACCTCTGCCCGTACCGAGAGTGGCAAGTACATCTATGGTTTCCTCATAGGTGTTATAGCGGTGTTGGTACGTGTGCTGAACCCTGGTTATCCTGAGGGTATGATGCTGGCTATTCTGATGATGAACCTTTTCGCACCTCTCATCGACTATTGTTTTGTTCAGCGCAATATCTCTAAGCGTTTGAATCGTGCAACTACTAAATAATAAGGAGGAACGAACTATGAAATTGAACACTAATAGCAATGTATACACTATTGTGTATGCTGCAGTGATGGTAATCATTGTTGCCTTCCTGCTTGCCTTTGTGTCTTCTGCATTGAAGAGCACTCAGGATGCCAATGTTGCCAATGATACGAAAGGGCAGATTCTTTCTGCTTTGAGAATAGACAAGAACACGGTGGACGTACAGGCTGCCTTTGCCGAGAAGGTGAAGGATATGCTCTGGAAGGACGGTGAGTTGGTTCCCTACGAGGGTGAATTCAAGACCGTTTATGGCCAGGCCATCAAGGATGGTGAGCTTCACGTGTTTGTTGCCAACACCGACGACGGAGTGAAGTATGTTGTTCCCGTTACGGGGCGTGGCCTGTGGGGCGGACTCTGGGGATACATTGCCCTCAATGAGGACAAGCAGACCGTGTATGGTACCTACTTCTATCACGAGAGTGAGACCGCAGGTTTGGGTGCTCGCATCGGTGAGACAGACTTCCAGAACCAGTTCCAAGGCAAGCAGCTGTTTGCTGAAGGCGTTGATGGCGTTGCCTTAACCGTTGTCAAGTCTGGTGCGGTGAAGGACGAAGCCTATGAGGTTGACGGCATCACAGGTGCCACGCTCACCAGTAAGGGTGTGGCTGACATGTTGTCTAAGGGCTTAGGTCAGTATATGAGTTTCATCGGTGGTGCTGCTCAAGAGACATGTTGCAGAGCTAAGGCCGAATGCTGTGAGGCAATGTCTGAGTGTTGTAAAGCCGACAGTGCTTGCTGTGAAGCCAAGGAAGAGTGTTGTGAGGCGAAGGCTGCTTGCTGTGAGGCGAAGGCTGCTTGCTGTGAAGCCAAGGAAGACTGTTGCAAGGCCAAGGCTGCTTGCTGTGAAGCCAAGGACGACTGCAAGGCATGTCCTAATGTTGAACAAAAGAAATAAGAGGAGGAAAGAATATGAGTAAATGGTTTTCTGAAGAGAACAAAGCTGCGTTCTCTAATCCGCTTAATCTGAACAACCCCATTGCTGTCCAGGTGTTGGGTATCTGTTCGGCATTGGCTGTCACCAGTCAGTTGAAGCCCGCCATTGTGATGGGTCTCTCCGTGACGGTGATTACCGCATTCTCTAATGTGATTATATCCCTGATTCGCAAGACTATTCCCAACCGCATCCGCATCATCGTTCAGTTGGTGGTCGTGGCAGCTTTGGTGACAATAGTCAGCCAGTTGCTGAAGGCATACGTCTATGACGTGAGCGTCCAGCTTTCTGTCTACGTAGGTCTTATCATTACCAACTGTATCCTGATGGGCCGTCTCGAGGCTTTTGCCATGCAGAACAGCCCCTGGCCTTCCTTCCTCGATGGCATTGGTAACGGACTGGGCTATGCTCTGATACTGGTCATTGTAGGTTTCGTGCGCGAGCTCTTTGGCTTCGGTACGCTTTTTGGCCTCACCGTGATACCCCAGAGTTGGTATGTGACTAACGGCGGATGGTATATAAATAATGGTATGATGGTTATGCCCGCTATGAGCTTGATTATCGTAGGTTGTGTCATCTGGGCTCACCGCTCAATAAATAAGGAGGAGAAGTAATATGGAACACATGATAAGTTTGTTTGTCCGCTCCATCTTTGTGGACAATATGATATTCGCCTTCTTCTTGGGTATGTGCTCGTATCTGGCTGTATCCAAGACGGTGAAGACAAGTCTGGGACTCGGTGTGGCAGTAACCTTCGTGCTGCTCATCACCGTACCTGTGGACTATGCTCTGCAGACCTATGTGTTAGGTCCCGATGCATTGGTTAAGGGAGTCGACCTCACCTTCCTCGCCTTCATTCTGTTCATTGCCGTCATTGCCGGCATTGTGCAGTTGGTCGAGATGGTAGTCGAGCGTTTCAGTCCCTCGCTCTATGCTTCGCTGGGTATCTTCCTTCCTTTGATCGCTGTGAACTGTGCCATCATGGGAGCCTCGCTGTTCATGCAGCAGCGTGTCACCATGGAGCCCACCAACGCTCAGTACATCGGTGGCTTTGGCGATGCCATTGCCTACGCGCTGGGTAGCGGTATCGGTTGGCTGCTGGCCATCGTAGGTCTGGCTGCCATTCGCGAGAAGATGGCCTACACCGACGTTCCCCGTCCCCTTCAGGGCCTGGGCATTACGTTCATCACTGTAGGACTCATGGCTTTGGCATTTATGTGCTTTAGTGGACTAAACATCTAATAGGAGGACATGATTATGGATATGAATTTGATTCTTACCAGTATGGGTGTCTTCCTGGGCATCATACTGATTCTGGTTGCAATATTGCTTGTGGCAAAGGCTTACTTGAGCCCGAGTGGCAACGTGAACATAACTATTAATGGTAAAGACACTTTGTCCGTCGGTCAGGGAGCCAGCCTTCTCTCCACGCTTAGTGAGCAAGGCATCTTCCTTCCCTCCGCCTGTGGCGGTAAGGGTTCCTGCGGACAGTGCAAGCTGCAAGTAGTAGAGGGCGGTGGCGACATTCTCGATTCCGAGAAGGGCCACTTCACCCGTAAGCAGGTGAAAGACCACTGGCGGCTGGGTTGCCAGTGCAAGGTAAAGGGTGATCTCGGCATCAAGGTCGACGACTCCGTTATGGGTGTCAAGGAATGGGAGTGCACCGTTATTGGTAACAAGAACGTGGCAACCTTCATCAAGGAGTACAAGGTAGCTCTGCCCGCTGGTGAGCACATGGACTTCGAGCCGGGTTCGTATGCGCAGATTCGCATTCCTGCTTTCGACTGCATCGATTACGACAAGGACTTCGATAAGAGCCTCATTGGCGATACCTATCTGCCCGCATGGGAGAAGTTCGGACTCTTCGGCCTCAAGTGCGTGAACCCCGAACCCACCATCCGTGCATACTCTATGGCTAACTATCCCGACGAGGGCGACATCATCACGCTGAACGTCCGCATCGCTACGCCTCCCTTCAAACCGAAGGACCAAGGCACAGGCTTCATGGAAGTGAATCCTGGTATCGCTTCGTCGTACATCTTCTCGCTGAAGCCCGGCGACAAGGTCATCATGTCGGGTCCCTACGGAGAGTTCCGTCCCCAGTACGGCACAGGTCGTGAGATGATATGGGTAGGTGGCGGTGCCGGTATGGCTCCCCTCCGTGCCCAGATTATGCACATGCTCAAGGGCCACGGCGTGAAGGACGAAGACCGTCAGCGCCCCATGCACTACTTCTATGGTGCACGCGCTCTGGAGGAGGTACCTTTCCTCGACGATTTCTTGCAGTTGGACAAGGAGTTCGACAACTTCCACTTCCATCTTGCGCTGGACCGTCCCGATCCCAAGGCCGACGAGGCAGGTATCAAGTACACTCCGGGCTTCGTGGCTCCCGTGATGGGCGACACCTATCTCAAGCAGCACGAATCTCCCGAGGATTGTGAGTACTACCTCTGCGGACCTCCAATGATGGCCAAGACGGTGCTCGACCTCCTGCACTCTCTCGGTGTTGAGGACGACATGATAAGGTTTGATAACTTTGGCGGTTAGTAGCTAATTCAACAAAGTTTACTTCGGTAGATAATCAAATAACATAATAAGAATTACATCGCGGCACATACAAGAATGTGTCGCGATGTTTTTTGTTATACATATTATATAATTATATAAAATGAGAAGAAATAATAAAATATCTGCAAAATAATTTGGTTTATAAAATAAACTTATTTAACTTTGCACTGTGTACCGGACACAAATGGCCAAGGACGTGCTTTCTGCAGGAGTACGGACGTGGTCGGAGAGTAGTAAAACAAACGTTAATTATCTACAAAAAAAGGAACACAATGGAAGAAAAGAATAATATGACTGCAGAACGCAGCCTGGAAATCATTACTGAACAAATCGAACGGAGTCGTCGTACGATAACAAAGAACCTGTGGTGGTACCTCGTATGGTGGGGGGTATGCGTGGCTGTTTTTGCCCTGCTCATAGCATATCTGTGGAAACATCATGGCGGACCTGTGTGGAATGTGCTGTGGGGTGTGATGTGGATATGCGGCTATCTAGGTGAAAGGTTTATCGGGAGGCGTAAGGAACCTGTGCTTGCCACCATCGTTGAAAGAACGATTGGCCAGGTATGGGGCACATTTGGTGCTTTTATGGGGGCCATTGGGCTCATCCTTGGACTGGTGTGTAGCGGATTGTTTCCGTTGACGTTTACGATTTCGGGAGACCATCCCGATGCTCACCTCTACATCAACCTCACCAGCATCATCTCGCTGTGCTTTGGTATTGCTTCAACGATAACAGGCGCCGTATTGAAGAATCGTGCCGTGCAGATTTGCGGCTTCATAGCCGGTCTGGGCGGTTTCTTCTGTGCACTGAAATATCCATGGGCCGAGCAACTCTATGTGATGGCAGTAGTGTCTGTTATAGGCCTTATCGTCCCTGGCCTAGTCATCTATTTCCAGAATAAGAAATAAAAGTAGTTGCCCATGTTCAAGCCATTAGACCCACTGCTACACTCTGAGTTGCGACTTGCTGTGATGTCGCTGCTCATCAGTGCCGAGGAAGCCGAGTTCCCGTATATCAAGGAGCAGACGGGGGCCACGGCGGGCAACCTGAGCGTGCAGATAGATAAACTCTCGGCGGCAGGCTACATCGAGGTGGAGAAAACCTTCAAGGGCAAGAAGCCCTGCACGCTCTGCCGTATCACGCCAGCGGGGCTGAAAGCCTTCGAGGAATATGTCGATGCGTTGAAGTCCTATCTGGAGGTGAAATAACATCGCCCCATCTTGTACGGAAGATAAAGACTTTTTTCCTGATATTTTTCCAAAAGGCGTGTCGTAAAATCAGACATCACCGTGGTGAACTCGGCTTATGGCCAGCCTCATTACGGTGATGTGTTTTTGTCTCAGACCATCTAATTCGGGCTTTTTTTCGCTTAACGCAAAAATGAGACTCTGAAAACCGCAAATTCCTACGCAAAAGTGCATTTTACCTTTCATATCTTCATCTGGGGCAAAAGAAGGTTGACAATCAACCTAATATGGTGAAGATTCTACCCCCGAGAATGTTCACCAGATGAAGATTCTCGTGCAGAAACAGCTCTATATTGGGCTTAGGTTGACTGACTAAGGTCAGACAAGCGTTTGACAAGGTTCGGACGAGCGTTTGACCATAGTCAGTCAAGCGTTTGACCTATGTCAAACACCTCGGACATCGGGAGGTTAGGGCTTAGACAGCGGTACGCTGAGGCTTAGCTAATAGAATGCTGAGGCTTAGTTAATAGGACGCTGAGGTTTAGACAATGGTAGGCTGTGCCTTACATGTCGTACTTGAGGTTCTCGAACTCTACTTCCTTGTCGAGGTCGCTAAGGAAGTCCTGGAGTACGCTTTCGTCGACATCGCCCAGTTCGAACTCTTTGATTGCATCCTTGCGTATCTCACCTATCCAGGCACGACGGGCACGGATGTAGTCCTCGCGTATGCGTTCTGCATCGGCGGGAGTGATTTCCTTCAGTCCATAGTAGTCGCAGATGAGACTGTAGCTCCATGCCCAGCGGAATTCGGCATAGTTTTCGTGTAGACGGACGAGTTCGTGGCGTATGTCCTCGATGGTGTTGAGACGGCCTTCGGTAATCTCGCTTACCAGGCGCTGTTCTTCGCTCAGGGGGACGAGCATGCCGCTGAGGTCGCTCCACTCGCCGGTTCCTACGGTGCTGCGGGGGGCTTCCAGGCGGTGTCGTTTCATGACGGCTCCCATGTAGATGCGTAGGGCGATATCGTAGTACTTGATGCCTTTCTTGAGGGAGGAGTTCTTGATGATGTAGTCGTGGTAGTTGTAGGTCTGTGTCTCGCCTCCTGCCTGATGCAGGGCCTCGAGGGTGCGCTTGGCACAGACGATGTCACCGACGGAGTAGGGGGAGAGCCAGTCGAAGTTGATGATGGAGTTCTTTCCCTGCGAGGGTCGCTTGTCGCGCTTGGGCCACTTGCGTATGTCGCGATAGAGGCCTACGGTGGTGAGGTTACGCCCGGGGATGAGGTACATCTCGTCGTTGTAGGAGATGAGGTAGGAGAAGGGCAGGCGACGTGTGTCGGGATGGTGCATCAGCTTGCCGAAGCAGACGGAGAAGGCGCCTATCTGGGCAGGCATGAGGATGTAGGCTCCGCTTGCGGTCTTGGTGCCGCGCTCCAGTATGCCCCAGTGCATGGGGCCCATCTTGTAGGCGTGGTTGGAGAAGTTGGTGCCGGAGCCTGCATTGTAGAAGGAGTACATGCCACCGATGAGGAGCGAACTCTTGTGGTGGCTGGCGGAGAAGGGACCGCAGAAGGCAGCGCAGGCTTCTCCGTTTGACATGTAGCAATTGGCGAAGAAAACGCTGTTCTCAGCTGTGAATCCGTCAGTTATCTTACATGCTTCGCCCACGAAGCAGTTTTCTATCTTGGCGTTGTTCTGTACGTAGGAACCGTCGTAGATGACGGACTGCTCGCAGATGACTCCGATGCCTATGTGTACGGCAGCCCCGGGTATGCTCTTCAGCGTGCAGTCCTTGAGCCGTTGTGCACCGTCGATGGCACAGTCGTCGCTGATGTGGCAGTTGGTCACGTCGATGGTGTCGGTGATGCGTACGCGATTGCCTATGGTGGATATGGGGCGACTTTGGCGGGCTATGTCTTCCTGGATGAGCTGGCGTATGGCCTGTGTGAAGGCCTTGTCGCCGGCGTACTTCACCATCAGCGAGGCAAGCTGGGAGTTCAGTCCGCCGAATATCATGACGTTGCCGTCGCCCACCTCGTTGAGGGTGGAGATGACGGTGCCCTCGCCAAAGGATGGGTGGGAGGTGGTGTTGATGCGGCCGACGTTCTCGATAAGGCAGTCGTCGCCGATGATTACGTTGCGCAGGGTGGCATTGCGTATGCCCGTGTGGCGACGGAAGCCGTCGGCCACTTCGGTCTCTCCCTCAAACTTTCCCAGCGTGACGTTGCCGTAGAACTGCACGTTCTGTACGTAGGCAGGGTCGAAGCCATCGGCCACCTTCACGTCTGCCCAGTTCTCTGCCCGGCAGCCTTGACGCTCCAGGACTTGTATCTCGTTTTCGTTTAGTGTTCTCATATCTTCTTTTCGATTAAATGTAGTGGTTTCGGTTGCAAAGGTACAAATAATTGTTGGTATGACACTATAAGGGAGGGACTTTTTCCCTTGTTGCTTTCCTTTTTATTGTCGTTATCGTTATTTTTTGCGTCTTGCCTTTTGTTTTCGCCCAAAGTTTTCGTATCTTCGCAGCCATGAGACGTTTATGTTTGTTCCTAATGTTGTTCCTGGCCACCTATGGTGTGGCTCAGAACCGTGTGTTGCGCAAGGGCGATGCCGTGTTGGCACACAGCCTGAGTTTCAATCCTCAGGAGATTACGCCCGATATGCCGGAGGGGTTGCAGGAGCTATTGCGCGCCTACCGCAGACAGTCGCGCTATGCCCGACGCGTTGAGGGCAAGGCTGTGGAGCCAATGTTGAGAACCAACCGAAGCCAAGAGGCACCCTACAACAATTCGTGCCCTTACTACCGCTACAGTGACGGCACGCTGAGCAAGACCCGCTGCGTGACCGGCTGTGTGGCTACCTGCATTGAGCAGGTGGTCAGCTATTGGCGACATCCGCAGGCTCTGACGGATTCGCTTCCTGGTTGGGAGACAGATAATTACTTGATACCCAGCGTGCCAGTCGGAACCCCGATAGACTGGGACAACGTGCTGGACGACTACAGCAACGGATACACCCCGGCACAGGCACAGGCCGTGGCCGACCTGACGTACTACTGCGGTGTGGCCGCCCACATGAACTGGGGCGTGGAGAGCAGCGGAGCATCGATGTTCAAGGCTTTCGAACCGTTATGGAGTGCCTTTGACTTCCAGACCATCGCCTTCGTGCAACGGGGACTCTACAGCAACGAGGCCTGGAACCGTCTGTTGCGCAACGAGTTGGAGAACGGACGTCCCATTTGTTATACGGGCCACAACATGGCCATGAGCGGACACGCCTTCAACATCGACGGGGTAGACGAACAAGGATACTATCACCTGAACTGGGGGTATGGCGGCCGCTATAATGGTTATTTCGACCTGGACTATCTGAACCCCTTTGAACCGCAGGCCGACAAAACGGAGCTGGGACAGTACGAGGGCTTCTTCAGCAACCAGACGGCCATGTTCATGCATCCGGAGGATTTCGTGATAGACATCTTCGACACGCTGGGCATAGACCGTGCCCTGCATGGGGTGACGGTGGACAATGTTACCTTCCGTCGTGAGCCAGACGTACAAGGCTATGTGGTTGCCGACTTTGAGATGACCAACCACACGACGGACAACATGAACTTCACCTTCGAGGCGTTTACCTATCTGCCCTCTGATACCGCTGTGTTCCTGCAGGCTGACTACGTGGCGGTGAGCACCGTGAACCTGGCCCCAGGCGAAAGCCGTGTGTGTCCTGTGTATTGCCAGTTTGCAAAGAGCGGTGAACGGATATTTGCCGTAAGTGCCGATGACGTGACCATGGCTTACCAGCAACCGCTGACCATCGGGAAGGGAACCAAGCCGCAGCTGGTGTATGGCGAACTGAGCCACGAACTGGTAAGGTACGGCGACAATCTGACGGCCACGCTCAGCCTGGACGTGACGAATGAGGCAGCCAGCGGCTATGCAGGCGACCTGATAACCTTCTATCTGCAGCCTGCCAATGGGGGAGAGAGCGTCCGACACTGGAAAGTGTTGGCCCTGTCTGGGGGAGCGACCGAACGTCTGGAGGTGACCTTCCAGCATCTTGAGGACGGGCAGACCTATACGCTGTGGGTGCGTCAGCCTTGGACGATACAACGGGAACTGATGTTCACGCCCCGCATGGACGATGCTGCCGACGACGTGAATAGCCTCACGCTGGAAGACCGGCAAGGGAACGACACGATGTATGACCTTTCCGGACGCAGGGTGAAGACCTGGGAGAAGGGTATCTACATAAAGAACGGCAAGAAGATACTGGTAAAATGATAGACCCAGAGGTTCTTTATGAAAAATACTACGGGGACAATCCTCCGTTGCGCAGGATTCTGACCCTCCACAGCCAGATGGTGGCCCGTCATGCCCTGCGTTCGTTGGACATCCATCCCGAACTGGAGGTTGACCGACGCTTTGTCTATGAGGCAGCGATGCTTCACGATATTGGAATTTTTCTTACGGATGCTCCCTCCATCCATTGTTATGGCAAGGAACATTACCTCTGTCACGGATTGCTGGGCGGCAGGCTCCTTCGAAGAGAGGGATTGCCGCGTCATGCCCGTGTAGCCGAGCGACATACTGGTACGGGGCTTACGGCTGCAGAGATAGCCCGTCGCGAATTGCCGTTGCCCCATCAGGATTTCCTGCCTGAGACGGTGGAAGAGAAGCTTGTCTGTTATGCGGACAAATTCTACTCGAAGACCCGTCTCACGGAAGAGAAACCGGTGGAGCAGATTCTGCGCGGGATAGAAAAGTTTGGACCTGAAGGCGTAGACAAGTTTCTGGAGTGGCACAAGCTGTTCGGATAAAGGCGGCTCTTCAAGACATTTAGCGATATTTCACACTTTGTGTGACGCTCACGTGCGCAAAATGTTGTATCTTTGCGCCTGCAATTAATGTAAAAGCCTGTAAGTTTGAAGGCAAGATTACTGACAATGTGGCTGTTGGCGGGTGTGCTCTGCATGCTCGCGTATGGTGTCGTACCCGCTCACTATCTGACAGGAAAGCCCGATGACAAGGAGAAGACTGGCACAGCAGATACGACACAGGCTGCCGACTCGGTAATGAATGACACCGTGCCAGTCAAGGCAAAGCAACTGACGGTGGACAGCGTACTGAACACCTGGACAGCGGACAGCATACGCGCGATGCTTTCCAGCGGAAGCGTATTGGAGGTGATGCCTGACTCGTCGAAGATGGACACCGTGAGGCGAGACACCGCTCGCGAGAGCAAAAGTTCGCTGGACATGCCCGTGGACTATTCGGCTCAGGACAGTATCACCTTTGACTACGGACGGAAACGTGCAACGCTGTATGGCGACAGCAAGGTGAACTACGACAATCTGGAACTGGATGCTGACGAGATAACGATAAGCCTGGACAGCAGCCTGGTGCACGCCTCGGGTCGGCCCGACAGCGTAGGCGAGATGCAGGGAAAGCCCGTCTTCAAGCAAGGCCAGGACTCGTACGAGCCCGACCTCATCAGCTACAACTTTAAGACGAAGAAGGCCTTTATCAGCAACGTCTATACCCAGCAGGGAGAGGGGTATCTGATAAGCGAGGAAAGTAAGCGTGACAGCGTGGGTGTGACATACTTCAAGGGAGGAAAGTACACGACCTGTGACGACGACCATCCCCACTTCTATCTGCGCCTGACCCGCGGAAAGATGCGACCGGGAAAGAACGTGGTCTTCGGTCCGGCCTATCTGGTGGTGGAGGATGTCCCGTTGCCTCTGGCCATTCCGTATGGCTTCTTCCCGTTTACGAAGAGTTACAGCAGCGGCATCATCATGCCGACGTATGGCGACGAGTTGAACCGCGGATTCTACTTGCGTGACGGAGGATATTACTTTGCCATCAACGATAAGGTGGACTTGAAACTGCTGGGGGAGATATACACAAAAGGCTCGTGGGGCGTGAGTGCTACCTCAACGTACCGAAAGCGGTATAAGTTCAGCGGTAACTTCTATTTCAGTTTCCAGGATACCAAGACGGGAGACAAGAATATGCCCGACTATGCTGAGTCGAAGAGTTTCAAGATAACCTGGAGCCACAGGCAGGATTCGAAGGCTAACCCCACGCAGTCGTTCTCGGCAAGTGTGAACTTCGCCACCAGCAGTTACGAGCGTAACAACCTGACAAGCATGTATAACCCAGAGAGTTATACCCAAAGTACTCGAACGAGTTCGGTGGCCTACTCCAAGACGTTCAGCAGCATCGGTCTTACCCTCTCGGGAACCTGGAACCTGAGTCAGAACATGCGTGACAGCAGCATCTCGATGACGTTGCCTTCGCTGAACATCTCGTTGAGCCGCTTCTATCCGTTCAAGCGCAAGAAGGCCGTAGGCAAGGAACGCTGGTATGAGAAGATATCCGTAAGTTATACAGGAACGCTCTCAAACAGTATATCCACGAAGGAGAACCTGCTGTTCAAGAGCAATCTGGTGAAAGACTGGAAGAATGGAATGCGTCATTCGGTACCTGTCAGCGCGTCATTCACCATCCTGAACTACATCAACATCACGCCCTCGTTCAACTTTACCGACCGCATGTACACTCACCGCATCATGCAGTCGTGGGACACAGAGCGACAGGCGGTGGCACGAGACACCATCTATGGGTTCAACAATGTGTACAATTATAACCTGAGCGTCTCCGCCAACACGAAGTTGTACGGAATGTATAGGCCACTGCCGTGGTTTGGCGGGAAGAAGATACAGGCCATCCGCCATGTGTTCACCCCTTCGGTGAGCTTCAGCTATGCGCCTGATTTTGGAAAGGAGAGGTATGGGTATTGGGACACCTATGTGCGGACAGACGCAGAGGGGAATGTCTCTACGGTGAGCTATTCGCCTTACACGGGTTCGCTCTATGGAACCGTGTCGCAGGGCCGGACCGGAAGTGTCACGCTGGATGTATCGAACAATGTAGAGATGAAGGTGCGTACTGACCGTGACTCGACGGGGCTGCGCAAGATAAGCCTTATCGACGAACTGGGAGGAAGCCTGAGCTACAACATGGCTGCCAAGAGCCGAAATTGGAGCGACCTGTCGATGCGAGTCCGACTGAAGTTGACAAAGAGCTACACGTTCAGCATGAACGCGATATTTGCCACCTATGCCTATGAGAAGGATGCCAGCGGAAGGGTGTTCCTGAGCGACCATACCGAGTGGTCGAAGGGTAGGTTCGGCCGTTTCCAAGGAATGTCGCAGAACCTCTCGTACACCTTCAACAACGAGACCTTCAAGAAACTCTTTGGAAAGAAAAAGGGCAAGGATTCGTCAAAGGATGATGACCAAAGTACCGATGAGGACGAAGAGACTGACCCCGAGAATCAGAATCTTGACCCCGACCGTGCAAAGGCAAGAAACAGCACGAAGAAAGGAAAGGGCGGACTGGACGAGGACGGTTATGTTCAGTTCTCGTTGCCTTGGAGCCTGTCGGTGAGCTACGGTGTAACCATGCGTGAGAACACCGCTGCCAAGATAAAAGAATCTCGTATGCGCTACCCCTATAAGTTGACGCATACGATGAACTTCTCCGGTAACATCCGCATCAGCCAGGGATGGAACATCAACTTCTCCAGCGGCTACGACTTCAACTACCACAAGCTCTCTATGACTACGGCCTCGCTGGGTCGCGACCTTCATTGCTTCTCCATGTCGTGCTCCGTCGTGATTGCGCCCTATCGCAGCTACAACTTCACCTTTGCCTGCAATGCGGGCACGCTGGCCGATGCGCTGAAGTGGAAGAAGCAGAGCAGTTACAGCAGTAACATAGACTGGTACTAAAAAGGCCCTTGGGATGGGGGAGTGGGAGTGTGCTATGCCTCAAAGAGGGAGAGCTGACGGGTGTCTGGTTCCTCAGTTTGCTCTGTGTTCTCGTTCTCCAGTTCGTCGCGATAGAGGTCGATGATGAAGTCGAGCTGGATGGCGTAGTCAGGCTTGATGGCATACCATCCCCAGCGAAGGTGAGTGAAGGGGGAACGGCGTTGGCGCGCCTGGCTCCACAGGTATCCCCGTACCTGGTTGTAGATGGTTTCGTATACCACATCGTGGGCGAAAAGTCCGTAGTGCTGGTTATAGACACGACGGGCAATCTCGCGAACGTTCATCCCTTCTCTTCCTGTCTCAAGCAACAGGTCGACGATGTCTTTGTGGTATTCGTTCTTCATATCTTCTTGCAAAGATAGGCTAAAAAGTGTAAAAAGCCAAGTATTTTTAGGTAAAATCCCGTAATTCTTCGTACCTTTGTGGGCTATTATAAATATAATAAGGTGAATGTTATGATGAAAAAGGCTTTTTTCGTAGTGCTGGCGGTGCTGACTCTGGCCGCTTGTGACAAGGAGAGTTATCGGCATGCAATATCTGTTTCCCGTCCTTACTCAGGTCAGTATGGTGTAGCCTACGCCGACCAGACGCTTGACTCCATCGTGTTTGAGACGTTTGACAGCTATCGTGCTTCGTCAAACGCGTCGTGGCTGACCCTTGACCCGCAGATGGCTGAGCAGAAGATACCCAATAGTTACTGGAATATGTGGCAGATTGTGCTTCCGTTTTCGCTGTCTCCCAATACGACGAACGAGACACGTGATGCCATCGTGAGCGTGAACAACTATGGCGATGACGACTGGAACCAGACGGTACAGGTCAGTTACCTGCAGTTGGGATGGCTGAACATTACCCGTCCGGCTGCAGCCTTTGAGGCTTATACCTCATTCCCCCGGACGGCAGAATTCGAGTTGACGGACAGTGCCACCCAGGCAGCGGATTCACTTGTATTCTCCGTCTATGCTGACTGGACGCTTTCCTGCACGTCTTCTTTCGTACATCTGGCTACCACAAGTGGAAAGGCAGGAAAGAATGTCGTAAACCTGACACTGGACGCTAACGAGGGTACGGCAGACCGTACCGATACCATCAAGTTGGTAAGTAACGGCGTGACCACACCGATTGCCCTGAAACAGACAGGGAAGAAAGAATGAGCACGCCGACGATGAACAGGACTTGGACGATAATGGCGGGCGTTGCCGGCATGTTGCTGTTGGCGGTGCTCTTGGTGGCAGGCGTGTTGTTCACATCGGCTTATGATAAGGAGGAAGTCGCATACGTCTACCTCAAGGAAGGAGACAATGCCAAGCAGGCAATCCATGATGCCGGCGTGAGAAGTGCCAGGTTCAACATGCTCAGTTCCGTCATAGGCTATCGTGTGCGTCCCGGACGGTATGCCGTAAGCAAGGGGGACAACATCTTCTCTGTCTTCCGCCGTCTGCGCAATGGTCAACAGGAACCAGTCAACCTTACGCTGCCCAGCTTGCGTACTATGAACGACTTGGCGGGTTTCCTGGGAGACCACTTGCTGTTGGATTCTGCCGATGTGGCCAATGCTTTTGCCGACAGTACGTTTACGGCTACGTATGGCTATACGCCTCAGACGTTGCCTGCACTTTTCATCCCCAATACCTATCAGGTGTACTGGAATGTCTCGCTGGACGACTTCATGCAGCGAATGGTGCGTGAGAATGCAGCCTTCTGGACAAAGGAACGCGATGCCAAGGCGCAGGATGCAGGATTCACCCACGAGGAGATAATGACACTTGCGAGCATCGTGGACGAAGAGACGGCCAACAATGCGGAGAAGCCTATGGTGGCAGGCATGTACATCAAGCGACTGCAGACGGACATGCCCTTGCAGGCCGACCCTACGGTGAAGTTTGCCGTCGGGGATTTCTCGTTGCGACGCATCCTGCATGCCCACTTGAAGACGGACAGTCCCTACAACACCTATCTCTACGAAGGGCTTCCTCCAGGTCCCATCCGCATTCCCTCTATAGCAGGCATAGATGCCGTGCTGAACTATGTCCATCACGATTACGTCTACATGTGTGCCAAGGAGGACTTCTCGGGAACCCATAACTTTGCAGCGACCTATGGGGAACACATGCGCAACGCACGGCGTTATGCCAAGGCTCTGGACGAACGGGGAATAAAGTAAATACACATTATTAACGATATCTTATTAATCAACTTTTAAACATTAAGCGTATGAGGAAATTATTTACTCTTGTATTTGTATGTTGTGCTGCCATCTCGGCAATGGCCGATGAGGTAACCTATGCTGAGCCTACTGTAGTTACCCCAAGTGGTGTTGCGGCAGCAAGCAATAGTGCATACTCGTTTGAGCAGAACAACATTACGGTTGAATGCACGACAGGTGCAGTTTCGGAAAACTACTTCAGCTGCTATGCCGGCAAGTCCATCACGTTCACGGCTACGCAGAACATTCGTGCCGTCGTGGTGAACGGCTATGTGAAAAAAGGCTTCGAGGCTGAGGTGAACAACGGAGAAGTGAACTATGTCGATGCCTCTGAGGGTGAGGTTGAGGACGACCCCGTGCTGGTCATCTACGACGTGAATGCTCCCTCGGTAACCATCGACTGCGTGAAGCAGATGCGCTGCTACAGCGTGGAGTTCTACTTCACCACCGACCCCGACGTGACTATTGGCGGTGATGACGACGATGAGGAAGAGCTCAACTACAGCTATGAGCCTACCGAGAAGACCACGCTCGACATCACGTTCGACGAGATGTTGTACACCGACTACTCGGAGGATGCAGGCTTCCCCATTCTCGACCTCTATTTCGTGTCCGATGACTACGAGATGGACCTCTACGTATACACCTCGCTGGCAGAGGGTACGGTTCTTGCCCCGGGAACCTATCCCATCACCTCCACTTATGAGGAAGGAACCGTGCAGGCCTCTCCTGGCGGTAACGACGAAGAGGACTATCCCTCCTTTATCGCTGCCGATTTTGAGTACTATGAGCTTTACGACGCATGGGGCTACAATTCTGCCTACTATCTGGTGGATGGTACCCTGACCGTGACAGAAGACGCTGCCGGCGTGAAGATGACCCTCGAAGCAACCACCTATAACGGTTCAACGGTGAACGCCACTTACCTGGGTGCTCCCATTGACTATGAGGTATATGTCGGTTTGGACAGCGTGAAGACGACTGCCGACGCGGGCGTGCGCAAGTTGCTGAAGGACGGACGCATACTGATTCAGAAGGGTAACGACCTGTACACCACTCAAGGTATTAAGGTGCTGAAGTAACAGTCTTTGCCCGGAGAGATAACGAAGGGGACCTCCTGCACAACGGGAGGTCTCCTTTTTTGCGTCCGAACCCTCTTGCCTGAGCGTCCAAACCCTTCTGCCTGAGCGTCCGAACCCTCCGAACCTCGGATTACTAATCCTACGGGACTTACACCAGGAAGGGGTTGTACTTCTTCTCGTAACCCACGGTTGTCGGGTCTCCATGTCCGGGGTAGATGGTGGTGGAGTCGGGGAGCGTGAGGATGCGCCGGGTTACGCTCTCTATCTCCTTGCGCCAGCTGCCCAATGGCGGGTCGGTACGGCCTACGCTCCCTTGGAACAGGGTGTCGCCGCTGAACAGCACGCCCTCCGCTTCGCAATAGAAGCAAAGTCCCCCAGGGGTGTGTCCCGGGGTGTGGATGGCCTTGAAGACGGTTCCGCCGAACGTTATCTCCTGGTTGTCGCACAGTCTGTCTCCGAGGGCCACTTCCGGCAGCGTCAGCCGTACGCGGCAGAGGTCGTACGCCAGTTGGGGATTCATCTCGTAAGTCTTTTCCTCCTCCTCGTGACATTCGGGCCGGAGGCCGTAGCGGTCAAACACGTGGTTAAGGCCAAAGATGTGGTCGAAGTGCATGTGTGTCTGCAGGGCATGCTTCAGCAGGATGCCATTCTTCTCCACGTAGTCGGCGATAAGCTGAAACTCCGCATCGCCGAAGGCACCGCAATCTATGATGACGCCCTCTCCCGTATGGTCGCTGGCGATGTAGCAGTTCTCTCCTAACGGGTTGACCGTAAAGCATTGTATTTTTATCATGGATGGATGGTGGTGTAAACGACTTTCTTGGTCTTGAAGTACTCCTCCTCGAAGTAGTCGGTGAGGCTGGTCACTTCTGTGCTGGACTTCAGCGGCATGGTCTCATGCTCCAGTTCCCCTCCCTTCAGGCAGATGATGCCGTTAGGGTAGGCGTTCCTTTGTTTGGGGCTGATGTTCTTTCGGACAATCTTCACCAAATCGGCGAGTGGCATCACGGCACGCGACACCACGAAGTCGAACTTCTCCCGGTCCTCCTCGGCACGACACCAGCGTGTGGTCACGTTGCTGAGGTTCAAGGCCTTTGCCACCTCTGTGCAAACAAGTATCTTCTTGCGGATGCTGTCCACAAGATGGAACTGCACATCGGGGAACATGATGGCGAGGGGTATGCCGGGAAAGCCTCCGCCTGTGCCAAGGTCCATCACCCGGGTTTCAGACCTGAAGGAGATGAACTTGGCGATGGCCAAGGAGTGCAGCACATGGTGTTCGTAGAGGTTGTCGATGTCTTTGCGCGAGATGACGTTGATTTTCGCATTCCAGTCGTGGTACAACGCATCCAGGGCCGCGAACTTCTCCGTTTGTTCCTCACTAAGCTGAGGGAAGTATTTTCTTAGTAGTTCCATAGTTGTGTCTATTTCTTCCAAAGGATAGCTATCAAGGCGCATGCGCCCATAGCCATCGGGTAGTAGAGGTATTCTATAATCTCGATGGGGTTGATGAGTGCCAATCCGCTGGCCATCAGCAACTGCGCCCCATAAGGGAGGAACCCCTGCGCAAAGCAAGAGAAGGTGTCCAGTATGCTTGCTGAACGTCGGGGGTCGATGCCGTATTTGGTGCTTATCTCCTTGGCCAGTGGACCGACGGTAAGGATGGCGATGGTGTTGTTGGCCGTACAGATGTCGGTCAGTACAACCAATGCAGCAATCGCCAGTTCTCCCCCTCGCCGGCTGCTGATGTGACTGGTCAGGCGTTGCAGCAGGAAGTCGATACCTCCCAGGTATCGGATGACACCCACTAAACCGGCCGCCATGAGGGTAATGATTATCAGCTCACTCATCCCCATGATGCCGTCACCCATCACCTTCAGCCATCCGAAGAAGCCGTAACTGCCCGTGTACACGCCAATGGCTCCTGCGCTTACGATTCCCAGCGTAAGCACTCCCATGACGTTCATGCCCATGAGTGCGGTAACCAGCACCAGCAGGTACGGCGTAACCAGCAGCCAGTTGATGCTTCTTGCCTCGTAAGTTCCCTCCATTTGCATGCCGATGCCTATGTAGAGTGCCACCACCAACAGGGCTGCAGGCAGGGTAATGCGGATGTTGGTCCTGAACTTGTCGCTCATTCTGCATCCCTGGCTGCGGGTTGCCACAATCGTGGTGTCGGATATGAAGCTCAGGTTGTCTCCGAAGTAGGCACCGCCAACCACAGTCGCAACCACCAGCGGTAGCGAGGCTCCTGTCTCATGGGCCATGCCAGAGGCTATGGGCACCAAGGCAACGATGGTGCCGACGCTGGTTCCGACAGAAAGGGAGATGAAACAGGCCGCGACAAACATCCCGGCCAGTATCAGCTGTGGTGGAAGGAGCGTAAGGCTAAGGTCTACGGTGGCTTGTATGGCACCCATCTCCTTGGCGCTGGCGGCAAAGGCTCCGGCAAGGATGAATATCCATATCATCATCATCAAGTTGCTGTTGGCCGCCCCCTTGGAGAAGACGCTCATCCGCTCATCTAACTTCTCGCCACGAATAAGGGTGATGGAATAGATGCACGAAACCAGGAATGCAACCGTGATAGGCACACTATAGAAGTCGTTTGCCAGTATGCTCAGTAGCATATAGAGAATCAGGAATACAACCAATGGGGAGAGTGCCAGCAGCCCTCGTTTCACGCTGATTTTGCTCATGTGTGTTCGTTAACTTCTTGCGAAGTTACGATATTAAATTAGAATTTGGAAATTAAAGCATAAAAAAGTTACCCCTTTGCTCGCTCATGTCACGGAAAAGTAGTACTTTTGCGGTGTTTTATAGATGACGAACAATATATTATAGCAAAGAAATGGCAAAGATTGTAACGATGGGCGAGATAATGCTTCGCCTCTCCACTCCCGGTCAGACCCGTTTTGTTCAGACCGACACTTTCGATATCAATTACGGCGGCGGCGAGGCCAATGTCGCAGTAAGCTGTGCCAATTATGGACACGATGCCTACTTCGTTTCCAAGCTACCTGCCCATGAGATTGGCCAGGCTGCCCTGAACAGTTTGCGTCGGTTTGGCGTACATACCGATTATATTGCCCGTGGAGGTAACAGGGTGGGTATCTATTACCTGGAGACGGGAGCATCGATGCGTCCCTCGAAGGTCATCTATGACCGTGCAGGGAGCAGTATTGCCGAGGCTAAGCCCGAGGACTTCGATTTTGAGCGCATCTTTGAGGGAGCCGACTGGTTCCATTGGAGTGGCATTACACCCGCCATTAGCGATGCGTCGGCTGAGTGCCTGCGCCTGGCTTGTATCGCAGCCAAGAAAGCCGGTGTTACGGTCAGTTGCGACCTGAACTTCCGTAAGAAACTATGGACCAGCGAGAAAGCTCAGAGCATTATGAAACCTCTGATGCAATACGTGGACGTGTGCATAGGAAACGAGGAAGATGCTGAGCTATGTCTGGGCTTCAAGCCTGAGAGCGACGTGGAAGGCGGAAGTACTGATGCAGAAGGATACAAGGGCATTTTCCGCGGAATGATGAAAGAGTTCGGGTTCAAGTATGTAATCAGCACGCTTCGTGAGAGCTTCTCTGCCACTCACAACGGGTGGAAGGCTATGATATATAACGGTGAGGAGTTCTATGTCAGCAAGCACTACGACATCAATCCCATTATCGACCGTGTGGGCGGCGGTGACAGCTTCTCGGGTGGTGTCATCCATGGCCTGCTAACCAAGGCTACTCAGGGTGAGGCTCTTGAGTTTGCAGTTGCTGCAAGTGCCTTGAAACATACCATTCCCGGTGATGTGAATATGGTGACAGAGGCAGAAGTGGAGGCTTTGGCTGGTGGAGCGGCCAATGGACGCGTACAACGCTAAATATTATTTCCTATTACGCAAAATAGAAATGGCAAAGTTTGACAAAATAGCAGTAATGCAGAAGATAGGGGAGACCGGTATGGTCCCCGTGTTCTATCATAAGGATGCTGAGGTGGCAAAGAACGTCATCAAGGCTTGTTACGAAGGTGGTGTTCGTGCCTTCGAGTTTACTAATCGGGGTGATTTTGCTCACGAGGTGTTTGCCGAGTGCGTGAAGTTTGCCGCTGTCGAGTGCCCCGAGTTGGCATTAGGCGTGGGTAGTGTCGTCGATGCTCCTACGGCAGCTCTTTACATACAGCTGGGAGCCTGTTTCGTGGTTGGTCCTTTGTTCAATCCCGACATAGCGACGGTATGCAATCGCAGGCTTATCCCTTATTGCCCTGGTTGTGGCAGCGTGAGTGAGATAGGCAAGGCACAGGAACTCGGATGCGATCTGACGAAGGTGTTCCCAGGCGATGTCTATGGTCCTGCGTTTGTCAAAGGCATGATGGCCCCCTGTCCGTGGAGCAAAATCATGGTGACGGGCGGTGTGGCTCCCACTGAAGAGAACCTGACAGCCTGGATGAAGGCTGGTGTGTATTGTGTGGGTATGGGTTCCAAACTGTTCCCGTCCGATAAGGTGAAAGCTGCTGACTGGCAATACGTAACCGACAAGTGCCGGGAGGCATTGGGCTATATTGCCGCCGCTCGCGCAGCTAAATAATATATAAGGATAAGGTGGCAAAGCCAAAGAACAAATGGGTGGTTCCTGACGGACAGCCCCTGACGGATTTGGACCGCAAGATTCTGTCTTTTCAGGAGCGTGGAAAGTTGGTGCCCACTCGTAATCTGATAAAAACTCCTGAACAGATAGAAGGAATACGGAAGGCGGGAGTGCTGAATACGGCTGTGTTGGACAGTGTGGAGGAAAAGATTCGTCCAGGCATGACTACGCTGGAGATTGACCAGATAGTCTATGACTATACTACACGTCACGGAGGTATTCCTGCTCCGCTCAATTACGAAGGTTTCCCAAACAGTTGCTGTACCAGCATCAACGATGTGGTTTGTCACGGAATCCCTTCGGCCGATGATGTATTGGAGGAAGGGGATATCATTAACGTGGATTGTACCACTATTCTCAATGGCTACTATGCCGATGCCAGCCGTATGTTCGTCATAGGAGGAGAGACGGAACCTCGCTGGCAGCGGTTGGTGGATGTGGCATGGGAATGCCTGAAGATAGGCGAGCAGGTCTGTTCGCAGCCTTATGTGTTTGTAGGGGATATTGGTAATGCCATCCAGAAGCATGCCCACAAAAACCACATGTCTGTCGTTCGCGATTTGTGTGGACACGGTGTCGGACTCGAGTTCCATGAAGAGCCAGATGTTGAGCATTATGGACATCGGGGTACTGGTATGTTGCTGGTTCCTGGTATGACATTCACCATTGAACCTATGATAAACCTGGGGCATTGGCAGGTGTGCATAGCGGATGACGACCCGACAGAGTGGACGGTCGTTACCGAGGACTACGAGCCCAGTGCCCAGTGGGAACATACGTATGTGATGACAGATAACGGAGTTGAGGTATTAACGCATTAGGAATGGAAAAGGACATCATCATACTGGGTATAGAAAGTTCGTGCGACGATACAAGTGCGGCTGTTATTCGCAATGGGGTCTTGTTGAGTAATGTTACTGCCAGCCAGGCGGTTCACGAGGCTTATGGTGGTGTCGTGCCGGAATTGGCAAGCCGTGCGCATCAACAGAACATCGTGCCAGTCGTTGACCAAGCACTCAAACGTGCAGGGGTGGAACGTGAACAACTGTCAGCTATCGCGTTTACCCGTGGCCCAGGGCTGATGGGGTCGCTGCTGGTTGGTGTCTCATTTGCAAAGGGTATGGCAACCTCGTTGGATATACCCATGGTGGATGTCAATCATCTGCAAGGTCATATTCTTGCCCATTTCATCAAAGAACCCGAACAGGAGAGCGTACAGCCCCGCTTCCCCTTCCTGTGTCTGTTGGTAAGTGGAGGAAACTCACAGATAGTGCTGGTAAAGGCATATAATGACATGGAGATTTTAGGACAAACCATTGATGATGCAGCAGGTGAGGCTATCGACAAATGCTCCAAGGTTATGGGGCTGGGCTATCCTGGTGGTCCCATCATCGACCGATTGGCACGTCAAGGAAATCCAGATGCTTATCAGTTTGCCAAGCCCAACATTGCAGGTTATGACTACAGTTTCTCTGGATTAAAGACCTCTTTTCTCTACAATCTGCGTGATTGGATGAAGGATGACCCGGATTTTGTGGAACATCACAAGGAGGACTTGGCTGCTTCGTTGGAGAAAACGGTTGTAGACATATTGATGAAGAAACTATGGAAGGCTGCTCGTGACCTAAAGATTCGTCAGGTGGCCGTGGCCGGGGGGGTGAGTGCCAACACTGGTCTGCGTAATGCTTTCCGAGCCTATGCTGAGCGGTATCATTGGAAGATATTTATTCCCAAGTTTAGTTATACAACTGACAATGCTGCCATGATTGCCATTACGGGGTACTTTAAGTATCAGAATGGAGAGTTTTGCCCCATGGAGTTGCCTGCATATAGCAGGGTGGGGCTATAAAAACGCCTGATTTCTGGGTTTTGTAGTTAAAAAGACGCAAAACATTTGTGGTTTTGAGATAAAAGTCGTATCTTTGTGCCCTGTTTGGAAGAAGCTATTGGAATAGCAAAAGAAAGGAAAGATTAGAAATGTCTAAGATTTGTCAAATTACCGGAAAGAAGGCCATGGTTGGTAACAATGTGTCCCACTCAAAGCGCCGCACGAAGCGTACCTTCGACGTGAACCTCTTCTCAAAGAAGTTCTATTACGTTGAGCAGGACTGTTGGATTAGCCTGAAAATCTCTGCCGCTGGTCTGCGTCTTATCAACAAGGTTGGTCTTGATGCCGCGCTGAATCAGGCCGTGGCAAAGGGATACTGTGATTGGAAAGAAATTAAGGTAATCGGTTAACCAAAAGGAACACAACTACTATGGCAAAGAAAGCTAAAGGTAACAGAGTACAGGTGATTTTGGAATGCACCGAGATGAAGCAGAGCGGTCTGCCTGGAACGTCTCGCTACATTACCACTAAGAATCGTAAGAACACTCCCGAACGTATGGAGTTGAAAAAGTACAATCCCATCTTGAAAAAGATGACTGTTCACAAAGAAATCAAGTAAAGTCAAAGTAAAAAACAGAATAATACTATGGCAAAGAAAACCGTGGCCACCTTGCAGACAGGCAAGACTGATGGCCGTAGCTATACCAAAGTAATTAAGATGGTGAAGAGCCCTAAGACAGGTGCTTACATATTCGATGAGAAGATGGTTCCCAATGAGGCTGTAAAGGACTTCTTCAAATAATTGACGTACATACAAGAACAATAAGTAAAACGCTGCGAGATTTTCTCACGGCGTTTTGCTTTTTTTCTTCTTATTGTTTGGCTGAATCAGATAAAATTTGTACCTTTGCAGTCGCTATTCAGAGGAATGGCTGCAGAAAGTCTGCGGAAATAGCTCAGTTGGTAGAGCACAACCTTGCCAAGGTTGGGGTCGCG
>ERZ842401.646-NODE-646-length-51009-cov-5.998469_pt1 | contig 51009 bp, 34 predicted proteins | sample MGYA00521270_ERZ842401 | MGnify/ENA primary metagenome ERZ842401 (study PRJEB31892, sample SAMEA3878208) | bioreactor metagenome | biome: Moose rumen | place: Sweden | collected 2011-10 | study: EMG produced TPA metagenomics assembly of the PRJEB12797 data set... | reverse complement strand
GAGCCGATATACCACTCTATCTGTTGCTGCTCGCCGTTCTTGTTGAAAGTGATTATATCACCGGCTTGCGGGATATAATCGCCTTCGGTCTTGGGGGTCCAAGTGAGAACCGTAGCATGGTCGGCAGTGTTCCAGCCTTTGTTGAAATAGTTGGTCATAGGCTGGCCGTTGCATTTGAAACCGTTGGGGTTCATACCGTTTCCGCCACGGAAAGTAGCATTGGCGTTGTTGCCGTAATCGGACATGGTGATGAGGATATTGCCGGACGCATCGGTCTCGAAGGTGAGGCACATATAGTTATCATTATTGTTACCTACACGCTCTGCGCAGACGGAGGAAGCAGGCATAGGCGCCTCCGCCGGAGTCCAATCCACCGCTTCCGACAGGTCGGAGTTCTGATAGTCGCTGCCCGTAGAGAGCGAACGCACATAGACTTGGAAGGTCTTGGCGGAATAGGAGGTCAGGTTGATTTGTTCTCCGCTCGCCACCTTTTGATAAGCCATCAGCGAACCGTTGTAATACACGTACGCGATGTTTCCATCTGCATCTTCATCCGCGTCAAAGGTGAGCACGCCTTCTGTGGTAATGGAGACATTCTCAGGAGCCGGCAGTTTGGCGCAAGCGTTATCATCGTAGGTGTAGGTAAACGAATAGGCATTGCTGTTGGAGTCACCGTTCTTGGTGGTCCACTCGATCTGCTGGTTTTCTCCGTTGGCGTTGAAGGTAATTTGCGCCCCTTCTGGAATAGTGGTGACAGGTGTCCATACGATGGTATTCGAACCGGCGGAATAGGTCTTGCTGAAGAAATTGGTGATTGCCTCACCGTTGACCTTGAAACCGTTGGTGTTCATACCGTTGCCACCGCGGAAAGCCGCTGCCGGGTCGCCGTCCTGACCGGTAAGGGTGATTACGACGTTGCCGTCCACTGTATTCCAAGACAGATAAACTTGTCTGTTACCGTTACCGATAGCGCCGTTGCAGGTTGCTACTTGGGTTGCCGCCTGCATGCTGACAAAGGACAGCATGAGGGTCATTAAAAGAAATGAAATCTTTTTCATGATTGTGATTTTATTATTGTTTAATTAATATGGTATTGCGCTTCCGCGTGCGGGTACATGAGCAGGTCCATCATCGGTGCCTCCGTTCGAGACAGTAAGCATCAGATTGACTATGGATACAACAGCCACATCGGTAGCCGGTTGTATATACATATTCTTTTTCATATCGGCATGTATAGATTAAGTTAAACATCTTGCTTTTTACTTTACCATCCGTCCGGTAGCGTCATAGCGTCTGCCGTTGCGGAGGATGTACAGTTTACCGTCCATGATTACCTTGGTACACGGCACATCGTTCCCTTGGATCCCGTCGATGCCAGTAGCGGTGTTCGTTCCTTCCACGCCGAAAGTGATACGCCGTACGCCCGGTCTCGCAGCAGGAGCCGGCTGAGGTCCTTCCCTTAAATCCACATATGCCCGGTTGGCAGGAACCGTCAGGTCGGTCTGACGGGCTGTTACCGCGTAGAACTTCGTGCCGGAGAAGTAATAGACATCAGGCGTAGTATTCGGGATGATTATCTCCTCAAAGGTACCCACCATGTTTCCGTTCTGTACGGGGGCTGCCACAGGAGCGTCATCGGTGACGTAGAGCATTAGCGCATTGGAGGTTGCCTCAAACAGGTAGGGCTTACCGGGTTCCAAGGCATCCAGCACCTCGTCAAAGACGAACTTGCCGTTCTCGACACCTGCCATCACATACATATTCGCCCCTGCGAAGGTCAGTCCCTGCGGATAACATACCGTGCCTAACTCACCCGGTGCCATCCAGTTGTCGTTGCGCTTATAGCCCGGTTTGGAGCCATAGGTGTAGGTAAAGTTTTTGGAGACATTCCCGTTATTATCCGATACTTTCCACTCAATGGCTGTGTTGTACGAAATGACATCACCGTACTTGAGCGGGCAGTCAGCTTTCGGCACAAGAATCATGGTAGATTCACCCTCGCTGTAATTGGTGGTTCCATCGGCTTTCTTCTTGTCGAAATAACTGTCCAACTGGTTGCCATACACTTTCATTTGATTGATTTGCACGCCGCTGCCTCGCCATACGGGGTTGTTCGTGCCGGAGAGAGTAAGGATGATCCGGCGGTCGGCATCGGTCTTGATGTCCAGATAGACACCGCCGTTGGCAGTACTGAGTTCCATGTTATATACTTCGCTGAGCGTAAGGGGTTCGCGGGAAGCCGCCATAATCCATTCATAGGGTTCGGATGTTGCGGACTGCAAACCTGTGGCGTTGGCGGTGAGATAAACCGAGTAAACAGTATTGTTCACCTCTACCCACGGGTCATAGTTAATGGTAGCTCCATTGGATACATTCGCCTGCGTATAAACAAGGAAACCGTCGCGGTAGATGGACAACTTGTAGTTCTCTGCGTCTGCCACGGGCTCAAAGGTAATAACCTTGGATGCACTGATATTAGAGATGACGGGTTGGTCCAGTCCCGGACAGATCGCGCCATAGACGTACTCGAAAGAGTACTGGTTGCCGTTCTTGCCGTTCGAGCCGATATACCACTCTATCTGTTGCTGCTCGCCGGACTTGTTGAAAGTAATGACATCGCCGTATTGCGGTATATAATCGCCTTCGGTCTTGGGAAGCCAAGTAATGGTCTTAGTTTTGTCGCCGCCGTATTGACGTGTGAAATAGTCCGTCATAGCACGACCATTGCATTTGAAGCCGAGGGGATCCATGCCGTTGTTGCCACGGAAAGTAGCATTGGCGTTGTCGCCGTAATCGGACATAGTGATGACGATATTGCCGGACGCATCGGTCACGAACGAGAGGCACATATAGTTGTCATTATTATTACCTGTGCGCTCAGAGCAGACTTTCGACTGCACGGTGCGCGCTGTGAGCGTCCAATGATAGGCGTCCGATGCTTCGGAATCGCTGTAACCCTCTGCACTTGCCACCACGGTCACGGTGTAGTCACCTGCTACCCACGGGAAGAAATGGAGCACATCGCCGGAGTTGAGACCCGCCTGCGTATATTTCTCCACGCCGTTCAGCGAAACGGTTGCCACATACGATGTAGCATGAGTGTCTCCACTGATTGTAATCACGCTGTCTGCGTCAATGTCTGTGATAGTCGGTTGCGACAGTACCGGTGCTGCCACTACCCAGTCTGCGGCGCCTGATTCAGGAGAGTCATGGTAGCAGGAGGCGTGAGCAATGAGTTTGACCAGATAGGTGCCGTTAACAGCAGGGCGCGTCAGGGGGTTGCCGGAAACAACGGTTTGGCGCGCATATTCCGTCTCATTGGCATCATAGATAACAGCGGTGTAGGTCTCGGCATTGGCAACCGGGTCAAAGGTAATCACGCCATCAGCGAAGGAAGAGATAGTCGGTGCCGCCAAAGTCGGCATCTTGCTGCCATAGATATAGGAGAAAAGGATAAGTTTGCTGTTAGAACCTGAGGTGGGATTCCATTCCGCAGTACCAAGAAAACGAATCCGGTCACCCAATTGCACGGCTGTCTGATTATTTTTGGGTTTAAGAATGAATGTGTTGGTGCCTGCCCAGCCGCTTTCTCTGTCAAAATAGCTTTGCAGTTTCTGATTACCCACAAAGAGTTTGTCCCAAGTAAGTCCGTCGTTACGCCATGTAGCGCCTTCTAATGTAAAGATGATTCTGCCGTTTTCGTCCGTCTCTGCCGTCAGATAGACATTGTTATCCGTCTGTTCGTTCACCGTCATATGGCAGATGTCGGTATTGCGTTCGGGTGTGCCGGCCGTCAGTTCCCAGTCATAAGTTGCCGATATGCCGGAAATATACCCGTCGGCTACCGCCGTCACCTGTACCGAAAAGGTGGCATCCACGTAAGGCACGAAGCCTATCGCGTCACCGGAATGGATATCCGCCTGTGAATAGACGCAGTTGTTTGCTCCGCGGTAGATGGCGAGGTTGTAGGCTGTGGCACCGGTTACCGAGTTGAAAGTGATATGGTTGGTTCCATCTATGCCGGAGATAGCAGGAGCCGCTAACGCCGACGAACAGGAAGTGCCGTAGGTATATGCAAAGGTATAGCCGCCATAGCAGTTGTTGTTGTTTGCGGTGAACCACTCTATCGTACCATTGTTGTACTTGATCTTCGTGCCGGTCGGAAGAGTCTGTCCCTCTTTGAGTTGGAGAGTGAACGTGCGGCTCATGTCACCCGCATACACCCTATTAAAATAGGTGCTTGCATCCTCTTCCGATTGCCCTTCTTTCTGCACTTTGAAATTATTCAGATTGCTGCCCATACCGTTGTTGCGGAACAGGGTCCAGTCGCTGCCGGAGATGGTAATAACGACATCTCCGTTGTCGGCGGTCTGCCACGTCAGGTAAGCCTGTGAGTTGCCGCTGCCGATAGATGACAAGCAGTATTCGGAGTCGCCTATCACATTCCAAGCCACGCCTTCCGAGCGGTTGCTCTCCCCATGTACCTCATCATTGAAAGCGGGAACCGCCACCACATATACCATATAACTGCCGGTGGCGGTGTAGTCAAGCACCGTGCCGGCAGGCTCAACCGTTTGTTCGTGTTTGAGCGTACTGCCGTCATACACCACAGCCTTATAGGAGGCAGCATTGTCAACGCTGGTGAACGTGATGGTATTGTCCGCAATGCTCACGCCGATAGGCGCGTCAAGCGGCGTGCGGTCACTGCAGTTCGTACCATAGATATAGGTGAAAGACAAGGCAGGATTGTTGGCATTGTTTGAACCTACTTTCCAAGCTATTGATTGTTTCTCTCCATATGCATTGAACGTAATGACATCACCATATACCGGCGCAGCATCACCCGTATTGGGCGTATAGGTCAGAGTGGTTGTACCGGCAACAATACCAGTTTGGCGGGTGAAAGCCGTGGTGATGGGCTTGCCATTGATTTTGAAACCATCATTGTTCAGACCATTGTCATGGAAAGTAGTACCGCTGTTCCCTTCCGCATTACTGATGGTAATCACGAACTTACCATCCGCTTCGGTCGCAAACGTTATATTGAACTTCTGCTGCGCATTGGGCGTTTGATTGGGATTGTTATATTGGTAATTACCATTGATATATTTATCGCAGTATGCCGATTTAGGCAGGGCGGCTTTGGCGGGTGACCAAGTGACGGCGTCCGACCATTCCGACGAAACGGTTCCTTCGGTATAAGAGACCGCCTGCACCTTCACCGAATAGGTGGCGTCTGCAACATATGACCGGAAAGACAAGGTGCTGCCGCTGCCGCTGATTTTCTCCCTGCCGACAAGCGTCTCACCGCGATAGATATGCACCAGATAATCGCCTGCTCCGCTGATTGCACCTCCCAACGTGACAACACCCTCGGTAGAAACAGACGTGAGAGAAGGTGTGGCAAGTTGAGCAGAAGGAGCACTGCCTACCGTATAGGCGAACACATTTCCGTTTGCTTGAATATGAGAGCAAGCAGAATTAGCCCAAAAGACAGGGCGATTATTATCATAGTCTTTCGGACTATAGTAGAGAATGTCACCCGTTTTGAGAATGACAGACGCATTGGTTATCGGTTTCACCCGGAACTCTGTCGGGTTATTGGCATCGAACACCCTCTCATAGTAGGAATTGATTCGGACAGGCGCGTCAGAGGAACCGGCTTTCTTGTACCAGAAACCGTCTATCTGCAACGGGTTTTGTCCTTCTGCGGCAAAGACGGTGAACGCTTCCCCTGCTCCGCCGTGGATGGAGAGGACGATGGTGTCACCCTTGTCTGCATCAGTAGCGGGCAAGGTGCGCCAAGTGATATACGCTTTCTGTTTGGTCGTACCGTTGTTGCCATTGGGGTGGTCGGTAGACTCAATCTCCGCATTGAAACAAGTCGTTTTCTCCACATACGCATACAATGGGGCGGAGAACATTCCCGCAAGGAGGGCGAGAAGAAAGATAAATGTTTTTCTCATGGTTGTGAGTTTTGAGATTTGTGTATGTTGATTATGGATTTTTTCAAATCCGGTGCAAAGGTACTACATATTCCTTATTTATGCAAGCGTGATTCCGCACGTAATACAAATAAAGTACGTACCTGCGCAATGAAGTACGTACTATTCTGTTTGTTTTCAGCGAATCAGCGCATCAAGATGCGACAAAAAAAGTACGCATTAAGTACGTACTTCTTTACTGCTTTTTGCCATGCGAGAGGAGGAGTTTCGACAGAAGCCGGTATACTGCTACCTTCTCTTCCGCACTAAATCCATCTCCCGCTTTAGGGGGCTGGGGGGCTTTTAACACCTCCAGATGGTGCTTTATAACAGCCAAATCGCCCCGTTGTGCAGGTCCGGTCTGTGCGTCACGAGGAGTCATCGAGTGTACTTTGGCAGCCGTGTTGTCGATGAGCGGCAGCAGGGCTTCAAAAGGAATACGTGTGTCGCGTAAGAGGTCTGCGGCGATGCGAAACATCAGGTTCGAATAGTTATTAGCGAACACACCGGCTATATGCAGCCGTTCGCGGTCATGCCGGTTCGCCTCGTAGATATGTCCCGTCAGGTTCTGCGCCAGGGAGTATATCGCCGCCACGTCATCGATGTTCTTTCCCTCGATAAAACAAGGAATGCTGCTCCAGTCGTCTATCATCTTTGTCCGGCTGAAGGACTGGAAGAAATAAAGTACACCGGCATGGGGTTTGTCTTCTCCGAACACGTCTATCGGCATTGTGCCGGATGTATGCAGGTGCAGGGCTTTCGGCGCATGGATGACCGATATCACATCCCGCAGCGCCTGATCCGCAATGGCGTATATATATATGTCTGCCTGCGGCAGACGGACCGCGTTGCTGTAAGACCGCTCTGCTGTAGGATCCGTCAGCGGACGGGCATGAATGAGTTCGGTCTTGATGCCTTTGGTCTCAAAGGCGTGATGCAGGTTCGTTCCTACACTCCCAGCGCCAAGAATAGCTATCTTCATCTCCCTACCTCCTTGTAGAACTCGGAGACGGCAACGATACCTTTCTCCCATACCTCGAGGTCCATGGACTCGTTAGGCGAATGGATGGCGTTCTGTTCCAGACCGAAACCCATCAGGATGGTCTTGCATCCCAAGATCCGTTCGAAGGCTGCGATGATAGGAATGGAGCCGCCGCGGCGCGCGGCAAGCGGTCTTTTGCCGAAGGCTTTCTCGAAGCCTTTCTCCGCGGCTTTGTAGGCGGGAATATCTATCGGGCAGACATAGCCCTGACCGCCGTGCATGGGAGTGACTTTCAAGCGAACTCCGTCCGGTTTGAGGGTTTGAAGATAGTTCACAAAAGCCTGCGAGATTTTCTCGTGGTCCTGATTGGCTACGAGCCGGCATGAGACCTTGGCAAAAGCTTTGGAGGGCAGGACAGTCTTGGAGCCCTCGCCCGTGTAACCTCCCCATATGCCGCACACATCAAACGACGGCCGGCAGGAGTTACGCTCCAATGTACTGTATCCCTGCTCCCCAAAGACATCATCGACGCCAATAGCAGTGTTGTATTTTTCCTGTGAGAAAGGAATCTGCGCAATCATTTTCCGTTCCTCATCGGGAATAGGCAGCACATCGTCGTAGAAACCCGGTATGGTAATCCTGCCGTCTTTATCAACGATCTGCGCGAGCATCTCGCAAAGGGCGTTGACAGGATTTTTCACCGCTCCGCCAAAATGTCCGGAATGGAGGTCTCTGTTAGGTCCGTCCACCTCTATCTGCCAGTACGCCAGTCCGCGCAGGCCTGTAGTGATCGAAGGTGTCTCTTTACCGATCATGGATGTGTCGGAGACAAGGATGATGTCGGCTTTCAGCAGGTCTTTGTGTTCCTCCAGGAACGCTTCCAGCGAGGGCGAACCGATCTCTTCTTCGCCTTCGAAGATGAACTTGACGTTGCATCGCATCTGTCCTGTCCTGACCATGTATTCAAACGCTTTAGCCTGAATCATCGCCTGTCCTTTGTCATCGTCGGCACCCCGTGCGTAAAGCCGTCCGTCGCGGATGGATGGCTCCCACGGGTCGGACAGCCATTGCTCTAACGGCTCCACCGGCATCACGTCGTAGTGGGCGTAAACGAGAACGGTAGAAACCCCACCCTGACCCTCCCCACAAGGGAGGGGACACCGGTATTCGCCATAAACAAACGGATTACCCGACTCCCTCCCTTGAGGGGAGAGCTGGGGAGGGGTTACTACTTCCGCTTTTTGGCATCCGGCTTGCAGCAGCAGTTCGCGCCACCGTTCGGCGCAGCGCAGCATGTCGGCTTTGTGTTCTTCCTGACAACTGACGGAAGGGATCCTGATGAGCGATGCCCATTCCTCCATGAACCGCTCACGATGCGCGGCAATGTATGACTGTATTTCCATAATGCTACAATTTGCGAGTGCAAAGGTACAACAAAAATTGCACATACGCAAGGTTTTGGTGCAAAAAACACTCTTATTCTTGTGTATTTCAAAAAAAATGTAACTTTGCAGCGGAATCAGTTATAAAGTTTGAGAATGAGTGCTAATTTACTCACGGGTCATTTACGACTCATTTAGCACTCATTACCAAGAAAGGTTATATACGCCGCATGGTCCATAAGCCGTTAATAATCGCGGTATAATATACCGCTCCGGCAAAAAAAATGCCTAAAAACTTGCGTATGTCATTTTTTTTTACTATTTTTGCAGCCGTTTTAATATGCGGTAGTGTGCACATACGCGTATGTGGACATATTATGGTGTGGATTTTGCTGGTCTTACAGACAGGCATCATCCGGGCGCAAGAGGTTCTCAAAGAGCTTCCCGATTCTGTCGTGACCACGGGCCAAACTGCAAGTACGGAGGAGGAATTACCAAGTGACCAAGTACCAAGTACGAAGGAGGAGAAGCCGAAGAAGGAGAGTGAACTCAAATCGCCTGTGCATTACCAGGCGTCCGACTCGATGATCATGATGGGAAACGGTACCGCCTTTTTGCACGGAAAAGGCGACCTCAAATACGAATCGATGCAGCTGCAGGCGGATTACATCCGTATCAAGATGGACTCCAGTACGATCTACGCCCACGGCGTGTATGACTCGATATACGAGGAATGGCACGGCAAACCCGTCTTCAACGACGGCAAAGAGAGTTACGAGACCAATGAGATAACCTATAACATTAAGACGCAGAAAGGTTATATCCGTCACGTAGTGACCCAGCAGGGCGAAGGATATATCATCGCCGACAAGACCAAGAAACTGAACAACGACGAGATGATGCTTGGCGGTGGACAGTACACCACCTGCGACGACCACGACCATCCGCATTTCTACCTCCATCTGACGAAAGCGAAAGTGAAACCGGGTGAGTACATAGCCGCCGGACCGTCTTATTTGGTGGTAGGTGACGTGCCGCTGCCGATAGCGCTGCCGTTCGGATTCTTCCCGTTCACGAACACCTATTCGTCCGGACTGATCATGCCTACTTTCGGCGATGACTACACGCGCGGCTTGTACCTGCGCGGATTAGGATACTATTTCGCCATCTGCGACTATATCGACCTGGAACTGACGGGCGACATCTACAGCCGCGGCACCTGGGCTGTGAGCGCCAAGAGCCGCTACCTGTGGCGGTACCATTTCTCGGGCAACCTGAGTATCAGTTACCGCAACGACGTGACGAGCGAACAAGGCATGCCGGACTACAGCGCGCGGAAGAACTTCAGCATCCAATGGAGCCACTCGCAGGACGCCAAGTCCAACCCCTACAGCACTTTCTCCGCGTCCGTCAACTTCTCCACATCGGGTTATAACCGCAGTAACATCAACAGCTATTACAACCCGTCCCTGTACTCGGAGAACACGAAGAGCAGTACGATCAACTACACGCAGCGGTTCCCCGACAGCCCGTGGAGTCTAAGCATGAGCGCGAGTCTGACACAACGCACCAGCGACTCGACCATCAGCCTTACCGCACCGCAGATGACCGTCTCCATGAGCAGCCAGTACCCCTTCAAACTATGGCGGCAGGCGACACTCAAACGCAAAGGCAAGGTGGCTGGCAAAGAGCGGTGGTACGAGAAGATCAGCATGAGTTACTCGATGAACGGCAAGATAGCCACCAACAGCATGAAGGAGAAAGATTTCCTGCATTCGAACTTCTTCCGCGACTGGCAGACGGGTATCAGCCATAACCTGCCTATCAAAGCGAGTTTCACGCTCTTCAAATACCTCTCGGTCTCGCCTACTATCAACCTGCGCGACCGGATGTATTTCAGCCGCATCGACCAGCAATGGGACGACGAGGCGCAGGCGCTGGCGCGTGACACCACAACGGGATTCTACAACGTCTTCGATTTTGACGTGGGACTGAGCCTCAGCACAAAGCTGTACGGCTTCTACACGCCGCTCAAGAAGTTGTTCCCGAACAGCAAAGTGGAGAAATTCCGCCATGTGGTGACACCTACCCTGAGCATCAGCTACCACCCGGATTTCGAAAAGAGTTTCTGGGGTTATTACGGCCATTACGACCAGCCGGTATATACCAACGAGACAGACAGCACCACGGGCCGCAAGATCCAGAAGACGGACGAAACCGGTAACCCGGTAGTGATGCACCAGACCTACTCTCGGTTCGCCAACAGTCCGTTCGGCAACGCGCCGAGAGGCATGTCTGCAACGCTGAACTTCGGCGTAGCAAACAACCTGGAAGTCAAAGTGGTCAACAAAGAAGACACCACGGGCAAGAACCCGTACAAGGTAATCAGCCTGATTGATAATTTCTCCGTGAACGGAGGATATAACTTCGCAGCCGACAGTATGAACTGGAGCAATTTCTCCGTGAACCTGCGTCTGAAATTCCCGAAGCTGAACAACTACAGCCTGAACATGAGCACGTCGCTCGATCCGTATATGTACGAACTGAACGCCGCCGGCACCCCCGTGCGGACCAACAAACAGTACTGGCACAACGGACGGTTCCCGCACTGGAGCGGATTCAGTTGGAACTTCAGCTACACCTTCAACAACCAGACCATCAAGAAATGGAAAGCCGCGATCGAGAAGAGGAGAGGCGAAAGCAAGCCGTCAGCCGGCAGCAGTCAGCCGTCGGAAGCGGGGACGGGCGACGAAGAACCGAACCTTGAGCCGATCACGAAAGACGACAGCGGCATGGACCGCAACGCCAAGTTAGGCGGAAAGAAAGAAGCGGAGGTGGACGACGGATACGTCCGGACAGAGTTCCCGTGGAGCCTCTCTATCAACTACTCCCTCGCGTACGCCAACGGAAGCGAGTTCGACTACAACAAGATGCAATACAAGATGAAATGGCGCAACTCGCTCAGTCTGCAAGGAAACATCGGTCTCGGACAAGGATGGAAAGTGAGCGCCAACATGACCTATAACTTCGATGTGATGAGAGTGACGAGCTGCACGTTCAACATCAGCCGGGACCTGCACTGCTGGAACATGACAGCCAGCATCAACCCTATCGGACCGTTCAAGAGCTACACCTTCCATATAGGTGTCAACGCGTCCATACTGAGCGACCTCAAATATGACAAAAACAGTAACCAATCAACAAATTCACGAGTAACATGGTGGTAGAAAAATTAAAAGTAGCGAGTGCCACGTACGAGCTGTATATAGCCGGCGAGGACGGAAAAGAAGAATTAATGGAAAAAGCTACGGAGGAGACTCCGTTAGTGTGGTGCCAAGGCGAAGGAATGATGCTCCCAGCCTTTGAAGCACAGATGGAAGGCAAAGAGGAAGGAGCGCTTTTCGACTTCGTGCTCAAAGCCGCAGACGCCTACGGCGAGTATATCCCTGAAGGACTAATGGACCTGCCGAAGAAGATGTTCTTCAACGGCGACGGCGAGTTCGACGAAGAGCGCGTGTATGTAGGTGCTGTCGTACCGATGAACACCGTGGACGGACAAGTAGTCAAAGCGCAGGTGTGCGAGATAACAGACGAACAAGTGACAATCGACCTCAACCACCCTTACGCCGGTGAGGACCTGCATTTCCAAGGAAAGATCATCGCTATCCGCGACGTGACGGAAGGCGAACTGAAAGCCATCCGCAACCCGCGACACGGATGCGGAGGCTGCGGCGGAGGATGCAGCAAGAAGAAAGGCGAAGGATGCGAAGGATGCGGAGAAGGCGGATGCGGAGGATGCGAATAACCCCAACTTACTCCCGTCATTCTCCCGAAACACCCCCGACCCGATTCTCTCTCGTTAGTGTCTCGCTAGTCTGATTTGGACATGTAACATACATAAACAAACTAAAACAACATACATAAACTATGGCAAATATTGTAGCGATAGTGGGTCGTCCCAATGTAGGGAAATCGACCCTGTTTAACCGCCTGACGGGAACACGGAGGGCGATAGTGATGAATACCGCCGGTACAACCCGTGACCGCCAGTACGGCAAAGCCGAATGGTGCGGAAGGGAGTTCTCGGTGATAGACACCGGAGGATGGGTTGTCAACAGCGATGACACTTTCGAGAGCGAGATCAACCGGCAAGTGGACCTCGCTATCCGCGAAGCGGACGTAGTGATGCTGGTTGTCGATGTGAACGAAGGGGTGACCCAGTTCGACATGGAGGTGGCGCATCTGCTGCGCCAAGCAAAGAAACCGACCGTCCTCTGCGTCAACAAAGTAGATACGTTTGAGAGCCAGTACGGCGCAGCGGAGTTCTACAAACTCGGCTTGGGCGAACCGTTTATCCTCTCCGCCGAGAACGGTCTGGGAACGGGTGATCTCTTGGACGAAGTGGTGAGCCGTTTCCGCAAAGAGGACAACAGCGACGAGGCACTCGAAGACCTGCCGCGGTTCGCTATCGTAGGACGGCCTAACGCAGGCAAGTCCAGCATCCTGAACGCCTTCATCGGAGAAGAGCGGACGATAGTAACCGACATCCCCGGCACGACACGGGACTCCATATACACCCGGTATAACAAGTTCGGCAAGGATTTCTACCTCGTCGATACCGCCGGTATCCGTAAGAAAGCCAAAGTGACGGAAGACATGGAGTATTACTCCGTCGTACGCTCCATCCGCGCGATAGAGAACAGCGACGTGTGTATCCTCATGATTGACGCTACACGCGGCATTGAGGCACAGGACCTGAATATCTATTCGCTGATTCAGAAGAACAAGAAAGGACTGGTCGTTTGTATCAACAAATGGGATCTGGTGGAGAGCAAGACCAACGCTGACATCAAAGCGTACGAGTCCGCTATCCGCGAACGTATCGCGCCTTTCACGGATTTCCCCATCATCTTTACCTCCGCCGTAACCAAACAGAGGATCTTCAAGGTGGTGGAGACCGCGATACATGTCTATGAGAACAAGAACAAGAAAGTGCCGACAGCACAACTGAACGAGAAGTTCCTGCCGCTCATCGAGAACTACCCGCCCCCTGCATGGAAAGGCAAGTACATCAAAATCAAATACTGCACCCAGTTGCCGAACACGCAGATACCGACGTTTGTGTTCTTCGCCAACCTGCCGCAGTACGTCAAAGAGCCGTACCGCCGTTTCCTGGAGAACAAACTGCGCGAGTGGTGGGATTTTAGCGGCACACCGGTACAACTGTTTATACGGGCAAAGTGACAGGAGTCGAAAGCAAATAGTCAAAAGTCGAAAGCCGAAAGTAGAAAGATATTAAGAAAAAGTATAACTTTTTACTTAAATGCTTGCATATGTCAAAAAAAAGTAGTACCTTTGCGCGCTTTTTGGTATGAAAATAATAGGTTTTGTATATAGTCAAAAGTCGAAAGACGAAAGTCGAAAGACAGAAAGCGAGTGGGAGATGGTGCTGAAAGGCGACAGTTGCCTGCTCAACGGAAGAAAGCCTTTTTTCCTGCCGGAAGGAGCCACGGAGATAGGAGCCACGGAATGTCTCATCCTCCGCGTCAGCCGGCTTGGCAAAGGGATTGCCTCGCGTTTTGCAGACAGATACTACGACGCAACGGCTCCCGGAGTGGATTTTACCGACCTCGCCGCGCTGCGTGAAGCACAAGAAGCAGGCAGGCCCTGGACACAGGCTATCGCGTTTGACTACAGCCTCGCGATAGGAGAATGGGACGATGTACGAAGCGACGATGTACAAAGTACGCAGGAGTCCTTGGTTCTTTCGCCCGAAGAAGCGATAGCGGAGGCAAGCAAGACCATGACCATCCGGCAAGGGGACTTGATTTATATCCAGAGAAAACAAACTCCGCGGCTCGTCCAAAAAGAAGAAGTCATCCGCATGGAGACCAACGGAGAAGAAAAACTCTATTGCAAGATAAAATGAGAAAACTGATCACAATATTGTTAACGCTGCTGTGCCTGCCCTTGACGGCGGGTGTTCACTCATACACCGGACGCTCGGTATTGGCGGACGGGCACTGGGTGAAGATACGCGTGAGCGAGAGCGGCGTGTGCCGGATGAGTTTTGACGAACTGCGCAAAGCGGGTATCGACCCTGCACAAGTGCAAGTGTACGGCTACGGCGGCGCACAGAAAGCACAGAACTTCACCCTGCCGAACATAGACGACCTGCCGTCTGTGCCGGTTTACAAAGGAGAGGATTTCATCCTTTTTTATGCTCAGGGACCGATCAGTTGGCAATATAACGGCAGCCGTTTTGTACACACCCGGAATACCTATTCCAACTACGGCTATTATTTCCTGACGGACAGCCGTGAGCCGTCGGCAATCAGCCATCAGCCGTCAGCGACAAGCGGCACTCCGACGGATGTTACCACCTATTCTCTTTATCAGGTTATCAACAACGACTCCGTCAACCTGATAGACCGTACCGGTGTCTCCGGCGCAGGACGTACTTTCTACGGCGAGCAGTTCCTGGTGAACAGACCGCGCACGTTCTTCTTCAACACGCCCAATGCCACCGCTGACGGAGGAAGCACGGTATTTATAGACCTGGCAGCGAACGCTCCTACCGTTTCCCAGTTCACCGCTACGATCAACGGAACGACAACCAAGAGCGTGTCTATCTCCTCTATACCCGATCATTACACCTTCGGTCGCGCAGGTACGATCAGTGCTACATGTCCTTCTGCCGCCGGCAGACAACAAGTCCAGCTGCAACTGCAATGCGGCACCGCAAGCGCTTTAGGATGGCTCAACTATATCGAGATAACCACCGTGAGCGACCTTGTCATGACCGGTGATTACATGCCCGTGCGGACGACGAAGAACTACAAGAGCGCCACTCCGGTGCGTTTCCATCTCTCGAACGCAACAGCGGACATTCATATCTGGGACGTAACAGACCTCAGTGCGATACATGAGGTGGAATATACGCTCTCCGGCTCCGAAGCAGTATGGACAGGCACACAAGCCGACGGCATCCATGAATACATCGCCTTCAACCCCAACGGATCACGGTTCGTCAAAGCAGAGACGGTAGGCGATATCAGCAACCAGGACCTGCACGCGCTGAGCGACATCGACTATGTGATCATTTGTCCGGAAGGCTACGAGGACGTCTCAACGGATCTGGCACGCGCTCACGAGGAGAAAGAGAGTATCACATGGGCGGTAGTGACCGACCAACAGGTGTACAACGAGTTCTCCTCCGGTACACCCGATGCCTCCGCTTACCGGTGGCTGATGAAGATGCTGTACGACCGAGCGAAAAACGGCATGGGACAGAAGCCAAGATGGCTCCTGCTCATGGGACACGGATCGTTTGACAACAGAGATCTGCTCAGGAACACATCCGGTTCGAAGCTGCTTCTCACCTATCAGGCGGAGAACTCATTGAACGAAGTGAATGCTTACGCCACCGATGACTATTTCGGATGGCTGGACGATAATGACTGTATTGACTCATACGGCAACTGGAACGCCAGCCAAGGCAAGATGGATATAGGCGTAGGACGGTTGCCGTTCGATAGCCATGCAGAGGCGCGTACGACAGTGGACAAACTGTTACGGTACATCCGCAACGAACAGACAGGCAAATGGAAAAACCGGCTGGTCTATCTGGCGGACGACGGCGAGAACGGTATGCACACAAGGACAGCCGAAGAGAGCGCGGAAAGGGTACGGAAGAAGAACCCCGATTTTGTAGTACATAAGATCTTTCTGGATTCCTATCCACAGGAGGTGAACGCCAGCGGCGAGAGTTACCCGTTGGCACAGAACCGTGTGCTGAACATTCTACGGGAAGGAGCACTCCTCTTCGATTATTCCGGTCACGGAGGCTATAACGCTATTACCAACGAATCGATCCTGAACCTCAAAAATATCGAAAGCATGTCGAATAAGAACCAAGCTTTCTGGATGTTCTACACCTGCAATTTCTCCCAGTGCGACGCCGGCAAACGGAGTGCAGCGGAGTCAGCTGTATTGAACCCCAAAGGCGGCGCGATAGGTATTCTATCCGCCACCCGCACGGTCTATGCAACCCAGAACACCGACCTGAACCGCTCTGTAAGCGACACTCTCTTCGGACACTCGGACGTCTTCCATTATGACATGACAATAGGCGAAGCTGTTGCGATCGGCAAGAACACCTGTAAATCCCAGGACGAGAACAGACTGGCATACGTGCTGCTCGGCGACCCTGCCATGAGGCTGAACTACCCGACGGATTACCAAGTAGAGACCACCACCAAAATAGACACCCTCAATGCGTTGAGCGTACAGCATGTAGAAGGCAGGATCATAGACGAGGACAAGACCTTGGTGAGCGATTTCAACGGGAAAGTGGATATTACGGTGTATGACAAGATGCAGTCTATCCCCACGCGCGACAATGATAATGTGGGCGGCGAACCCCAAGTGGTAGCCTATAACGACTATCCCAATACCATTTTCTCCGGCTCCACAGAGGTGCAGGACGGCCTGTTCAACTATACGTTCATGGTTCCGAAAGACATCCGCTACAACTATGGCAACGGACGTATCGTGTATTATGCAAAGACCGCCGACAGTCTGGAGACAGCAGAAGCGGTGGGACACTATGAGGACTTTGTAGTAGGCGGTTCGAACAGTATCGTTCTGGCGGACACGGCAGGTCCCCGGATGCGTCTTTATCTCAATACGCCTGCTTTCACGGACGGAGGCAAGACCTACTCCACCCCGCGTTTCTTCGCCGAACTGGAGGATGAGCACGGAATCAACACGGCAGGAGCAGGTATCGGTCACGACCTGATGCTGATTGTGGACAACGATCCCAAACAGATATACACGCTCAATGAGTATTTCACGGCGCAGAACAACAGCTATCAGGCAGGACAGGTAAGTTATCTGATGGAGGCGCTGCCGGACGGTCCGCACAGTCTCACTTTCCGGGCATGGGATCTGCTGAACAACAGTACGACACAGAGCCTGAACTTCATCGTCCAGGCAGGTATCGATCCGTCGATATACTCTGTAACAACCTATCCGAACCCTATTCGTGCTGCCGGCGTACTGACACTGGCTGTCAACTACGACCAGCCGGACGAACTGCTGCAGACCGAGATATACCTGTTCGACATCAACGGACAAATGGTGTATAGCCATAAACAGGACAACCCCGATGCTGTAGCAATCAATCTGCCTTCCCTCGGTTTAAAACCGGGCATATATGTATATCAAGTTAAAATCAAATCCTCATCCGGCAAGTATAGTACCACCGCCGGGAAAATAATTATTTTATAGCCTATGAAGCATATCGCATGAATTGTAAGAAAACGAAAATTACTAACACAAACAATATACATTAAAAGATGAAAAAAATTCTTATTTCTCTCGCAGCACTGACGCTTTCCTTATCACTGAGCGCTCAGGCTGAACCGACACCGAACCCTGTTATCACTTCCATGCCGTCGCTATCTATTGCACCGGATGCACGTGCCGCCGGTCTGGGTGACGTAGGTGTAGCTACAGAAGCGGATTTTAACTCGCAGTATTGGAACCCCGCCAAGTATGCGTACATGTACTCGAAAGGCGGTATCACTGCGAACTACACCCCGTGGTTGCGTAAACTGGTAGGTGACATCGACTTGGCTTACCTCGCCGGTTTCTATAACTTTGGCGACCTCGGCGGCGGTATTGGTGCCAGCTTCACGTATTTCTCAATGGGCGATGTGGCTCTGACCGACCTGAACGGTACCAAACTGCAGGACGTACGTCCGAACGAATGGGCTCTGGACCTCAGCTACTTCCGCAAACTGCATGAGTATGTTTCTATGTCCGTTGCCGTTCGTTTCCTCTATTCGGACCTGAACAACGGCTACAACAGTTCTATCGGCGGCGGCACGGAAATGCACCCAGCATGGTCTATGGCAGCAGACATCGGTCTGTACTACCGCCAACCGATTGAGTTGCCGATGGGTGAGAGCCATTTCTCCCTCGGTTTCACGCTGAAGAACCTCGGTGGTAAGATGAACTACGCTGACGACGGTAGCAGCAACTTCATCCCGTCCAGCATGAACATCGGTGTAGGCTACGAACTCCCGTGCGACAAGTACAACTTCCTAACCTTCAACCTGGAGGCAAACAAGATGCTCGTTCCTACCCGCCGGTCCAAATACACCGCAGGTTTCGATGCCAACGACGAAACGACCTGGCTGATGAACCAGACAGACTACTCTGCGCTGAACCCTGCACGCGGATGGCTGATGTCTTTTGCTGACGCACCGACAGGACTGAAAGAGGAGTTTGACGAGGTTCGTTGGGGTGCCGGTATCGAGTACTCCTACAACAAGCAATTCTTTGCACGTGTAGGTTACAGCTACGAGAACATATGGAAAGGTAACCGCAATGTGATCACCTTCGGTGCCGGATTCCACCTCTCCATCGTTTCGCTGGACGTATCGTACTGCGTAGGTCTGGCTTCATCCAACCCGCTTGATCAGACCATGCGTTTCACGCTTGGATTTGACCTGGCAGGAATCAAAGACTTGGTGAACAACAGAAAGAAATAATGTTCCGAATAGGCTTTGGATATGATGTACATCAGTTTTCCCCTAACCGCAAATTGTGGTTAGGGGGAATTGAAGTACCGTACGAGCAGGGGTTGCTCGGCCATTCGGATGCCGATGTAGTGATTCATGCTTTATGCGACGCGTTGCTTGGCGCTGCAGCAATGCGCGACATCGGATACCATTTCCCGGACACTAAAGGCAATGAGTTCGAAGGGATTGACTCCAAGATCCTCTTGCGCCGCGTGATGGCAATGCTCCGCGAAGCAGGACACGAACTCGGCAACTGCGACATCACCATCTGCGCCCAGGCACCCAAACTGAATCCGTATATCGAGGCTATGCAGGGTTGTCTGGCAGAAGTGATGGGAGTAGAGCCGAACCAAGTGAGCCTCAAGGCAACGACGACCGAACATCTGGGTTTCGTAGGCCGTAAAGAAGGAATAGCAGCATATGCAGTGGTGCTCATTATTTGATGGTTTGAAGGTTTGAAAAGTTTATTTTTAACCATATCGCTCTCGTTGCTTTCCGATCTCTTCCAACTCGGAGGGACACCGCATGTCGTCTATCAAGACAGCGTTTATGAACGCGTAGTGTTGACGGACAGCACTTCATTAGAGGTCTATCGCGGGGATTCGATTCTCGTTGTCTTCACAGCCTGTGCGCCGCAGTGTTCTTCGTGCGCGCGTATATATAATAAGGAGTGGCAGCTGATTAAGACTGTCACCCCGCCCTTCACTTCCGTCTTTCCGCTTGCTACTATTGAGAATGGCAAGATTATATGGAAAGACAACGACTCTTGGGAATACTAAGAATATTCTAAGATTTTAGATTTCAGAACTATAGGCTAAAGCGTATAACTTCAGCTGTTTGAGCATTGCTGCCACACCATTTGAACGCGTGGGGCTAAGGTGCTCGCGCAGACCTATACGATCAATAAAATAAAGGTCCGCCGATAATACCTCACGGGGTGTATGACCGCTCAACACATGAATGAGCAGTGCCACCATGCCTTTTACCAATTGGGCATCCGAATCACCGTTTATAATCATCTTCCCATCTTCCATCCGGACAGTAAACCATACCGGAGACTGACATCCGTCAATCAGGTTCCGGCTGTTTCTATCGGTGTCCGGGAAAGGATGATTGTTCAATTCTTTCGCATAATCTATTATCAGCTGATAGCGATCGATCCAGTCGTCGAATGCCTCAAACTCCTCTATTATTCCGTCTTGTAGTTCGTTGATACTCATCTCTTTATAAATTCATATAGTTCTTCTGCAATTCGTTCGTCGGATTGCTCGTCGCATATATCTACATCCAAAATGTGATTCGCTTTGGTATAGAATGGCTCACGTGCCTCGAGTTGCGGAGCGATGAAAGCCAATAATTCTTCCTCCGTGCGCCCCTGCAACACCGGTCTGTCACTGAGGTCTGTCAGGGCAAGCCTTTTCGCCAGATGCTCCGGTCTCCAGCGTATATAGATACTGGTGCCTAACTCGCGCAGACACTCCATATTGTCCTCCCAGCACGGATAGCCGCCTCCGGTAGCATAGATGATCTTGTCAAATGGTATTTGGTCTGCCAGATCCTCAACCACATATTTCTCTTTCTTACGGAATTCCTCTATTCCGAATGTCCGGATATAATCTGCCGTTGAGAGCCCGTGTATCTCCTTGAACGCATCGTCCAGATCGACAAAATGCCAGCCGAGTTTCTCTGCCAGCAGCCGTCCGGCAGTCGTCTTGCCGGCACCCATATATCCTACCAAATAAATAGGAAGTGTCATTCCTTTATCACCCCGTTATCGAAAAACAGTTTCCTGCCCGGATACGACTCCGGCCAATGAGGGTTGTGCGTGGACATCAGCACCGTAATACCCGCCTGCGAGATAGAATAAAGCAGATCCATGATCTCACGGCCGGTTTCCGTATCGAGGTTTCCTGTCGGCTCGTCAGCAAGGATCATTTCTGGAGAATTAAGCAATGCTCGAGCTATCACGACACGCTGCTGTTCTCCTCCTGAAAGTTCATACGGTTTCTTGTAAGCCTTGGTCTCCATTCCTACTTGCTCCAGCACCTCCCGCACATGATTTTTCATGAGCGTCTTGTCTTTCCACCCCGTTGCGCGGAGAACGAAAAGCAGATTCTCTTCCACAGACCGGTCCGTCAGCAGTTTATAATCCTGGAAAATAATACCTAACCGCCTGCGCAGGTAGGGCAGTTTGCGGCGGCGGATTTTTGTCATGTCATACTCCAGCACTTGCGCTTCGCCGGATGTCACCGGCAAGGCTCCGTATATAGTTTTCATCAACGATGACTTACCGCTGCCTACTTTGCCCAGCAGATAAATCATCTCGCCGCTCTGTACCTGTAGGTTCACGTCATGCAGCACAATCTGGTCTGCCTGACGGATCTCTACTCCTTTATAATTGATTAATTCTGCCATTAATCCTCATTCTCCAGTTGTTGCTCTACCTCCGCTAAACGCGCTTTCAACTCCTCTATCTTCTTGAGCATGTCATTCACAATCTTGTTGGCTGTCTTGGATTTGCCGGTAAAGAAGAGTATGTTGTTCTCCGCCGTTTTAATCTCCTGCTGCAGTCTCTCGCGCAGTTTGTGCAGGTTGTTGCCTCCCGCAGCCATCAGCCGTTCGGCACGCTGCTTACGGCGTTCCTCACGCTCCTGTTCGCGCGCTGCCTGACGCTCGAGATACTCTTTATGGCGTTGTTCGCGAAGTTTGCGGCGCTCACGGAGTTCGAGGAAGAACTCTTTCTTGGTAGCAAAGAAACGGTCGCATTCCGCACGATAAGTTTCGTAGATAGACTGGTTGTGTTTCTTCGGAGCAAAGCCGATCGTGCGCCACTCGTTTTGAAGGGACTGCACTTTCAGGGTCAGTTCTTCCCATTGTTTGGCGTTCATCGGTTCCCCGTTGATGATAGGTTCGTTGATTGCTTTCAGTTGGTCGATAATAGCCTGCTTACGAGCCAGATTCTCCTGCTCTTTCCGGTGCAGCTCGTCGAAATAAGCCTGATGTTTCTTATTGATGACGGTGGATGCCGCTTTGAAACGCTCCCATAACTGCTCGCGCAACTCTCTGGCTACCGGACCTATCTCCGCCCACTCGTCATGCAGTTGCTGCAACATGCGGCTGGCCTCGACAATATTCTCATTGCTCTGCAATTTCTCTGCGGCTTCGCACAAGAGAGTCTTAAGTTCCAGATTCTTCTTGAAATCCAGATCCCGCAACTCGATATTGATCTTCACCAGGTCATAGAACTGCTCCTGATATTGCTGGTATGCCTTGCGGATCTCCTGGGTATGAGTTACAGGAACAGCCCCTATTTTCTTCCATTCGGCCTGCAACTCGCGCATGCGCTGGAGATTAGCCATCACGCCGTCAGCCGTTGCGCCCTCCACCAACGCTTTCATCTCGTCCAGAATAGCCTGTTTCCGAGCCAGATTATCCTCCTGCTCCTTATTCTGAGCCGCCGTCACCTCGGCGCGACGGGCTTTATAATCCGATAGCAGAGCCTTGAATTCCTCTTCCTCCCGAGACGCCTCCTCGGCGATCTCGCTTACCTCCTCACAGGAATAAAAACGCGTTTTGAGGTGCTCCACCTGATCCTTGATTGCAGTAATCTCATCTGCTTCCAACAGCTGCTTCAGCTCGTCAATAATGTTTTGTCTTGTACTTGCCATAGATAGATTTATTTAATCGCAAAACCTTTGCGCCTGCAAAGGTACTGCTTTTTTTTGACATATGCAAGCGTTTTAGCGAAAAAAAATGTCTAAAATTCTTGCATATGTGCATTTTTTGTTGTATCTTTGCAGCCAAATTAGTTTCTTATGAAAGTACGTGAGAAAATAGACGGTTTGCGCCGGTTGATGGCGTCGAACGGATTAGCGGCTTACGTGGTGCCGGGCAATGACCCGCACGCAAGCGAGTATATGGCTTCGCACTGGTTCGAGATGCAGTGGATCTCGGGCTTTAACGGAGAAGCCGGAACGGTAGTGGTCACGATGGACCGCGCTTTGCTATGGACGGACAGCAGGTACTATCTGCAGGCCGGCATCGAGTTGCAGGATTCGGGCATTGAGCTCATGCGCGAGAGCGATATTGACTGCCCCTCCGTGATAGACTGGCTGAGCGAGAACATAGACGGAGTGGTCGGCGTTAATCCCGAGATGTTCTCGGTCAATAGTTTCCGCGAGTTCCGGTCGGAATTGAAATCAATCGACCTCATCAAGCCGCTTTGGACGGAGGACAGACCTTCCATACCGCAGGACAAGTTGTATCCTTATTCTGCTGATTTCGCAGGGGAGAGTGTAGAGAGCAAGCTGGCGAGAATGCGCGGGATTTTAGAGTCCAAAGTGAAAAATCAAGAGGCGAAAGAATGGGCACTCATTATCAGCGCTTTGGACGAGATAGCATGGCTGCTTAACATCCGCGGAAACGACGTGGAGTTCAACCCGGTTGTGATCAGTTATGTTGTGCTTGAGAAAGAGAAATGCACGCTGTTCGTGGATGCGGCAAAGATTGACTCTCCTGCCCGTAATTATCTGGATTTCAATAATATCGACATCCGTCCCTACGAAGCGGTGTTCGAGTACATTCATGGTCTGCGAGGCACGGTCTTTTACGATGGTGCACGCGTGAACGAAGCCCTGTACGAAGCTATCCCGGAGGCATGTAAAAAAGTGGGCCTCACCTCTCCTATCCTGATTGACAAGGCGAAAAAGAACGCAGTGGAACTGGAGGGCGAACGTATCGCCATGCGGCAGGATGCTGTGGCGCTTACTCGGTTCTTCAAATGGATGGAAGAGGAAGCTTTTGCGGATGGCAAGACACGGACGGAATGGGAACTGATGGAGAAATTGCATGAATTCCGAGCCATGGGAGAGAATTTTGTGGAAGAATCTTTCGGTACGATTGCAGGATACCGGGGAAATGGAGCGATTGTGCACTACGCGGCTACACCGGATAAATGTGCGGTGGTCAAGCCGGAAGGCATGCTCCTGCTCGATTCAGGAGGACAATATCTGGATGGCACTACGGATATCACCCGTACCGTATGGCTGGGAGGACGAATACCGCAGCAAGCCAAACTGGACTACACCTACGTCCTGAAAGGACACATCGCGCTGGCACGTGCCCGTTTCCCGCGCGGGACCAGAGGAAACCAATTGGACGCATTCGCAAAGCAATACATGTGGGAAGCCGGAATTACTTTCGGTCATGGCACAGGACATGGCGTAGGCCATTTCCTCTGCTGCCATGAGGGACCGCAGAACGTACGTACAGACAATAACCCCACGCCGCTCGAGATCGGACATATCGTCTCGGACGAACCGGGTATTTATCGTACAGACAAATGGGGTATCCGGACGGAAAACCTGATCACGGTCATTCCAGCCGCACGGACCAAGGCCGCCACGACGGAGGACGAATGGCTCACTTTTGAGACCCTCACGCTCTGTTTCTATGACACCTCTCTGATTGAGATGAGCCTGATGACTGAAGACGAGATAGACTGGATCAATGCGTACCACGTACGCGTCTATAAAGAGGTTGCGCCGCTCCTCAACGACGAAGAAAAAGCATACCTCGCTTACAAATGTCAGGCAATTGAGATTTAAAACTCACAATAACTATTATTAACAATTTAAATTTTTACCATTATGAAAGCAGATCTTATTAACGCATGGTTGTACAACGAGGGTTACAAACACGAGACCGACTCTGACGGAGATGTACATTTCCGCTACAACGGCAAGCACATTTATTTCACGCCGGACGATGACGACACATATTTCCGTCTTATCATGCCGAATATCTACGAGTTGGAAGACAACCGCGTAAAGGTGCTGGAGGCATGTAATACCATCACCCGTGATTATAAAGTAGTAAAAGCATATCTGGTAAAGGACCGTCTCTGGCTGTCTATCGAGATGTTTGTGGATTCAACTCCGGAGGTCGGTGATTTCTTCGAGCGTTGCTGCCGCATACTGATCTCGGCGTACGAGGACACGGCAAAAGAAATTTTTGGTGAATAATAACTATGGCAGCACTTTCACAATCGGATAAAATTGGCGGATATACCGTCCAAAGCCTAATAAAAGCCAACCACTACACGGAGACTTACCGTGTAGTGGATAGCGATAGCCGACCGTTCTTCCTCAAACTGTTCATTCTCAACAACCTTCCGGCTAAATTAATGAACCCGGAGACGAAGTGTGTTCGGGAAATTGAATACTGCCGCCAACTGAAGCATCGGAATATCGTCAGTTATGTCAACGATGGGGCGTTGGACAAAGAGAGCGGTTCTTACCAATACTACCTGACGGACTATTTTGCAGGTGCGGTATTGGCGGACAGACTGCATACTCAAGGAACGATGAGCGAGGAGGAGGCTCTGCGGACCTTCCGTGCCATACTCGCCGGCTTGCAGTACATGCATGCTCAGGCTACGCCGATATGCCATAATGATATCACACCGGCGAATATCGTTTTAAACGATGCCATGGATGGAGAAGCCGTAATCATTGACCTCGGACATACCAGCACTCCTTGCGCCGGCATAGCCGAGTTCGACACCAATGATTTGGACGTGCTATACCATGCCAAGGAGACCATGGTAGGGATCTTCGATCAGCAGACGGATATTTTCTCCGCCTGCGCGGTGCTCTATGCGATGCTGACAGGCGTGGCTCCTTGGCAACTGGACGTTGCGAGCGAAGGCGACTACAAAGAGCGGTTCAAGGCGATGTGGCAATATCGTCAGACTCATCCGCTGAAGCTGCCGGAGAGCTGGAGCGCCAAAGTGAAAGCTATTCTGAGCGAAGGGCTGGCTCTCAAGTCTTCCGACCGGTTCAAGAATGTCAATGACATCCTTGCCATCGTGGACGACAAACAGCCGGCAGAAGGAGGACAAGGCGGCAAACGCACCGACGCCGGCAGTAGTTCGATGGGCGACGGCGGCAAGCGCGAAGGATCAGCGGACGGAGACGACGATCTGCCTATAGAGATTAGAAAAGGGGGAGGAAACGGATTTGCGGACATTGCCGGAATGCAGGAATTGAAAGACTATCTGACGCAGAAAGTAATTTTCATGATCCAAAACAAAGAACTGGCGGAGCAATACCGCATCACCCCTCCGAACGGCATGTTGTTGTACGGCCCTCCGGGGTGCGGAAAGACCTTCTTTGCAGAGAAATTTGCGGAAGAAACCAATTTCAATTTCATGCTGGTCAAATCGTCCGATATTGGCAGCAGCCTGGTGCATGGAACGGAAGCAAAGATACAGAAACTCTTTGCCAAAGCGGAGAAAAACAGTCCTATCGTCATTTGCTTCGATGAGTTTGATGCCTTGGTTCCTGTGCGCGGAGCACATGGTAGCGAGTATCAGTCAGGGGAAGTGAATGAGTTCCTTGCACAAATGAACAACTGCGCAAAGAAAGGTATCTTCATCATTGCTACCTCCAACCGGCCGGACAAGATTGACCCTGCTATCCTGCGTACAGGACGTATTGACAAGCAGGTCTTCGTGCCGCTGCCCGATCTGGATGCACGCAAAGAGATGTTCAAGATGTATCTGGCGAAACGTCCTACTTCGGAGGATATCAATATAGATGAATATGCGGCTAAAACAGAAGGGTATATCGCTTCGGATATCGCCTTTATCGTCAATGATGCAGCCATGACTGCCGCCTTCACGCGAAAGCCCATCAGTCATGAACTGATGTGTACTTCGCTGAATAATATCAAACCTTCACTACAGAAGGAAGTGATTGACGAATATTCGCAGATTCAAAACAAAATGAATGGCGTACAACGCCGCGCAGTTGTGCAAGGATTGTAAAAAAGTAAAAAAAGAAAGTTATGAAAGAAATAGAAAATCCGAAAGACAGACTTTTTAATCCGTATATCATCGAAGAACGCCAACTGAACATTACCCAGTTGGATGTATTCAGTCGTTTGATGATGGATCGTATCCTCTTCCTCAGCGGAGAGGTAGTAGGTGACACGATGGACACACTCGTTGCCCAACTGTTATTCCTTGACTCCCTCAACCATGATCCGATTCACCTGTATATCAATTCCGGTGGCGGAGAATGCTATTCGGGGCTGGAGTTGATCTCCGTGATGAAATTTATCAAGTCGCCGGTTTATACAACCGTTTTGGGTCTGGCTGCCTCTATGGGTGCCGTGATCGCATCGAGCGGAGAGAAAGGCCATCGTACCGCCCTGCCCTACTCGCGATTCATGATCCATCAGCCCAGTTCCGGTATCGGCTACTCGACATTCAAGGACCAAGCTATCCATCTCAAAGAGATGGAGAACCTGAAACTGGACTTGTACAAAGTGCTGGCGGAGAACAGCGGCAAGTCCTTAGAAGAAATCGAGCAGCTTTGCGACCGCGACAACTGGATGAAAGCAGACGAAGCGATCCAAATGGGCTTCCTCGATGAAATCGTCGAAAGAAAAGACTAATTCTATTAGTATCCCGAAAACAAAAAAATGGCTGCCGGGTGGCAGCCATTTTTATTAGAGCAGTTCCACGGATCTGTTCACAAACTTGGCAAGTGCTTCGCCTTTCAGTTGACCAGAAGCCAGAAGCGCGATGTCGATCAGTTGTTTCAGACGCTCGTCCTCGTTCGCCAAGGAATAAACAGTCTTAATCACAGTCTCTTTCTTGGTTTCCTCTCCTTCCTTCTTCTCTACCTCCTCGCTCACTTGTTCGGAAGTCATCTTTGCCGCTAACTCCTGTATCAAAGGGTGAGCCGTATTGACCACGAGGTTGTATTGATCAGGCATCTGACCGTAGAACGACATGCCTTGCTGATGGGAGGACATCTCTTTCATACGGCGCATGAACTCGTTCTGCGTCAAGAATACAGGCAGTGCATCCGCCGCCGCGGGTTCGCAGGTTACGTAATAATTCAGTTTCTCGGCTTTCGGGATGAACGCCTCGAACGCCTTGCGCAGACCCTCGCGTTGCTCATCGCTATAGTCGTCTTTGGCATTCTCGTCCTTGCGGATCAGGTTCTCTATCGTATCGCTGTCGATGCGCACAAATCGGAGTTTCTCATTCTTTTGTTCGGCCTGACTCATGGTATGCACATCCAACTCGCCATCCATCAACAGCACATCGTAGCCTTTTGCCTTTGCGCGTTCGATAAACGTATAGTGTGCATCCGGATCGTTGGTATAGAGCAATACCAGATTGCCGTCCTTGTCCGTCTGGGCTTCTTTGACCTGCTCTTTGTATTCCTCCAGGGTTGCATATTTGCCGTCGAGGTTCTTCAGCAATGCAAAATCCTTCGCTTTCTCGTAGAACTTCTCGTCGGTCAGCATGCCGAACTGGATGAACATCTTGATATCGTCCCATTTCTTGGCAAACTCTTCCTTGTCCGCTTTGTATAACTCTGCCAGTTTGTCCGCTACTTTCTTGGTGATATAGCCGCTGATCTTCTTGACGTTATTGTCGCTCTGCAGATAACTACGGCTGACATTCAGCGGGATATCCGGGCTGTCGATCACGCCGTGAAGCAGCGTCAGATACTCAGGAACGATATTCTCTACTTCGTCCGTCACATACACCTGGTTGCAATAGAGTTGTATCTTATTGCGGTGTACATCCAGATTGCTCTTTATCTTCGGGAAATAGAGGATTCCGGTCAGGTTGAACGGATAGTCCACATTCAGGTGGATATGGAAGAGCGGTTCCTCCATTTGCGTTGGATAGAGTTCGTGATAGAACTTGTCGTAATCCTCATCTGTCAAATCTGCCGGCTTGCGGGTCCAGGCTGGATTGATATCATTGATGATATTCTCTTCGTCCAGTTCTACTTCTTTGCCGTCCTTCCACTCTTTCTTCTTGCCGAAAGCAATCTCTACCGGCAGGAATTTGCAGTATTTGCGCAGCAGTCCTTCGATCGTGGCGTCCTCTAAATACTGGCTGAACTCGTCGTCAATATGGAGAACGACATCCGTTCCGCGCTCGGCCTTGATAGTTTCCTCCATCGTATACTCCGGATCCCCTTCGCAGCTCCAATGAACCGCTTTGGCGTCCTCCTGGTAACTCAGCGAGAAAATCTCCACTTTCTTGCTGACCATGAAGGCGGAATAGAAACCGAGTCCGAAATGACCGATGATAGCCTCAGTGCGGTCTTTGTATTTATTGACGAATTCCTCGGCACCCGAGAACGCGATCTGGTTGATGTATTTGTCCACTTCTTCGGCAGTCATTCCGATACCATGGTCCGAAACGGTGAGCGTCTTCTTCTCCTTATTGATAATCACGCGCACGCGTAAGTCGCCTAAATCGCCCTTCACATCACCGACCGAAGACAGGGTCTTCAGCTTCTGGGTCGCATCCACCGCATTGGAGATTAGCTCACGCAGGAAGATCTCATGGTCGGAATACAAGAATTTCTTAATGACGGGGAATATATTATCACTCGTTACCCCAATATTACCTTTGCTCATAGTATATGTTTTGTTTAAAAATTTCGTCATGTCGTCATGACGTTATGCCGTCATGCCGATTTTTTCTGAACAAATCTCATGCCATGAGCCTCTTTCTGCCAAAATGGCAGTTATTCGTAGCCTTTGTTCTGCTTCAGGTTTCCGTTGGTCTGCAGAGCTGTTTGGGGAATGGGGAAAACAGAGAGACCGGGATCTAAGTCGAATTTGCCAAAGCGGATCTGGTCCTGCCGATGCCAGCCTTCCCACATCAGTTCGATCCACCGCTCGTAATAGATATTTTCGAGTGTCGCTTTGCGGGGTTCGATCGTCTGGTTAAGCGCCAGCGCTTCGCGCAGACGGACCAACTCAAACTCAGTCTGTCCGTCTTCGCCGTTGCGCACCTTCGCCTCTGCCATCATCAGATAGACGTCCGCCAGACGGAAGAGAACAATATCGCTGTTGCGCAACTGACCGTCGAAGATCGTTCCGGGATCGTGCGCATACTTACTCATTCGCGCGCCTGCCGTCGCCACATACGGACTACCGGTCAGGTTCATCTGCACCTCGCGGGGATAATAAACCAGCGTATCGCCGGAGGAAAGAACCAACGGTACTCCCCGCACATGGACGATGCCGGAGAAGAATGTAGTCGAGAAACGGCAGTCCGGATGGTTCGTGCCGTAACCGAACACATCCAGCGTCTCCTGGGTTGCACAAGAACCGTTCTCGCCGCCGTAACCCATCGCCGCGGCGTGCTGGTAATGGAGACTGCGGAACAGGTTCTTGAACCTATTCCGATACACATTCGGATCCATCGGAATGGTGAAAATATTCTCCGTCGCGTCCTCGTTATATGTGGAGAAACAATTGAGTTGGCTCTCGCAGAGCACATATCCGGCTTGGGAACTGAGTATCTGCTGACCGTAGAAATTGACTGCTTCCCACGCGTTTTTCTCTCCCGCCTCGCCACAGGGCAGTTGGATGGTCTTGCCGTCATGTCGCACCTCGTCCGTCCAGTTGTCATCGCGCCATACCTCCGCATTGAGCGCCATTTTCATCAGCATAAAATGCACCACAGGCTTGGTCACACGACCGTAGTATTCGCCGCGGCTGTTGCTGCGCTCGTCCGGCAGGTAGAGCAATGCCATCTGCATCTCATCCCATGCGAAATCAAACACTTCGCTCCGTTCGGACTGGTAGATATCATGCACGGGTATGGTTATTTTGGTCACTATAGGCACGCGCCCGAACAGGTCCAGCAGGTACATATACGCCATCGCGCGCACCGCACGCACCTCGGCGTTATAACTCATCGACTGATCCTGGGTCAAGAGATATCCGTATTCGTCCAGAAGCGACAGCGAATAGTTACACAGCCCCACGAGTTGGAACAGATACCGCCATGAGTTCTCGCAGCATTCGTTGTCAACCGTCCATGTATGCTCGTGCAGATCCATCCACAGACCGCCGTCCCACCAGTCGCCGCCGCGTACCGGAATGATCGCTTCGTTGGACGCAAAAGTCTGCAGATCATACACGCCGCGATACGTTCCCTGCAGCCCGTAACCGTCCGTGCTGCCGCCTATATGGCTATACAGCGACAGAACCGCCTGCTGGTACAACGCCGACGCAGATGTGATTACCTTCTCCTGCGGCTGACCCGAATGGGGATCCTCGTCCAGAAAACCGCACGCACTCATCAGAACCACCACCGGCAGCATAAATAAGAATCTTCGGAATCTCGGTAACTCGATATGTCGATATGTCGATCTCATGACTAAAACTGTATTTGCAGCGACAGACTATACGTCCGGCTCACCGGGTACGAACGCTTGTCGTCCACTCCTAAGGTATTGTTGATCACCGTACTGTTGATAATCGGCGTCAGTCCCGAGTAACTTGTTATTGTCGCTAAATTATTGACAGAAACAGAGAGCCGCAGCCCCGAAAGCTGATACTTGCGCTGACGGGCAGCCTCGGACGGCTGGTAAGTCCACCCCAATGTCAAGTAGTCTATATTGAGATAATCGCCGCGCTCCAGCCAGTAGTCCGTCACCGTCAAGTCGTCTATATTGCGCTCGCTCGCACCCTTCATCACATTGTAATACGGCATTGAACCCATATTCATATAACTGAGCGCCGTTCCGTTGTATATCTTATGCCCGAAAGCGCCGTTCAACTGAATCGAAAGGTCGAATTGTTTGTACCGGACGGAAATATTGCTGCCCAACAGCACTTTCGGCGTTGCCTGACCGCACACACGCCGGTCGCCGCTGCCGTCCGACAAGTCCACAAAACCGTCGCCGTCCAAGTCCTCAATCTCATACACCCGCTCGCCCGTCGAGGTCGTCGTCAGACCCGTACAATGAGGCAGATAGAACACACCCAGCGAATAACCCGGAATCTGGTACACCACATCCGTGTTGCCGCCGTGCAGCCCCGCTCCGTTGACCGACGCAATCGGCGTATAAGTCGGAGCGGTCAGATACTCGTTCTCGTAATAACCGTTCAGCGAAAGCAGCTTGTTCTGCTGCCACGTCAGGTTAAATCCGATATTCAGATCCCAGTCCCGCGTCTTGACTGCCGCCAGACCGAAACCGATCTCCACACCCTGGTTCTGCATCTTGCCGAGGTTCGCCAGCATCTTATCGTAGATAAACGGCGGAACCGGCATCGTGTAGTTATACAGCATATCGTAGATATAGGAGTAGTAATAATCGGCGGTCAAGACCACGCGGTTCTGCCAAAATCCCCACTCCATGCCCACGTTCGCCGTCTGGGTCTTCTCCCATGTCAAGTTCGGGTTCTCGTTCCGCGCGATACCCAATATCACATCCGGCAGACCTTCCGACTCTGTAATTCCGGTCGGCGTCATCAGCCTCAGTGACTGGTACGCCGCGATACCGCCTAAGTTACCCGACAGACCCCAGCCCGCACGGATGTTCAGACGCGTCAACCATGACTCGTCACGCAGCCACGGCTCGTTCTTCATGTTCCACGCGATATTGGCAGAAGGAAAGAAACCCCATTTATGCCCTTTCGCGGCTACCGAACTGGCATCCCCGCGGGCAGATAAAGTGATCGTATAGCGGTCCAGAGCCGTGTAACTGACGCGTCCCATGACGGAAGCCATCCGCTGCTGCTCATAACTGCTGCCGCTGCCGTCCCAAAGACGCAACGCACCCACGGATATATTGTCGTACCCGTACGCATTGGACGCCAAGCGGTTGATCGTTGTGTGAAAACCCGTCAAGTGCTTGCCCTGCAACTCGCCTAACACGTCCGCCTCGATATGGTGTCCCGACTCCCAGTCATGGTCATAGTGCAGCACGAGGTTCGTCAGCCATACATGACTCTTGCCCGCCTCGCGATAGACCTTGCCCGTGCTCTCCATATACGTCGGATAGAAATGGCTCTCGTCGTCCGCATCGTAACTGTAACTGCCATAAATAGCTGCCGTCAGACCGTAGCCAATATCGCCTTTGATCCGCAGATGCGTGTTGAAATGCATCGCCTCGTTGTGTTTCTTGATATCCAGCAGACCCATCGGATGGCTTATCTGGCTCGCGTCCGCATAGCCGCTGTAACCGCCGGAAGCGTTGCGCACATTGGGAAAAGTGGGATTGAATGCCGCCGCCGAATAGAAGGTCTTCTGCACATCGTTCAGGTATTGGTTATGTCCCAGCGCGCCGAACAGACCCAGATCGAACGTCAGCCGTTTGGACAACATGTGTTGCGTCACATCCACTTTGGCGGTCAGATTGCGTGTCCCCATCTCGCGGACGATACTGTTGTTCTGGCTGAAACTGATCGCGCCACGGTAACTGCTGTTCTCCGTTCCGCCACCGATCGCCAGATGGTGGTTGTGAACCAGACCGGTGCGAATGATAGCCCGTTGCCAGTCCGTCGAAGCGCCGCCGTCCGCAATCGCCATTCCGCGGCTGCCCGCCAACGAACGGTACTCATCCGCATTCAGCATCCCGAGGAACTTATCCGCGTGCGCGAAACCTATATTACCCGCGTACGAGACATGGATCTTCCCTTCCGCCCCGCGGCGCGTGCGCACTTCGATCACACCCGCCGCGCCGCGGGCTCCGTACTGAGCCGTCTGAGCGGCATCCTTCAGTATAGTGAAACTTTCTATATCGCCCGGAAAAATAGTAGCTAACGTCCGCAGATCGGACGACATGCCGTCTATCATCACAAGCGGTTCGTTACCCCCGGTCAAGGAGTGGTTGCCGCGCACTCGTACGGACGAAAGCATCGCCTCCGGATTCGTGTTCGAACCCACCGTCACACCCGCCGTCTGACCGTTCAGCACATCCAGCGAGTTTGTCAGGTGACCCCGTCGCGATGTCTCCACACGAAGCGTATCCGCCTCGGACACCTCCGGACCGACACTCTCCGCATGCACTGCAAGCGGCAAGAGCAACATAAGTATTATCGGGACAGTGCGTTTCAACGGTATCAGGTACTGATTACTCATAATTTGATTGCAAAGGTACACTTTTTTTTGCATATATCAAAATTTTTCTGTACCTTTGCACGATTTTTTCGCGTTATGAATGAATTTTTAGAGACAGAAGAACAGATATTGAAGATGCTCAAAACCGTCTTTGACCCGGAAATACCCGTAAACGTATATGATCTGGGGCTCATTTACGGCATTGAGTTGAAGGACGACGGGGTTTGCGAGATCACGATGACATTGACCGCGCCATCTTGTCCGGCAGGCGATTTCCTCGTAGAGGATATCCGTCAGAAAGTAGGATCCGTAGAAGGGATAAAGGATGTTAATGTGAATATTGTCTTTGAACCCGAATGGAACAAAGACATGATGAGCGAAGAAGCCAAACTCGAACTCGGTTTCCTGTAAATGGTAAATGACTAAATGGTAAATGGCATGATCTATTTCTTAAGCGATGCACATTTGGGAAGCCTGGCCATTGAAAGAGGCTGGGCGCATCAGAAAAAACTGATTGACATGCTGGAGGAGATGAGCAAAGACGCCGTCTCTATCTATATGCTGGGAGACATGTTCGATTTCTGGATGGAATATTTTATCCATGACAAGAGCAAAAGGCAGTTCCATCCTTTCTGCAAGGAACTGCGCAAACTGGCTAAGAAAGGCATTCACGTACATATGTTCATCGGCAATCATGACCTTTGGACATTCGGTGGTCTGGCGCAACTGACCGGCGCGGAAATACACTATGAGCCGTGCACGATTATCCGATACGGGAAAGCTATTTATCTGGCGCACGGAGACGGACTGCTTCCTGAAAACTGGGAGAAACTGTATCCGAAAGAAATCAAAAAGAAAATCAAACGTTTTATCAAACTGCGCGAGATTTTCCGTTCTCCATTCCTACAGTTCTGTTTCCGTTGCCTTCCCCCATCCTGGGGAAACCATTTCGGATACAATTGGGCTAAGAAAAGCAGGCTGAAAGAACTCGCTAACCCTTGTCCGTACAAGGGCGAAGACAAAGAAGAGTTGGTACTTTTTGCCAAAGACCAGGAGAAACAGCAAAATCACCGGGACTACTATATCTTCGGGCACCGGCATATCGAGTTGGACCTGCAGATCGCTTCCGGAAGCCGGGTTGTCATACTGGGAGACTGCTTCAAACAATGGACGTATGCCAAGTTAGACAACAAAGGAAACCTCACCCTCCACAATTTTTAATTCGTAATTTTTAATTTTGTCTATGCATACGAGAGAAGAACAACTGAAAGCGTTCGGCAGGCTACTGGACATTATGGATGACCTGCGGGAGAAATGTCCTTGGGACCGGAAGCAGACTTTTGACAGCCTGCGCCAGAACACTATCGAGGAGACGTTCGAATTGGCTACAGCCATCAGCCGGCATGACATGACGGAAATCAGCAAGGAACTGGGAGACGTGCTCCTGCATGTGGTTTTCTATGCCAAGATGGGATCGGAAAAAGGAGAATTCGACATCGCCGATGTTTGCAACCGCCTCTGCGACAAACTCATCTTCCGCCACCCGCATGTCTACGGAGAAGCAGCCGCACAGAACGCCGAAGAAGTCAGCCATCTGTGGGAACAAGTGAAACTGAAAGAGAAGGGCGGCAACAAGACGGTATTAGGAGGTATTCCGGACAGTCTGCCCTCACTCGTCAAAGCATATCGCATCCAGGACAAAGCGGCTAACGTAGGTTTCGACTGGGAAAAACGAGAAGACGTCTGGGACAAAGTGAAAGAGGAAATAGCCGAGTTCGAAGCCGAAATGACCGAATTATCAAATGACCAAATGGTAAATGACAAAATGGTAAATGACAAAATGGTAAATGAATTTGGTGATTTGCTATTCGCAATGATCAATGCTGCGCGTCTTTATAAGATCCGTCCGGACAATGCGCTGGAGCAGACCAACCTCAAGTTCATCAAACGGTTCAATTATATCGAGCAGCAGGCAAAAGAAAAAGGCAAGGACATCAAAGATTTGAGCCTTGCCGAAATGGATGAACTTTGGAACGAAGCCAAACGGATTGCCGATTAAGGTTTTCTTACCGCAATATTGAATTGCAAAGCTCCTTGCGAATAGGGAGCCTTGGCTGACGAGGTAAGAGTGAGATTGATTTGATGGGAACCGGCCTCTACCGGCACATAACTCAACGTTGTCAGACATGCGGAAACGCTGTCCGGAATAAAGATCAGTTTGGCATGCGCAGGATCGGATTCCGGCGTTATACCGCCTAACGTATCCGGCCAGTTAAGCGACAGATGCACTTTCGACTCATCTGCACTCGCAACAAAAGAGACCAGAGGGTCATAATACCCGTTGAGCAGCAATCCCATCCGGACCGTATCGCCTATATTAAGCGAATCGTCCAGCATTATTGTGTCACACACACCCGAAAGATTGGTACGAACCAATTGTCTCGACACATTGATACGGGGAGATATGACAGTGGTCATATCACACGAAACAACCGCGAAACCTATCGCGGCAAACGTAATAACAAATAAGGATTTACGAATACGCATATCTGATTTGATTTAAGAGTGCGGCATAAAAGACTCGAACTTTCACTCCTCTCGGAACCAGATCCTAAGTCTGGCGCGTCTACCAATTCCGCCAATGCCGCTCGCGTTCGGCAACAAGTGTGCAATGGTCCATACCGCTCTGCTAAATGGACAGGCAACTTGTGTCTCCGCTCTCCGGTCTGTGAACACTTCGTTGGTTCCCATCCCGGTTGCCATGCGGAGAGTTCCACCGAAAAAGCGTGCAAAGGTACAAAGAATTTTTGAATTATGCAAGAAAATACGCAAACTTTTTATCATATTCTGCCAAATGGCATCAAAATCGTGCATCGCCGTACGCCGTCACCCGTTGCATATATCGGGGTTACAGTAGGGGCTGGCACAAGAGACGAGGTACCGGAAGAAAACGGGATGGCGCATTATATCGAGCACTGCGTGTTCAAAGGCACGGCTCATCACTCCGCGCGTCAGATCATCCATGCCATTGAAGGAATTGGAGGCGAGATTAACGCTTATACGACCAAGGAAGAAACTACTTTCTATGCCGCTATCCTTGCCGAACATGTACAACTTACATTGCATCTGATCGCGGAAATGATACTCCAACCCACCTTCAAGAAAGAAGAAACCGACAAGGAGCGGATGGTCATTTTGGACGAGATAGAGAGTTACAACGATAGTCCGAGTGAACTGATATACGATGATTTCGAGAGTCTGGTCTTCGCCGGAAGTTCTCTCGCCATGCCTATTCTGGGTACGAAGAAGACACTGCGGCATATTTCCTCCAAACCTGACTATCCGCTTAAATGGATGCAGGCCCACTACCGCCCCGAACGGATGGTGATTTTCTGCCAGGGAGATGTCAAACCGGAGAAAATCTTCCGCCTCGCCGAAAAAGAGTTCGGACATCTGTTAGGCAAATCCGGTCTGTCAGCGAGTGAAACGAGCGGTCTGTCAGCAAAGCGGTCAGTCAGCGCCAGCGGTCTGTCAGCTCGTGAACACGAGCGGTCTTTCCGTAAGCACACCCACCAAGTCCACTCCATGTTAGGCGGAAGAGCATACCCGCTCGGACATGAAAACCAGCTGGCAATGTTTCTGCTCAATAATATTTTAGGCGGCGGCAGCCTGAACAGCCGGCTGAACCTGAGTCTGCGTGAGTCTAAAGGACTGGTCTATACGGTTGAATCAACCTATACTCCCCTTTCCGACACCGGCTACTGGTGCGTCTATTGGGCGTGCGACCCGGAAGATTATGAACAAAGCCTGGGACTGGTCCACAAAGAACTGGATCTGCTATGCGAACGCCCGCTATCCGAAGCGGCATTGCAAAAAGCCCTGGTACAACTCCGCGGGCAACTGGCCATCTCCGCCCAAAACCAAGAGAATAGTGCGTTAGCCATGGCAAAATCAATGCTCTACAGAGGCTCTGCACCCGAATGGCAGGAGACAATGCGAAAAATAGAACGGACCTCTGTACAGCAAATCCAGAATGTAGCAAAAGAGATATTTAATCCCTCTAACTTTTACATTTTGACATACGAATGATAAATTTCTTTCCATTTTATCTTATTTTTGGTACTTTTTGGTAACTAAATGTTACAATTCAAAGAAAAACGCATAATTTTTGCAGTTTTTCCTTGAAATATTTGGTCATATCAAAAAAAAGCAGTAACTTTGCGCGATTTTTCATTTATGCGCGTGTGCGTATTCCGTATATTATATGCATATGCGCACGCGAGACTGAGACTGACAGCTGAAAACTGAAAACTAATTAAACAAACAATAACAAATTAATGATGAAGAAGATTTTTACACTACTCTTTCTGGCAGCATTGAGCCTCGGCTTGTATGCGCAGAAGCAAGTAAGCGGTGTGGTAGTCTATGAGAATGGCGAGCCGGTCATTGGCGCAAGTATCCAGGCGAAAGGAACCACACAGGGTACTATCTCGGATTACGACGGTAAATTCGAGATGGAAGTACCGGAGTCTGTGAAGACGCTGGTAGTTAGTTATGTCGGTATGGCGACTCAGGAAGTTCCTGCCGGCAAGAATTTGAAGATCACAATGCAGGAGAACAGCGAGGTAATCCAAGAGGTTGTCGTAACCGGTTACGGTAATGTCAGCAAGGGTTCATTCGCCGGTTCGGCACAAGCCGTCAGCGCAGAGAATATCGAAAAGAAGAGTCCGTCTGAGATCTCCAAGGCATTGGCCGGAGAGGTTGCTGGTGTTCAAGTGGTTACCACGACCGGTCAGCCGGGTGAAGCAGCCAGCATTCGCATCCGCGGTATCGGTTCGCTAAACGCCAGTTCAGCGCCACTTTATATCGTAGATGGTGTACCTTATGAGGCTGCGTATATTTCCACGATTGATCCGGGCGACATCGCTTCGACGACAATCTTGAAGGATGCGACTGCTACCTCTCTGTATGGTAGTCGTGGTGCAAACGGCGTTATCGTCATTACCACCAAAAAAGGTACTTCCGGCGAGCAAGGAAAGATCGATGTAGATATTAAATACGGAGCTAACATGCGTTTGCTTCCGATGTACGATGTGATCACTGATCCCCGTGAGTTCGCGGAAATGGCATGGATGAGTCTCTACAATGCCAGCTCGCGTGCTACCGAGTCCGGTCGTGCAATGGATGCCGGAAATATGCTATTTGGTTCCAAGGGAATTCCTGAGCCCTATAACCTCTGGCAGGTTGTTAACGATGATGGTTCGATCAACACCAACCCAAAAGGAGACCAACTCATCGGTAATAACGGTAAGTTCCTGGGCGCAGAAGACGGCGTGCAGTTCAAGCCTGGTATGGATAACTTGACCAGTTGGCGCGACGCAATTTTCCGTGTCGGTCAGAAATTGGATGCTACTGTACGTATCTCTGGTGGTACAGAGAAAACGACATACTTCACCTCGATTGGTTATCTAAAAGATGAGGGATACTATATCGGTTCAACCTATGATCGTTTTACAATTCGTAGCAACGTGGACTTCCAACCTAAGAAATGGTTGAAGGGTAACGTAAATATGGCATACACCTATTCAAACCAAAATGCAGCAGGTCAGGGAGACAATATGAATAGCGGTTTCGTCTATGTAAACCAAATGGCTCCTGTCTTCCCTGTGTTCCTTTATAACGCAGATGGAACGATCAAAGTGGATCCCAAGACAGGTGGTGACGCATATGACTACGGTATGTTTGAGGGCTACGGACGTCCCTTCGGTTCGGGTATCAACCCTGCCGGTTCGCTTCGCTACGACCGCGACAATATCGTACAGCACTATGTAATGGCGGGCGGTTCGCTGGAGTTCAAGTTCTACAAGGATTTGAAATTGATCATCAATGCCAATATGCAATACCGCGGTGCTAAAGAGAGCGAGTTCACCAACGCATACTACGGTGATGCCGGTGGTATCGGTCGTATCGCAGTAGAGCAAGATGAACAAATGTGGATTACTGCGCAGCAGTTGTTGGAGTATAATAAAACAATAGGAGAGCATTCTATTCGCGCCATGGTAGGTCATGAGACACAAGTAGCACGCACGTCATGGACCTACGGCTCTAAAAGCCACGTAGCTGCTCCAGAGGGCGAAAATGTACTGGAGCTCGGTAATGCGATTCAAAATACGAATATTACCTCTGCTACCAATTCAACAGCACTAGAGTCTTTCCTGGCTACCGCATCGTATATCTATAACGAACGCTACGGAGTGACTGCCAACTACCGTGCAGACGGTTCTTCTAAGTTCGCAAAAGGTCATCGCTGGGGGCACTTTGGTTCTGTAGGTGGCACCTGGATGTTTACCAACGAAGAGTTCATGGAGCCTGTTAAGGATTGGATTAAGGATGGCAAACTACGTCTCAGCTGGGGTGTATTGGGTAACCAAGGTGGTATCTCTACACAACTTTTCCAAGACCTCTATTCTGTAGAATACGTAGATGCAGAAGTAGGTTACGTATGGGCACAAAAAGGTAACAAGGAATTAACATGGGAGCGCAGCCAGATTGTAGACCTTGGTCTAGAATTCGGCATTGGCAAATACCTGAATGCAGAGATCGATTATTTCTGGAAGAATACTGATAACATGTTGTTCTATCGCCCTGTAGCGCCTTCGCTTGGTTACTCTGCAGTACCTATCAACGGTGGCGCAATGGTGAACCAAGGTATAGAACTCCAGTTCGACATTCACGCAGTAGATACGCGTAACGTCAAATTAGATATCCGCCTTAATGGTTCACACTATGCGCACAAGATCACCAAATTACCAGAGTACGCAGAAACAGAGGAGGACATGGTGATGGCAAGTGGTTTGGCTGTAGGCTACAGCCCTTATGACTGGTATCTGCCGGAATACGCAGGCATCAATGAAAAGGGTGAGGCACAATATATCGGATACTATGACCCGAATTTAGGCGGTTTTGGTGGTGCCAACAGTGCCGACAATTTACAGATTTACGGACGCTCTGGTAACAACTACGTAGCCAGTGTATACGAGTATATGAAGAAATACTATCCGGGACAAAAGGTGGAGGATGTCTTAAAGACTCAGGTTATCTCCGGTTCTGATTCCCGCTATGCAGGTAGCAATTTCATCGGTAAGAGCCGTATCCCAGCATTCGCCGGCGGTTTTGGTGTGGATCTTGAGGCTTACGGATTCACCTTCTCGGCTACTTGTTCGTACGGACTTGGCGGATACGGATATGATGTTGTATATGCAGAATTGATGAATAGTGATAAGATTGGTAAATGTAACTGGCACGTAGATATGCGCAACGCTTGGAATTCCATGATGACCGATGAGCAGAAAGCTGCTGTAGTAGCACAGGGAGTGAACGCGGTTCCGCGTTTGTCCAACGGCGCCGACCTCTATGCCAATATGACATCGACACGTTTCTTAACCAGCTTGTCTTTCCTGAGTTTGAATAACATCCGTATCGGATACAGTTTCCCTAAGAAATGGATGCAGAAGATTAAGTTCAACTCGCTCAATATCTATGTATCGGCAGACAACCTAGCAATCGCTTCCGCCCGTCGCGGATACAACCCGATGGCTTCGTTTACGGGAACATCCGATTCATATCAATACACTCCGCTTTCTACAATCATGGGCGGTATCAAATTCCAATTCTAATTGTGTAAAGGAGAAAGAAATATGAAAAACGTATCTAAAATAGTTTTAGCAAGTATCAGCGCTTTATTGCTGGTATCTTGCGGTGACAGTTTCCTGACCCGCGATCCGTACGGCAGTACTATTACTCAAGGTCAGTACGAAAAATTGTCCAACCAATTAGAGGGGTCTATGCGCGGTATTTATTCTATGATGTATGCCGTCTCTGACCATGACGCATTTGGTAAACGCTCCATCGACATGTATACCGATATTATGTCCGGCGACATGGCGTTGACCAACTATACGTATGGTTGGTTCTACACCGATGAACAATTACAGGGTCGTACCGGCCGCACCGGATATATCTGGTATTATTACTATGGAATGCTCCATAATGTAAATGCCGTTCTTTATGCTGCGCAAGGTGGTGCTACGGCTTCTGCTGATAATGTGATCAAACGCATCGCTGCGTCCGGACTTCCTAACCAAGTAGGCAAAGATGGGGATGATCTGATGTATTACACCATTGTGGGCAGTGATACGTTGGCTTCCTACACTGAAGTAGAGGCAGAAATCGCCAACTGCTACGCGCAAGCATTGACAATGCGTGGATATATCTATAGCAACCTGCTGATGCTCTATTGCGAGCCAGCTATTGCAGATATGACCAAGGAATTAGCCTTCCCGCTTTACAACGAGTATAATATGGATGAAGCGCAGGGATTGGCTACTATGAGTGAAGTATATGCGCAGGTTGAGAGCGACTTAACCAACGCAATAGACTATTTTAGCGCCTTCTCTGAAGTAACCCGTCCTTCAAAACTGGTGGTAGATAAGAGTGTGGCATGTGCTATTTTAGCTTATTCTTATCTTAACAAGGGGAATCCCGGGGGACACGGTGATGCATATACACAGGCATATACCAATGCGCGTGACTTCGCACAGTTAGCGATTACTAATTCTACCGCTCAAATTTTACCAAATCGCGATTTATTTGAGACCGGTTTCAACAACGTAAGTAATGTTTCATGGATGTGGGGACAAGATGTAACAGTAGAGACTGCCGGCGGTTTGGCATCCTTCTTTGGCCAAGTAGATATTCACTCCTACAGTTATGCATGGGCGGGTGACACGAAGGCGATCGATGAGAACCTCTACAAACTCATCGCCGCTACCGACTCTACAGATGGAAAACCGAATGGACACCCGTTCGATGCTCGGCAGTATTGGTTCAACGACGGCAGCTCGAATAACACCTACAAACTCTGCCCGGATAAGAAGTTCTTCTCCGCATCCAACCCAACATCTACCAAGTCGGACGATATTGACCGCGAGTGGCTGAGCGATAACGTATTCATGCGTATCGAGTCAATGTACCTGATTGCCGCAGAGGCAAGTTACCGCCTCGGAAATGATGCCGATGCTATTTCATACTTAACTTCTATCACTGATGAACGTATCGCCACAGGTATGGATGCTGAATATGCTGCTTATAAATCTTCGCTGAATCATTCGAACCTCTTGGAGGAGATCGAGTACAACTGGCGTGTTGAGATGTGGGGCGAAGGCTACGGATTGCAGACCTTCCGCCGACTGGCCGCTGAGGTACTTGGCGAAAAGGAGCGCAAACGCGGTGGTAACCACTGTGCAAATGCAGGAAGCACGATTAAGCCGGGTTCAGAATACACCTTCCAGATGCCGAGTTCCGAAGGCTCCTACAACCCGAAAATTAACACCACTACACTTCCTTAAAATGAAGTTTATAAAATAAATTAATAAGCATTTATTAACTCAAAAAAATTAAGTTATGAAAAAGAAAGTATTTTTATTTGCTGTTCTTGCAGGTGCTATCTGCTTTGCTTCTTGCAAAGGCAAAGAGGATGTAGATCCATCAGGACAGGTGCAAGTCGTTGTTAATCCTCATGAGGTTACTTTGAATGATGAAGAGACCTCTATTCGTTTGTCGGCTACGCTGACTCCCAATGACCCCACTGCAGTAATTACATGGAGTTCCAGCGATACTACTGTCGCTACCGTTACCAGCCGCGGCTACGTAGAGGCTCAAGGTTATGGTGTATGCTACATCTACGCTTCTGTAGGTGATGCAAAAGATTCTTGCCGCGTACACGTAAAGACATGGCTTGAATCGTTAATCTTCAACAACGCAGCTTTTGCAGGTGCTGATACCACTTATGCATTAGATCCTGAGACCGGTAAATACAAGGTAGATACCGTTGAGGCTTCTACCGGAGAAGTATTCTACTGCTATCTCTCGTTGGCTACCTATTGGCTCTTCAGCGATGGTTTTTATGTAAACAATAGCGGCGAATTCGACGGAACCGAGAAGGGTGCCATCCTGGAGGTACAGGCACCGATGTGGTACGGAACCAAGTATTTGAACCCGGAGCTTGGCGGCGTTCAGTTCAGTCTCGGTGAGTGGGGCGTAAATGACAACTACGATGGTAAGACTCCGCACCTTGGAGCTCCTGCTACTATTGATGAGGCTGAGTATGTAAAACAAATGAAATTGTTCTTGACAGAATTTAATGCAGGTGGTCAAGGTTACGGTCAGTACCTGAAGGCTGCCGGTGAGACAGTAAAGGGTGCATATATATTCGCTATGGAATATGATGCAGAAGATGAAGGCTATTATAACAGTTACATTCCTGACGCGCTATGCGAAGGTGCTTACTTCAGTGTTGGTGCTCAATCTCCTGTATCAGACTATATGCGTCAACTTGATTTCTCTGAGATCAAATACAAAGCATTCGCAATGGATACCGTATTCGGTTCCTATCTTGTAACCGGTCTAAATCTGGGTTACAACGAGGCTACTGAAGAGATTTATCTGAACGACGAGAACGTTTATTTCAACCCGAGCGTAATCTCTGTATTCGGTGAGATTCCGAGCAGTGACGCAAATGAAGTAGCCAAACGTACTCCGATGCACATGAAGGCTCTCTTCGAGAATCCGGAGGCAAAGGCTCATCTGGAGAAACAAATCAAGGATAAGAACATCCGCGTGATCCGTATGAAATAATCCATTCATACCAATCATTACTTGCAAAAGGTCATCTGCTCTTCACAGATGACCTTTTTTGAGGTATTTTTGCATTAAAATGATAATAAATTTGGAGATGTGGCATTTTTTTTGTATCTTTGCACCCAAATGCAAAAAACACTTAACATATTGTTGCTTTTAGCGTTTGCAGCAAGTGCATTAGCCGTACCTGCAACTCCGGAACCGATCATTCGGTTGTTACCGGACGGAACAACTGATACGGTTTATTTGCATGGAGATGAGTATCATCATTTCTATACCGATCGGAATGGCCTTAGAATTGCGGGAAGCGACTATGAGGATATTGCTTTAATCGAGCAAAACGCGAACTTTCCGCATCGCGCTCCGCAGAAGCAAATGTTAAGTAGTTTTGTGCCATCACGTGGTAACATACACATTCCTGTTATTTTGGTTAATTTCAGCGATTTAAGTTTCTCTATCGCTGATCCGAAAGAACAATTTGATGATTTGTTTAACGGAGCGGGCGGTAGTAATCCGAATGCTACGGGATCGGTGCATGATTATTATATGGCCTCATCTGATAGTGCGCTCGATCTGGAGTATGAGGTATTTGGTCCTTACACATTGAGCAGAACCATGGAGTATTATGGTCAGAATAGTTCATCCGGAGGAAATACAAATCATACCCTACATGCTCGCGACCTTGTAATAGAAGCCGTTAGTATCGCTTCGCAGAATGGTGTAGATTTTAGTCTATTTGATGCAAATGATGATGGCTATATTGATAACGTATCTATCGTAGTGGCAGGATATAACGAGGCAGAAGGCGGTGAGAGCAATACGATCTGGCCTCATTATAGTACCATTAATAGTTTTAATAGCTATAGTGGAAAATATATCAGCGGCTATTTGATGATATCCGAGTATCGCGGCAGTGGAGGAAAGGTACAAGCAGGTATCGGTACTTATTGTCATGAGTTCGGCCATGCGTTGGGATTGCCGGATCTGTATAACACTCAGCAATCCGATGCTTATACAGTCGGCTCGTGGGATATCATGTGTTCAGGTAGTTATAACAACAATGGTTCTACGCCTCCTTCGTATACGGCTTTTGAGCGTTTTATGCTGGGCTGGCTGGAGCCAGAGCAATTATTCAGTCCCGGAATGCGTACATTAAAACCGATCGAGACTGCCAATCATGCATATCTCATCGCAGCGCGAGCGCATAACATGAATCCAAATTCTCCCTCCCCGTCTGAGTATTTCTTATTGGAGAATAGGCAAGAAGTGGGATGGGATGCTGGTAAGAATGCACTTGTAGCTTCAGGATTGCTTATCTCGCATATCACGTTTAGTCAAACGGGATGGGAATATAACACGTTTAATAACCATAAACCTCTTGGTTTCGACATCGTAAGTGCAGGCTTTTCATCTCCGTCCAAAAGCTCTGAAGCAGATGTCTTTCCCGGCTCCACATTACGTACCTCATGGCTACCAACGCTGAATGATGGCAGTACCATAGATTCACTGGCCATCTCTCAAATTCGTCAACGTGGAGATCTATGCATCTCGATGCAGGTGGGCGCCTCGGATGAAGAGATGCTATTCTTCGACCGGGAGCAACTGAATATAGAAACAACTTATCTATCTTCGCCGGTAGTTTATGATACGGGTTATGCGACATTGCACATACCTTCTATGCCTAGGGAATGTATTCATATGCATGTATCTACGAAGCGCTTCCGCTTTAGTCCGGATAATGGTGCGAAATGGTATGCTTACCCGGATACAGCGGTAATTCCTATTATTCCCGATAGTGCCTATGACTTATCCGTAGCTGTCGTGTACACGCCTTTGCGTAAAAGTTGCGACTATGAAGTTGCCTTCCTTTCTGCAGAGACTGCAGATGGCGAAATCGGCACACAACTCACCCTCTCCGGACAAGCACCGAGACCCATGCTAATTACAACTCCTGTTATAGACTCAGTAACCAATCTTACCTCCAGTTCATTTAATATCCTATGGGAGCCACAGGACGACGCAGATGGGTATTTCTATATGCTTTACACCGTAAGCGAAGGGAATAGCGAAGAGATCGAGTCTTTTGATTCGTTTGAGAATCAGGACACCATCCTTATGCATGGATGGTCTACAAATTTCCAGAGAGTTCAATCCAACTACGCTCAATCCGGGAAAGCGATTCTATTTGAGAAAACTGATGAGTATATTATATCTCCCCATTATCTCTATGCTCCTTCATCGATTTCTGTATGGCTTAGCAATAATTATACCCCCATTTCAGCAGATGAAGTAGTAGGAGGCTTCCTTCTCTTAAGCGGATCAAAAGATGGAGTAGAATGGGAGGATGCGGAAAAGATTTATATTCAGCGTACTACAAAGAATGCAACTCGTACCATAGAATTAGATACTACTCGTCACTGGCGTCAATTCCGTCTATCTTATACGCATATAGGAGGCAAAGGTGGAGCGATCGTAGATACATGGAGGGCCTCCCTCTGCAAAAAGGTGGATTATATCTATCGCCTAGGGGAGTACTATATAGGAGGTGCAAGTGATGAGATTGTATTCCGTCAGTTAACACCTGCAACGACTTATTACTATGTGATGCAGGCCTATGAAGAAAAAGGATGTGATCCTCATTACAGTTCATTGAGTGAGCCGTTCGAAGTGAGTACACGCCAAGTGGATGGCAAACAATCGCTTAAAATCGTGCGTTCGGGCACTGGTCTATATTCCGTCATTCTGCCAGAGAGTGCAGATGGTAAACATTGCTTAGCCATCTACAATTCGACAGGTACGTTAATCACTCTTCTACATCCTTTTTACGGGGATCTAACTGTTTCGCTTCCGCCTTTAGCAGAGGGACAACTATATCTTGTCAAATACTATTCCGGTTCCATGAAGCGCAAGGATTTGAGTACCAAGATCATAAGTTATTAATAAAAACAGAAAAAAATTGCTATATGAGACATTATTCGTTAACCGCACTATTACTCGTGCTTGTATCAATAAGCACGCATGCCAAAGTTCTTCAACCGGTCTATTTTGATGATCCGTCTATTGATTTGCAATCCCCTACTCTCAGTCCTGAACAGCGCAGTTTCTATGATCGTTATGTACACGCAATAGAGCAAATGGAACAGGGCGCAGATGCTGCTGAATTCTTTATACTGGAACACGGAGAAGCGGAAGATAAAGTAGAGCCTTTATTAGGAAATATCAAATATGATCAAGGGGCTCCGTATAACAACAAATGTCCTTACCTAAATGGCGGTCGTGCGGTTACAGGCTGCGTGGCTACGGCGATGGCACAAGTGATGCGTTATTATAAGTACCCTGCTTGCGGAACAGGTACTTTCACTTATACCGGAGGCGATGAAGGCGCAAGAACAGTTAATCTAGAGGACTATCCTTTTGATTGGGATAACATGTTAGAAGATTATAGTGGAAGTTACACATCTACTCAGGCGGATGCAGTAGCAACGCTGATGCTCATGTGCGGTGCCTCGCTGAGCATGAATTACTCCAAGGATGGTAGTGGCGCAGACCTAGGTAAAATGGATGGCCTTCTAAAGAATAATTTCGGATATAATAAGAATGTTCACTTCATCAGCACAAAAAGTAGTTCCAATCCTGAAGAGACGATCTACTATTGGGGCGAAGATGCAGTACGTCCCAATCTGCAAGTTGGCAGACCACTTATTTTTGCCGGTTTTCCAGCTATCAACCAAACCGGCCATTGCTTTGTTGTGGATGGATACAAGGTAATAGACGGCGAATATTATTACCATGTTAACTGGGGTTGGGGTGGTCACGGAAATTCCTACTGCCTTTTGACAAGACTGCAGTATGAATCGGATAACTATTCCGGTTATAATCTTCAGATGGTATATGACATTTATCCAGCCAGCCAAGATATCGAAGCAGTCTCTTCCGATGAGGTACGTTCGCAAAAGATTCTTCGCGATGGACACCTTATTATTGAGCGAAATAACGTACAATACACCCTACAAGGAATCCGTATCCAATAATTAAGATAGAATTAATAATGGGATAATCTCATGTATCAGCACTTCCGAAAGGGAGTGCTTTTTGTTTATATAGGATACGTTATAGAGTGTAAGGATAAAAGGAGAGAAGACTGTTATTCAGCCAGAAATACGATTTTCCAGTTCATTTTACGAACTCCCCCATTTTACCCCACATTTTTATTAAATTGTTAATAACTCGCGTAAGTCATTGAATTTACGCGAGTTATCATATATATACCATTGTAAAAAACATATTAATAAAACAATTGATAAATTTTTTCGTGGGGAAATGTGGGGAATATCAAATATTTTTACTATCTTTGCAGCGGATTTACAAATTACAAGTCACAATTCACAATTCACAATTTACAAAGGGCGACAAGAGTATGTACGGACTTGGAGTTTTAGGCGAAAAAATAGAGGCTTTTACCAAACGAGTTGTGAAAGCGACGAAATATATTAAAGAACGAAAAGAATACAGCCTTGCCGATCAATTCTTCAGAAGCGGCACATCCATAGGGGCTAATTGCAGTGAGGCAGTAAGCGCAGTATCAAAGGCCGATTTCGCCAATAAATTAAGCATCGCACTCAAAGAAGCGAACGAAACATGTCATTGGATAGACGTTATGTTTTATTCAGAATTGATTGACAAAGCCACCTACGAGTCCATGTCAGCAGACGCTCGGGAAATATGTAAACTCTTAACAACGATAATAAAAAACACACGCTTAAATATCGAAAACGAGAAGAAATAAATTCACAATGTACAATTTACAAAGGGCTTACGGAGTTTAGTACAATGTTTTTTAGATCCGTACTAACTCCAATATTAGTACAAAAGCCAATAGGACGCTTTATTAATTGATCATTGTAAATTGATAATTGAATATATGTCAACTTTTATCGGAAATATAGAAGGTCGGTTGGACGAGAAGGGACGAATATTCGTGCCTGCTGTTTATCGCAAGATATTGGCAGAGGATGAGTCCAAACGGATCGTTATGCGTCGCGATACGGACAACGAGTGTCTGATGTTCTATCCGGAGAGCGTCTGGAACGAGAAAGTAGAGCAACTGCGGCAGACGCTGGATGAGTGGGATCCGGAGGACCAGTTGATATTGATGCAGTTCATGGCGGATGCGGAGTATTTAGAGATGGACGGTCAGGGTCGTATCCTGCTGCAGAAGAAGAACTTAGAGACCATCGGGGCACAACAGGATGTGCTGTTTGTAGGCATGCTGAACCGCTTTGCTCTCTGGGCACCGGAGAAATTCGCAGAGAAACGATTGAGCCAGACCGAATTAGCGGCAAGACTGCGGGCAAAAATGAAGAAAAAAGAGGACAAATAGGCGGTTCTCACCGGATTGACAGTAGGACGACCTTATATGAACAACCCGGTAATCACCCCCTAATAACCCCCTTATCACCCCCTAATCACCCCCTTTCATAAGGAAAGATTGACGAAAAATTAAGAAAAAAACACATGGAAGCGATTTATCACATACCGGCAATGCTGCAAGAGACAATAGAGGGCTTGGCTGTCAAGCCCGGCGGGGTGTATGTGGATGTCACTTTCGGCGGGGGAGGACACAGCCGCGCCATCCTTGGAAGGATGGACGCGAATGTACAAAGGGACGATGTACGATATACAAAGGAAAGCCGGATACTATCCGGCGGAACGGACGAAGCTTCCAACGGCGGCAACAATGCCGCCGAACGGGACAAAGAAGAAAACAAAGAGGGGCATCTGTACTCGTTTGATCAGGATATAGAGGCATTCAACAATTCACAATTGACAATTCACAATTCACAATCGGAAGATGGTGATGAGGGATTTGTCAATAATCCGAATTGGACGTTTGTACACAGCAATTTCCGGTATCTGAAGAACTGGATGGACTATTACGGGGTAAAAGAGATAGACGGGTTGCTGGCTGATTTAGGGGTTAGTTTTCACCATTTCGACTGTCCGGAGCGAGGATTCAGTTTCCGTTTCAGCGCGCCGTTGGACATGCGTATGAACCAGACGGCGAAACGGACGGCGGCGGATATTATCAATACTTACAGCGAGGAAGATTTAGCTCGCATCTTCTGGCTTTACGGCGAGATGAAGAACGGGAGGGGCATCGCAAGGAATATATGCAAGGCTCGTTCTCAGAAGCCGATTTTAAGAACGGAGGAACTGATAGAGGCGGCTTTTAAGTTGAAAGTTGAAAGTTTAAAGTTGAAAGAAGTCGAAGAGTTGGAAGTTCATCCCCGCCCCAACCCTCCCCATGAAGGGGAGGGAGGCCGGATAACATCCGGCACAACGGACAAAACTATAAACGGCGGCAAAAATGCCGCCGAACAGGACAAAGAGAGAGACTCGGCGGAATACCGCCGAGAGCAGGACAAAGAGAGAGACTCGGCGGAATACCGCCGAGAGCAGGACAAAGAGAGAG
>ERZ842401.645-NODE-645-length-51070-cov-15.744016_pt1 | contig 51070 bp, 42 predicted proteins | sample MGYA00521270_ERZ842401 | MGnify/ENA primary metagenome ERZ842401 (study PRJEB31892, sample SAMEA3878208) | bioreactor metagenome | biome: Moose rumen | place: Sweden | collected 2011-10 | study: EMG produced TPA metagenomics assembly of the PRJEB12797 data set... | reverse complement strand
CCGGGCACAAGACGGACAAGAAGGATTCGGCCTGGATATGCAAGCTGCTCCGTGCAGGCCTGCTGAAGGGCAGTTTCATCCCGTCCCGTGAGCAGCGCGACCTGCGCGACCTGACCCGCTACCGCCGCAAGCTCGTGCAGCAGCAGGCAGCGGAGCACAACCGCATGATACGCATCTTCGAGGATGCGAACCTGAAGCTTTCGAGCGTGTTCAGCAACATCCGCGGCAAGACCTGCACGGCTGTGATAGATGCCGTGATATCAGGTGAGACAGATCCGCAGAAACTTGCGGAGATGTGCACCCACTGGCGTCTGAAGAGTACGCAGGAGGAGATCGCGCTTGCCGTCGAAGGCAACTTCACGGAGCACCACATGTTCATGATCCGGATGATACGCAGGAGCATTGCCAGTATTGAGGCGGAGATAGCCGACCTCGACGCGGAGATAGACCGCAGGATGGCTCCCATCGACGGCATCATCGAGCGCCTGTGCGGCATCCCGTCCATGGACAGGACATCCGTGAAGGAACTGATAGCCGAGATTGGCATTGACATGGAGGTGTTCCCCACTGCCGACCATCTGGCATCGTGGGCAGGCATGTCACCCGGCAACAACGAGAGCGCGGGCAAAAAAAAAAGTTCGCACACGAACCACGGGAACAAGGCCACGAAGGCGATAATGTCCGAATGCGCATGGTGCGCAAGCCGCACCAAGAACACGTTTTTCTCCACCCGATACAAGAGACTGGCAGCACGAAGAGGCAAGAAGAGAGCCATAGTAGCACTAGGACGTGAGATCCTGATTATCGTGTACCACATGCTCAAGGACGGGACGGAATACCGTGAACTCGGACCGGACTACATGGACGACCGCCGCAAGCAGGCACAGATAAAGTACCACAAGGAACAGCTCAGAAATCTACTCGGAGAGGATACGCCCGGGCAAAGGAAGACGGCATAGCCGCCACGTATCCTCAGGCCGATTTTTACTGGGACACCAAGCCCGAATATGAAACTGGCCTAAACGACCGAGAGGCAAAGATTGTTGCTACGAGCACGCGAATGAAATTTCCTGACCAACTTGGTCGTTGTAAAACTTAAACCAGCCCCCATCCATCAGCCACAGATGACACCACAGTCACCTGCATTCCTCGTTTTGTCATAAAACAGAATTATTAACTTGAGATACCCTCATAGTGGGTGTTTCGCAATTAAATATTTTCGAATGAAAGAACAGAATAAACTATTAGTGGAGTATCGCTATCGCGATGAGTGGAAAAAGAAATGTGTGGCTCTCAACGAGATACACAAATGGATTTGTGAAGGAAAGTATCAGAAACGGGTGAATGCCGTAAGGGGTGTTGCCGACGCTGACACGGCTGACAGAATGACATTAGGGGTGACATCGGCCGAAGGACTGCCAAACGTAAGACCTGCCATCGGCGAGAAAGGAGCCTATACAGGACTCGTATTGCTGTCGTTCAGAGTGGAAGAGGGTCTGAAGTTGGTGGAACAACTGCGCAAGGTGGTCAATCTCTGGGAACAGACATTGCTGTCGTTTGTGGGTTCCAGTGGTCGCTCGCTGAAGGTTCTTATCCCCTATCGACTGGTGGGAGGCGGACTACCGGAAGAAGCAGCGCAAGTGGCTCTGTTTCAGCAATATGCCTACAAGAGGGCAGCAGACTATGCGCTGATGGCTACGGGTATGAAAGCAGAAGAGGTGAACCACGACGGTACGGAGCACTTCCGCATCTCGTTCGACCCACAGGCATACCTGAACCCCGAGGCCAAGCCCATCGAGATGGCGCAACCTACGGAACCTCTGACAACGGTGTCGGCTCAGGTTATCCGGCACCCCGAGGAGACTCCGCTCGACACAGACATCCTGCCCGGCTACACCCGACGGGAGATGGATGTGATCAAGTTCAACTTCGTCTGCCGCGACCTGGCCTTCGGCAAGGAGCTGTCGAAAGAAGAATACCTGATGAAACTGGCTACCGCTTGTAGGCAGGCGGACATCTACGAGGAACTGGGCATCAAACTGAGCATCGCGCTACCAGAATTCAGCGACAAGAATACGCTCGTGAGAACCTGTTTTGCCAATGCTTATGCAAAACATCGCTTCGGCAGGAGGATCAATCCAGTGGAACGTTCGCTGATGCACCAGCTGTTGTTAGAGGACTTCCTGAATCGTCGCTATATGTTTCGCAGGAACAAGGTGACGGGCGATGTGGAGTATCAGGAAAAATACCGCTACGTGCTCTGGTGGAAACCGCTGACAGAGGAGGCTAAGAACGACATCAACAACGAGGCCATTCGCGAAGGTATCAAGGTGTGGCCCAAGGACTTAGAGCGTATTCTCGTTTCAGAACGCATCAACGAATACGACCCTGTGCGCGAGTGGCTCGAACAGTTGCCCCATTGGGACGGGCGCGACCGCCTGGGCGAGATGGCCGCCCGTGTGAAGACGCGCACTGCAGGATGGACCGAGAACTTCAAGATATGGATGCGCTCGATGGTGAGCCAATGGCGTAGCGGGCGCGATGCGATGTATGGGGCACAGATGGTGCTGATGCTGGTGGGCGGACAAGGCACGAGGAAGTCTACCTTCATGCGCATGCTGCTGCCGAAGGAACTGATGCCGTTCTACATCGACCGCATCGACTTTGCCAACAAGAAGGAGGCCATCAGAGCGCTGAGCCGCTTCCTGCTGATCAACATCGACGAGTACGACCAGATATCGAAAGCACAGACAGCCTTTCTGAAACACCTCATCCAGCGCACCGACGTGAAGGAACGCAAGCTCTACTCCACCACCTTCGAGCAGAGTCAGCGCTATGCAGCCTTCTGCGCCACCACCAACTCGCTGTCGCCACTGAAAGACGAATCGGGTTCGCGCCGCTATTTGGTGACGGAAGTGACCGATGTGATTGATACCGACACGCGTGGTCGTAAAGCCATCGACTACCCACAGCTCTATGCGCAGATTGTAGAAGAGATAGAGGCCGGCGAGGAGTATGCCTTCACGGGCGAGCGCGAACAGGAAATCGTAGCACGCAATGCCGACTACTACGAGACGCCCAATGTGGTTTCGCTCTTTGAAGACCACTTCCGGAAGCCACAACCTGGCGACCGGGTGATGCTGATGAGCCCCACAGAAATACTGAAGATGTTGAAGGTGAACACAGAGAACCGCGCAAATGCGACCATCTTAGGATCGTATCTGCGCCGACAACAGTACGAAAGAGGCGAGGGCGACAGCCGTCGGTGCTATCGCGTTTCGGCAAGGACGAAGACAGATGCGGAGAAAGCCAATCAGAGGAATCCTTGATGGCGAAGAGCCTCGAGGAGAGTGGCCGAGAGGGCTTCGTTGTCGCGGCGTGTATAACGAATATCCGTGAACACCTGCGCCAACGTTTCCTTCTCGTTGATACGCACAAACTCTTGATTCTCAGGCAATTGCTCCTTATGCGCATAATATCGGTCGATTCGCTCAGGCGTATAGTCGCTGTAGGTTTCCTGATGAACGATGGCTTCGAGCGGCAGACGGTCGGAGAGAGCCGGCACTTCGTCGGGCCATCCCAAGGTGATGGTGGCCACAGGCATCACCAGTTGCGGCAACTGGAGCGTCTCGATGATGCTCAAGGGCTGATAGACGGTTGTGCCCAGATAGCAATAGCCCAGTCCCACCTCGTCGGCCAGGCAGCAGAAGGTCTGCGCATAGAGCAGGGCATCGGTGGCGGCATTGATGAAAGAGAGGAAATTGTCGTAGCCTGGGTCGGCCTTTCTGCATTGGGTCCACTGCGTGGTTCGACGGAAGTCAGCGCAGAAGGTCAACACAACGGGCGCACCCGTCACCATCGGTTGATTGAAATGAGCGGGGGCGAGTTTTTGCTTCATGCCTTCGTCGCGCGTCACGACTACGCTATATAGCTGCAGGTTGCCCATTGTCTGTGTGCGCAGGGCCTGTTCCAAGAGGTCGTTCAACAGAGTTTCGCTGACATCCTTGTCAGCATATTTGCGAATACTCCGCCGAGTTGCTAAGTTTTTCATGATTTGTTGTATTTAATTTTGCATTCCCTATAATTGTGCGATTTCTTCTTCCGAAAGTCCTGTGACAGAGGTTATGAATGCAATGTCTGCGCCTAAGGCTTTCATTTTCCTCGCGTTCTTAATCTCCGTTTCTTTTTGGCCTTCAGCTCGACCTTCTGCGATTCCTTCTGCTCGGCCTTCTGCTCGGCCCTCAGCTCGGCCCTCAGCTCGGCCCTCAGCTCGGCCTTTCGCGATACCTTCGGCTCGGCCTTTCGCGATTCCCTCAGCTCGGCCCTCAGCCATCGCTGTTTCTATATTGTCACGCAGGATGACAACATTGTCAAGATGACGATAATAGGAATTGAGTTCTGCTTTCGTCATGTGCGCAATCTTCAGTCGCTCACGTGCCTCGCTGAGTCCTGGGGCACTGGCATCATCAGGGATATCACCTGTATTCAGAACGTAGATCCATTGTTTCAGTGGCTCTTTCGACCATTTGTTGAAGTCGTTGACTTTCAGAATGAAATACTCTGGGTAGAGGTCGCTGACGGCATCCACCTCAAACTTCTGGCGTTGAAACGGCGACAGTTCAAGCACATCATTGTCGTGCAGTCCGCGAAACTCGGTCTTCCCGTGGTAGACATAGTCTTTTCCTTGCCCCAGGTTGAAATAAACGATGTTGATGCTGTACACTTTCCGAATGTTCTCGTAGCCCTGTCCACGGTTGATATACTCCGTGACAAGCTTTGAGGCACCAAAGAGCATGCGCTGGAAGTAGGCCTGCTCTGTTTCGTTTTGCACCTCCATCAGATAGAGGTGGCCCTGCTCGTCTTCGGCCAGCAAGTCCACACGGTTTTGTTTGTCATCGCTGCTTTCCTGATTGCTTTCACTTTCCAGGAGTTTCTTGATGATGATTTTTTTGCCTAACAATGTTGTGATAAGTCCTTCCAGCACTACATAATTGGCCTTGTCGCGTAGCAGCCGCTTCATAGCCCAGTCGAATCTTACATATTGCTCTTTGCCTTCCATATCTGTTCTCTTTTAGGGTTTTCAATTGCAAAGTTATGGTTTTTCCTTGAAACAACCAAGAAAATAAGACAAAAAGAATGAAACATAAACTTACAATAATATAAAATGTCTAAAAAAGTTGGGCGAAATGAAAGATATGAAGTAATTTTGCATGCACCATAACATCATTATTGTTACAACATGAACATTTTCACCAAACGAATAGCCAAGCAATTGGGACTGTCCGAGCGAGGCGTGGAGAACACGCTGACACTGCTCGACGAGGGTTGCACCATACCTTTCATCTCGCGCTATCGCAAGGAACGCACAGGCGGATTAGACGAAGTGCAGATAGGCCAGATAGCCGAACTGAACGACCGGATGAAGGAACTGTCGAAGCGAAAGGACACAATTGTCAAGACCATTACCGAGCAAGGGAAGATGACCGACGACCTGAAACGCCGCATCGAAGAATGCTGGGACGCCACGGAACTGGAAGACATCTACCTGCCCTACAAGCCGAAACGGCGCACACGTGCATCGGTGGCTCGCGAACAAGGACTTGAGCCGCTGGCCAATCTGCTGCTGATGCAGCGCGAGCAAGAGCCGCTGAAGGCTGCTGCCCGCTTTGTAAAAGGCGATGTAGCCAATGCTGCGGCGGCCATCAAGGGGGCACAGGACATCATCGCAGAGATGGTGAGCGAAGACGAACAGAACCGAAACTGGATAAGACAGTCGTTCCGGCGCGAGGCTGTGATCGCATCTACAGTGGTCAAGGCCAAGCAGGATACGGATGAAGCCGCCAAATATAGCGACTACTTCGAGTTCTCTGAACCCCTTCGCCGCTGCTCCAGTCATCGACTTCTGGCCATGCGACGTGGCGAAAAGGAAGGCATCTTGCGTGTGGGCATCTCTACCAACGATGAAGACTGCGTCAGCCGACTGCAGCGACGCTATGTGCGTGGACACGGGAAATGCCAGACGCTGGTAGGCGAAGCTGTGGCCGACGGCTATAAACGCCTGCTCGAACCCTCGATAGAAACGGAGTTTGCCTCGCTGAGCAAGGAAAAAGCCGACGAAGAAGCCATCAACGTGTTTGTCGGAAACGTACGCCAGCTGCTCCTCTCCGCCCCGTTGGGACAGAAGCGTGTGATGGGCATCGACCCGGGATTCCGCACCGGCTGCAAGGTGGTGTGCCTGGATGCGCAGGGCAATCTGCTCCATCATGAAGCCATCTTCCCCCACCCTCCCGTAAACCATCGCATGCAAGCCAAGATGCACGTAGCGCAGATGATTGAAGAATATAAGATAGAGGCTATCGCCATCGGCAATGGAACGGCCAGCCGTGAGACGAAAGAGTTTGTGGAAGAAGTGACTGCCTCAACCCCAATTTTCGTAGTCAGCGAAGATGGAGCCTCGGTTTATTCTGCTTCAAAGGTAGCACGCGAGGAGTTTCCCGACGAGGATGTAACCGTGCGCGGTGCAGTCAGTATCGGTCGACGCCTGATGGATCCCTTGGCAGAACTGGTGAAGATTGACCCGAAAAGCATCGGCGTAGGCCAATACCAGCACGATGTAGACCAGGCGAAGCTGAAGAAAAGTCTTGACCTGACGGTGGAAAGCTGCGTCAATTCGGTGGGTGTCAACCTGAATACGGCGAGTCAGCACCTGCTGATGTATGTCAGCGGACTGGGCCCGACATTGGCACAAAACATCGTGGACTATCGGCGGGAGCATGGGGCCTTCCAAAGTCGTGTCCAATTGAAGAAGGTTCCCCGATTGGGACCGGCCGCCTTTGTGCAATGCGCTGGCTTCCTTCGCATTCCCGATGCCAAGAATCCATTAGACAATAGTGCAGTTCATCCGGAGAGTTATGGCATTGTGGAACAGATGGCCAAGGATTGCAACTGCAAAGTAGCCGACCTGATTGCCGACAAGAACCTTCGCGCGCGCATAAATATAAATAGGTATGTGACGGAGGATGTGGGGCTTCCCACGCTGACCGACATCATGCAGGAATTGGAGAAGCCAGGAAGAGACCCACGCGAGCAATTGGAAGAATTCGAGTTTGACCCGAACGTGAAGGAGGTCGACGACCTGGTGCCGGGGATGATCCTGCCAGGTATCGTGACCAACATCACCAACTTTGGTGCCTTTGTGGATATCGGCGTGCATCAAGACGGACTGGTACACGTGTCGCAACTGGCCAACCGCTTCGTGCGCGACCCGAACGAAGTGGTGCATCTGCATCAGCAGGTGCAGGTGATGGTGACGGAAATAGACCGCCGCCGCAACCGCATTTCGCTCACCATGCGAATTTGATACTCGTGGTGTGCAAGCATCGCAACACCCGTAGTTCGGGAACTACAATTTGGTGAATGTAGTCTGTTCGATGCTCAGGGTGGAATAGTCATCGATGTCTTTGTCCTTACTGCTATAGACAAAGTGAGAGTCTGTGATGTGGATCTCGCTGACACACTGCAGGCCGGGCAGTCCGATAGACTTCACAGCCGTAGGAACATTGTGGCACACCACACGGCTGATATGGATGTCGCGGAAGTCGGGTGCGAACTGTACCCCAGCATCATTCACCTCCTGCTTGGCGCCTTCGCTCTTTTCAGATACTGGCGCATACTTCTTGTCGATGTATGTACACTCGAAGACGATGGCCTGCTGGGTGATGTCGGTCATCGTGATGTCAGAAATAAAGATGTTGCGGGTGGTTCCGCCACGACCCACACCGCTCTTGAAGCGCAGTCCGGTGTCAGTTCCAGCGAACTGGCAGCGGCGCACCACGATATTCTCCATGCCTCCCGACACATCCGAACCGATGACGAATCCGCCGTGCGCATGATACACCGTGTTGTCTTGTATCAGGATGTCGCGGCACGGACCATCCTTTTGTCCCTGTGGTCCGCTGCCCCCCTTCATGCAGATGCCGTCGTCGCCAGCATCCACAATGGTGTTCACGATGAGTCCCGTCTGGCAGTTGCTCAGGTCGATGGCATCGCCGTTCTGCGCATTCCAGGGACAGCGCACCGTAATTCCGTCGATAATCACATTCTGGCAACGGACAGGATGCACATGGAAGCGGGGCGAATTCTGGAAGGTTACGCCCTGCAGCAGTACGTTCTGACAGTCGGTCAACCGCAGCAAGTCGGCCCTCATGCTCTCTTGCTGCTCCGGTGTGTCGGCGATATTCTCCGCATGTTTCAGGTTGAAAGGAAACCACAAGCTACCATCACTACTGACGGTTCCGCCCATTCTGCGGAATTGGTTCCACTCTACATCGCTCACCTTCTGACGCTTTACGGGGCGCCATTGGGCACCGTTGCCGTCGATGCAGCCCTCGCCAGTGATGGCAATATTCGTACGTTTGCTGGCACTAATCAGTGGGCGCACCCTACCCTTTGGGTCGTCGCCTACGAAAATGTGCTTATCCTCGGATGCCATCACCACCGCATTTCGCTCAAGATGCAATTCCAGATTACTCTTCAACGAAATAGGCCCAGTCAGGAAAATGCCTTGCGGGACGATGAGTCTGCCGCCTCCCTGCTTATCCAAGGCGCTGATAGCCTTGCGGAAAGCCTCGGTGTTCAAGGTCTGCCCATCGCCTATCCCACCAAAGTCCATGATGTTTACTTCACGATTGGGAATCGTTGGCATACTCACTTGCTGCATACTGACAGGCAGATTCTGATAGCAGTGAGCATAGTCGGCAGCCTTAGCAACCGTCAATGCCAAGGTCATGCACACCAGATAAAACAATCTTTTCATACTTTCATTTTTAAATAGCCGCTACAAATGTACGGCTTTTTCTTATGACAACAAAATATCCCACCACTTATTTCAATTAATTACGATTTAGACATGCCTATGGGCAGACAGCAAGTAGTTGTAATTTTATTGAAAATCTGACAAAAATAGGAATGTTCAATGAATGTAAAAAACTTTGCAATGCTTGCAAACTACTTTTAACAGCACGATTGAGATTGTTAAAAGACAACAAATATGAACGACAAATTGTCAGTTTTCCGTTTTTTGCGTCTATATTTGCATCACCGAAAGCTGAAAGACGTGTCAGAACATTTGATTGAATAACAATTTTAAACAATTCAACGTAATATGAAGAAAGTATCTAATTATTTGGTGTATGCCGCATGCATTGTGGCTATTGCATTTTCAGCAGGTGCCTTTATGAAGGTAAATGCCAATCAAGTTCCATTAGTTAGTTCCAGTTCGGCTCCCGGTCAGCCCGTCGACCTGACGTTTGCAGCCGAAAAGGCACTGCCCTCAGTAGTAACAGTGCGCGTTGTGATTAACTCCAAGACTCAGACAGTAGAAATGGACGATCCCTTTGGCGACTTCTTCGACCCATTCGGATTCTTTGGAAATCCTCGAGGCGAGAAGCAAAAGCGCCAGGTGCAAACGCCGAAACGACAGGGATCGGGCTCGGGCGTCATCATTTCTCAAGACGGATATATTGTAACCAACAACCATGTGGTTGAGGGAGCCGATGAAATCACTGTCATCCTGACAGACAACCGCGAGTTCTCGGCCACCATCATTGGTACTGACGCCACGAGCGACCTGGCTCTGATCAAGGTAAGCGGTAAGAATCTGCCCGCCATTACCATTGCCGACAGCCAGAAACTGAAGATTGGCGAATGGGTCATTGCCATTGGCAACCCCTTCAGCATTGGAACGACGGTGACAGCCGGTATCGTTTCGGCCAAGGCCCGCTCGATGAGCGGCGGCAACAGCGTGCAAAGCTTCATCCAGACAGATGCTGCCATCAACCGAGGCAACTCTGGCGGTGCGCTGGTGAATGTAAATGGCGAGCTGGTTGGTATCAATGCCATGCTCTATTCAGAAACCGGTTCGTACAGCGGTTATGGTTTTGCCATTCCGACGACGATTATGAATAAGGTGGTCGACGACTTGAAGCAGTATGGAACCGTGCAGCGTGCTCTGCTCGGCATTCAGGGCAAGGACGTGAACAACTACATCGACGAGCTGAAAGCACAGAACAAGGACGTGCCAGACTTCGGAACCGTTGAGGGTATCTATGTGGCCAAGGTCGACGAAGACGGCAGTGCCGGCGACATTCTGAAGGAAGGCGACGTGATTACAGCCATCGACGGCAAGACCGTGACCAAGATGGCCGAGCTTCAGGAGTATCTCTTCGGCAACAAGAAGCCGGGCGACAAGGTATCTATCACCTATCTGCGCAACAAGAACAAGAAGACGGCCACCGTGGAACTGAAGAACGCACAGGGCAACACGAAGGTTGTGAAGACGGCAGATATGGATGTGCTGGGTGCAAACTTCCGCGAAGTGAACGAGCAAGAGAAGAAAGACCTGGGCATCAACTACGGTCTGGTGGTCGGAAAGGTGAACAAGGGTGCCATCCGCGATGCCGGTATTCCCGAGAAGTTCATCATCCAGACGGCCAACGACGTGCCGATGAAGACGATGGAAGACCTGCAGAACGCAGTGAAAGATGCCTCAAAGAGCAAGGATCCTGTGCTTTACATCAAGGGTGTATTCCCCACTGGCAAGCGCGCATACTTTGCCGTTGACCTGAGCAAGGAATAAATCCGGGCAGACAAATCCCAGAAATCGTCTTGAGAGCAGACCATGAACTGAACGAGATTCACAAATAGTCGGCTAAGAAAAGACGCTGAAAAATTGAACGAATTTCAAGAAATGGCAGGAGAAAGGGCGAAAGCCTTCAACGCCATTGCTGAAATTCGTTCAATTCGTTGTATATATATGATTGTGTGTGGTTGCCTTATAGCCTGACGGGAACATTCTCCTGGAAGCGGGCAATCTCTTCATCGGTGACCTCATAGTTGCGAAGGTCGCCCGAGATATACTGCTCGTAGGCAGTCATGTCTATCAGACCGTGACCGGAAAGATTGAAGAGAATGGTCTTCTGCCTGCCCTCTTCCTTGCATTTCTGCGCCTCGCGGATGGTGGCAGCGATGGCATGACTGCTCTCAGGAGCCGGGATGATGCCTTCAGTCCGGGCAAAGAGCAGGGCTGCCTGGAACGACTCCAGCTGCGGAATGTCTACTCCACGCATCAGACCGTCCTTGATGAGCTGGCTGACAATGGTGCCTGCACCATGATAACGCAAGCCACCAGCATGAATATTGGCAGGTTTGAACTCATGTCCCAGCGTGTACATCGGCAGCAGAGGCGTATATCCGGAAGTATCACCAAAGTCGTAAGCGAACATGCCACGGGTGAGTTTCGGACAACTACTCGGCTCAGCAGCGATGAAATCGATGGCTTTTCCCTCTAATATCTTATGGCGCATGAAGGGGAAAGCCAAGCCTCCGAAGTTGCTTCCGCCACCGAAACAAGCGATTACCACGTCAGGATAATCGTCGGCTAAGGCCATCTGCTGTTCGGCTTCCAGTCCGATAATCGTCTGATGAAGCGATACATGACTGAGCACAGACCCCAGTGTGTACTTACAATTGGGCGTGGTCATGGCCAGTTCGATGGCCTCCGAAATGGCTGTTCCCAACGAACCCGGATGCGTAGGATCGATGGTCAGGATGTCTTTTCCCGCACGAGTCGACATCGAAGGACTACCTTCGACGACGGCCCCAAACGTACGCATCATGATGCTACGATAGGGTTTCTGCTGCAAACTGATCTTCACCTGATAGACAGCGGCCTCTAATCCGAACACCCGGGCGGCATAGCTCAGCGCAGCCCCCCACTGTCCGGCTCCTGTTTCAGTAGTCACGTTGGTAACGCCCTGCTGCTTGCAGTAGTAGCATTGCGGCAGCGCCGAGTTCACTTTGTGCGATCCGAGCGGATTGGTGCTCTCGTTCTTGAAATAGATATGCGCAGGCGTGTCGAGCGCTTTTTCCAGTTCGTAGGCACGAACGAGCGGTGTAGAGCGATAGAACTTATACTTATCGAGCACCTCTTCGGGGATGTCAATCCATCGGTTCGTCGTGTCCAACTCCTGTCGGGAGCACTCCTCAGCGAAGATCGGGAACAGGTCTTCGGCCTTCAACGGCTGCTTGGTGGCAGGGTTCAGCGGCGGTAATGGCTTGTTCACCATATCGGCTTGGATGTTGTACCACTGTTGGGGAATCTCACTCTCTTGCAAAATAAACTTCTTCTGTTGTTTCATACGATAAAAATAGTTTATAAATGTTATCCATAAAAACGGTTGCAAATATACTATTTATGCAATACATCTGCAAATTAATTCGCAAAAAAGTCTACAATGTAGCCCATATTTAACATATATTTGTTATAAATATTCTGTATATGCATATTTTTCTTCATCAAAAGCCTTTACATTTTGACTGTCTTCCATTGGTTCAGTTTTGTAAACACGTCATTTAGGCATCGTAAACACGTCATTTACGAGGTCTAAACACGTCATTTACGAGTGCTAAATGACGTGTTTACAAAAAGCATGAAAATCAAGGCTTCAGACAGACTGCTGGATGAACTGAATGATAGCATCCGAATCGTCGGCGGGAAACCAATGAATCGTGGCATCGCGCTTATACCAGGTCAGCTGTTTCCGACAATACCGGCGCGTGTTTCCCTTGATGCGCTCTACGGCTTCCTCCATCGTCCAGACACCATCAAACGCATTGAACAGTTCTTTATAACCTACGGTATTGAGGGCATTATGATCGCGGAAGGGGTACATCTGCCGAGCTTCCTCCATAAGACCATTGGCCACCATCTGGTCTACCCGCCGATTGATGCGCTCATACAGCTCCTCGCGGGGACGGTTTAGTCCGATTTTCACGATGCGGAAGGGTCTTTCGCACTTCTCGTTTTTCCGAAACGACGAGTAGGTCTGCCCGCTCTGATGGATAATCTCCAGCGCATGAATCACACGCCGATAGTTCTGACGGTCTACGATCGCATAATATTCGGGGTCGAGCCGACGGAGTTCTTCGCAAAGAGCCTCAAGTCCTTCGTTGGCAAAGCGTTGTTTCATCCAAGCCCGAACATCATCGTTGACCGTTGGGATATCATCGATGCCATCGCAAACAGCATCGATATACATCATCGACCCACCCGACATCAGGGCGATGTTGCTCGAAGGCCACAACCGTTGGAGCAGATTCAGCACGTCTTGCTCGTACATCGAGGCACTATAATAATCGTTGATGGAATGTGTTCCTACGAAGAAATGCTCAACACGCGCGCGTTGAGCTGCCGTAGGAGCCGCGGTGCCGATGGGTATCTCGCGATAAAGCTGTCGCGAGTCAGCATTGATGACAGGTATATGAAAATACTCGGCCACCCGCAAGCAGACTTCCGTCTTGCCGACGCCAGTGGGGCCGAGTATAACGATGAGTGTGTTCATTGTCGCTACCGGATGATACCGCGCTTCGAACTGCTCACAAAGTCGATGATATACTGTATCTCGGGTGTCATGGGAAGGTTCTTCTTGATTTCCTCAATGCCTTCCGACAGCACGCCCTTGCTATAGAGCAAACGATAAGCATCATGAATCTGCCCGATGGTTTCATTGGAGAATCCACGACGACGAAGCCCAATGAGATTGATACCTGCATAGCGGATGGGCTCCTTGCCAGCAATAATGTATGGCGGAATGTCCTGACTGAAGCGGCTGCCTCCCTGAATCATGACGTATCCCCCCACCCTACAGAACTGATGGCAGAGCACGACGGCAGAGATAATGGCATTGTCGTCGACGACCACTTCGCCTGCAAACTTCGTGGAATTGCCGATGATACACCTGTTGCCCACCACACAGTCGTGCGCAATGTGCATATTCTCCATCAGCAGATTGTTGGAGCCTACGATGGTAGTTCCCTTGGAAGCCGTACCTCGCGAGATGGTTACATTCTCACGAATGGAGTTGTTGTCGCCTATCTGACAGATGGTATCTTCGCCCTGAAACTTCAGGTCCTGCGGCTTGGTGCTGATACTGGCTCCAGGGAAGAACTCGTTGCCGTTGCCAATGCGAGCTCCATAGTGAATCGTCACGCTGTTCATCAGCACATTGTTGTCGCCAATCACCGTGTTTCGGTCGATGTAACAGAATGGACCAATGGTGTTTCCATCACCCAGTTGTGCCTCGGGATGTACGTATGCTAAGGGACTGATTTGGTTCATATCATAAGGTTTAAGAGCCTGGCTGCCATCAAAAAAAGGAAGCCAGGCAGGTTGATAATCATTCAGCAATTACTTGTTTTTCACAATCTGAGCCGTAAACGTGGCCTCTGATACCAGAGCATCGCCCACGAACATATAGCCCTTCATAGAGGAAATACCGTGACGCACGGGTGCCAAGAGCTCCACCTTGAAGATGAGCGTGTCGCCCGGAACCACCTTGCGGCGGAACTTCACGTCGGTTATCTTCATGAAATAGGTGCTCCAGCGCTCTGGGTCCTCAACGGTATTCAGCACGAGCAAGCCGCCACACTGCGCCATTGCCTCAATCTGCAGCACGCCGGGCATGACGGGTTCCTGTGGGAAATGTCCCATAAAGAACTCCTCGTTGGCCGTGATATTCTTCACACCCACGATGGTAGTAGGTCCTAAGGAAATCACTTTATCGACAAGCTGCATGGGATAGCGATGCGGAAGAAGCTCACGGATGCGGTTGACATCCATCACCGGCTCCTCGTTGGGATCGTAGAACGGGGCCTGAATCTCATGCTTACGAATCTCCTTACGCATCATGCGCGCGAACTTATTATTAATAGTATGACCAGGACGAGTGGCCACGATGCGCCCCTTGATGGGCTTACCGATAAGTGCCATATCGCCAATGATGTCGAGCAGCTTATGGCGAGTACACTCATTCTCCCACATCAGCGGCTTATGCTGGATGTAACCAATCTTGGTGGCGTCCATGTGTGGCACCTTCAGCAGGTCGGCCAGCTGGTCGAGCCTGTCCTGAGTGACCTCGCGCTCGTAGATAACGATGGCATTGTCGAGGTCGCCGCCCTTAATCAGATTGGCGTCGAGCAGCGGCATGATGTCGCGAACGAATACGAAAGTACGAGCCGGAGCAATGTCGGAGGCAAACTTGTCGATGCTGTCGAGCGTGGCAAACTGGCTGTTGATAAACTTCGATTCAAACGAACACATGGCCGTGATGGAGAATTCCTCGTCGGGAAGAATGGTGATGCACGACCCCGTCTCCTCGTCCTTGATTTCCATCTTATGCCGAATGGCATAGAAATCCTTGGGAGCATTCTGCTCTTCCATACCGATTTCCAGGATCTTCTGTACATACATGGCTGCCGAACCATCGAGGATGGGGAACTCAGGACCGTTGACCTGTATCAGGCAATTGTCGATGCCGAGGGCATAGAGGGCCGAAAGGCCATGTTCGACAGTGGAGATTCGCATGTCGCCCTTGCCAAGCACGGTGCCTCGGCGGGTGTCAATGACATTCTCAGCCACTGCGTCAATGATAGGTTCGCCTTCTAAATCGATGCGCTGAATCTTGTATCCAGTGTTCTCGGCCGAAGGATTGAATGTCACCGTCAGGCTCAAGCCTGTGTGGAGCCCTTTCCCGAACAGGGAAAAACTGCCTTTCAGAGTCTTCTGTTTCAACATCTATCTTGCTTTTTTACGATTTTACGATTGTTTTTGACTGGCCTTCAGCTGCTCTACTTCTTTCTTCAGCGCCTCCAGTTGGCGATACAGGTCGGGCAGTTTCTTGTAGATAACAGCCGACTTGAAGAAGCTCTTCGGCTCCTGAGCGGGGCTTCCGATGAGGCTCTCATGGCCTTTCACGCTGCTGTTTACACCGCATTGAGCGCCCACATTGGTATGATCGCCCACGGTAATGTGTCCGGCCAAACCAGCCTGTCCGCCAAACATGCACCAAGAACCCACCTTTGTGCTTCCGGCAATGCCCACTTGAGCCGACATCACCGTGTTTTCGCCCACCTCAACGTTGTGAGCTATCTGCACGAGATTGTCGATTTTCGCCCCTTTGTGAACGATTGTGCTGCCCATTGTAGAACGATCGATGCAGGCATTGGCGCCTACTTCCACATCGTCTTCAATCACCACATTGCCTATCTGCGGAATCTTGTCGTAGCCATTGGCACCGGGAGCGAAACCAAAGCCATCGGCTCCGATGACAGCACCCGAATGAAGGATTACGCGATTGCCTACAACACAATGGTGATAGATGGAGACATTGGGGTAAAGGATGCACTCTTCGCCCACCTTTGCGCCTTCTTCAATCACGGCATGCGGGAAGATTTGCGTGCCCCGGCCAATCGTTGCGCCATCGCCCACATAGGCAAAAGCTCCCACATAGCAGTCGTCGCCAACCGTAGCCTTGGGCGATACGAATGCCAGCGGGTCGATTCCCGTCCGCTTGGGCTGCATGCCCTGATACAACTGCAGCAGCTTGGCCACACAAGTGTAGGCATCCTTCACGCGAATCAGCGTGGCCTGCACAGGTTTCTCCAGCACGACGTCGTCGTTGACGAGTACGATGGTCGACTGAGTGTCGTAAAGATAATGGGTGTATTTGGGATTGGAAAGAAAAGAGATGGCCCCTTGCTTTCCTTCTTCTATTTTGGCAAATGTGTTGACCGTTGCGTTCTCGTTGCCCTCGACCCGTCCATTGATGAGTTCGGCTATCTGTTTTGCGGTAAATTCCATTGATATAACATTTTTATCGTGCAAAGGTACAAATAATAATTTAAAAACGTTGATAACAGAGATAATATTTGCGAATTTTTTTGGAAAGTAGACTAATATTTAATAAATCTGAGCTTTTCGAGATGTCTTTTATCGTTCCATCTTTGTAAAGTATGTCGATATGATCGTCGTGAATATCGTACATATCTTTTTGTATTTCGTTGATACTCATCAGATAGCGGGCTTCGTCCTTGCTGATGCCTGCTTTCCGGGCTATTTCCGACTTCAACTCGTCGATGCGCTCGGCGGTAATGGGCTCTTCGCTCACTTCCACCTTGAAGATATTGCGGTTGATAAGGTCGGCAGACAGCATGGAGAGAATCTTGTCGTCGCTGTCCATCCACACTTTCACGGCACTCCAGATGTCGTTGTCGTCGAGTCGGCCGTACTGGTGCATAGCTTCGCCGTCGCCGAGAAAGCGTTGGGCATCAATATCGTTGTAGAGGAAATAGCGGAGCGAGGGCGAACAGAAAAGGGCTTTCCCCTCCGAAGCCAACTGTTTGGCACGAAGGAGCGCATTGACCAGCACTTTCTCGCAGGCTACGGCGGTCTTATGCAGATACACTTGCCAATACATCAGTCGGCGCGAAGTGAGATAATTCTCGATGGAATAGATGCCTTTGGAATTGACCACCAGGTTGTCGTCCACCACATCGAGCATCTTGATGATGCGTGCCGAACCGATATTGCCCTCCGTGACGCCTGTAAAGAAGGCGTCGCGCCGCAGATAGTCGAGCCGGTCCATATCCAACTGGCTCGAAATGAGCTGGTGCAGGAACTTCTTGTTGTATTGGTTCTTGAAAATCATCATGGCCAATGCCAGCGCTCCGTTCATCTCCTGATTGATCTGTTCCATCATCAGCAGCGAGATGTCTTCGTGGTTGATGCCATGAATGACCGTGTTTTCAAGCACATGCGAGAATGGTCCGTGGCCGATGTCGTGCATCAAGATGGCTGCTTGCACAGCCTCAGCTTCTGAGTCGAAGATAAAGATGCCCTTCTGTTGTAGCGAGAGAATGGCCTCGCTCATCAGATGGAAGGCTCCTAAAGAATGCTGGAAGCGCGTATGACGGGCTGCGGGATAAACCACCGAAGCAAGACCCAGCTGATTGATTCGGTTCAGGCGTTGCATGAGCGGATGGCTCACAATGTCGTAGAGCAACCCTCTGGGTATCTTGATGAACCCAAATACGGGGTCGTTGATGATCTTGCTATCGTTCATGAATGATGATGATGATTAGATGATGCCCGCTTTCTTCAGCTCAGCGGCCATCTGCTGCTGCAGTTCGCGGGCCTTATTGCCTGCCACTTCAGCAAAATCTTCCTCAGAAGAAGCATAGATGATGCCGCGCGAAGAGTTCACCAGCAGACCGCAATCCTGGTTTAGTCCGTACTTGCAGACTTCTTCAAGACTGCCGCCCTGTGCGCCTACGCCGGGCACAAGCAGGAAATGCTCGGGTGCCACGCGGCGGATATCCTCAAACATGCGGCCTTGTGTGGCGCCTACCACATACATCAAGTTGTCCTTGGTGCCCCATTGCTGCGAGGTTCTGATTACTTTTTCAAACAGGCGCTCGCCGTTGGCATCCTGCATCAACTGGAAGTCCATCGAGCCTTTGTTGCTGGTCAGCGCCAGCAGAATCACCCATTTGTCCTCGTATTCCAGGAAGGGTGTCACGGAATCCTCGCCCATATAGGGAGCCACCGTCACGGCTTCCACGTTGTATTCCTCGAAGAACGTGCGTGCATACTTCTTGGAGGTGTTGCCGATGTCGCCTCGTTTGGCGTCGGCAATGATGAAATGGTTGGGATAATTCTCCTTCAAATAGCGCACCGTCTTCTTGAAAGCCGTCATTCCATGTATGCCATAAGCCTCGTAGAAAGCCAGATTGGGTTTATAGGCCACACAATAAGGGGCTGTGGCATCGATGATAGCCTTGTTGAATTCCAGCATCGGGTCGTGCAAATCGAAGATATGCCCAGGCATTTTCTTCGGATCGGTGTCAAGACCTACACAGAGAAACGATTGTTTCTCCTTGATTTGTTGTATCAGTTGTTGTCTGTTCATAATCTATGGTTGCTTCAAAAAAAATACGTATTAACTTTGAAACGCCACCCTACAGTTCCGACTCTTTCATCCGTTCGGCGTTCTCGGCCACGGTGAGTGCGTCGATCATGGGCTGGATATCACCACCGAGGAAGCCCTGCAGGTCGTGAGTAGTATAACCAATGCGGTGATCGGTGACGCGGCCTTGCGGGAAATTGTAGGTGCGAATCTTGGCCGAGCGGTCGCCAGTAGACACAAGCGTCTTGCGGCGCGAGGCAATATCGTCCATATACTTCTGATGCTCCTTGTCGTAGATAAAGGTATACAGGCGCGAAAGGGCGCGTTCCTTGTTCTTAGGCTGGTCGCGCGTCTCGGTACACTCAATCAATATCTCCTCGGTCTCGCCCGTATTGGGGTTCTTCCACATATAGCGGAGGCGAACACCCGACTCCACCTTGTTGACGTTCTGACCGCCTGCGCCCGACGAACGGAAGGTATCCCACTTGATTTCGCCTTCGTTGATGTGCACCTCAAACTTGTCGGCTTCGGGCAGCACGGCCACGGTGGCGGCACTGGTGTGCATTCGGCCCTGCGTCTCTGTGGCTGGCACGCGCTGCACGCGGTGCACACCCGACTCGTATTTCAGCGTTCCGTAGACATCGGCACCACTGACGGCGAAGTCGATTTCCTTGAAACCGCCCACAGCTCCCTCGGAGACGCTGGTGATACTGAGGTTCCACCCCTTGGAGTCGCAGAACTTCTTGTACATCTGGAACAGGTCTCCGGCAAAGAGGCAAGCCTCGTCGCCGCCCGTTCCGGCGCGAATCTCCATCTGAACGTTCTTGGCATCCTCGGGATCTTTAGGCACCAGAGCCAGCTTGATTTCCTCTTCGAGCTTGGGTTGCAGCTCTTCGTTCATCTGCAACTCCTCGCGCGCCATCTCCTTCATATCCGGATCGCTCTCGTTGGCCAATATATCCTTGGCCTCAGCGATACCGTTCAGGCAGGCTATGTAGCGCTTGCGGGCATCCATAATGTCGCTCAAGTCCTTATACTCTTTCGTCAGTTTCACGAAGCGTTGCTGATCGCTAATCACGTCAGGGTCGGTGATGAGCGTCGATATTTCCTCGAAGCGGGCCTCCAGGCCTTCAAGTTTCTGTAAAATACTGTTATTCTCCATATTCGCCTGCAAATGTACATAAAAAATTTGGATTTATGAGTCGGTGGAGATAAAAATGTGAACAAATTACCCCAAAAAGCAAGAAATCAAGGTTCACAGACGCTCATTTCTGCCCATTTCCGTATGACATGCCAGCATGAAAAGCCATTCATCACGAGAGCAGAAATACTGGATCAGGTTGGTACAGATATATTAAACGGTTGGTACATGCGTCATGTACGAATGGTACACGCGTCATGTACGAATGGTACACGCGTCATGTACCGACCAAAAAGACCATCCCTCACGCTTCTGAAAGACAAGAGCATGAGGGATGGATGCGTATAATATGGAGATTGTGTTAGATCGAAGCTATTTCTTAATGAACTCTACGCGGCGGTTCTTAGCACGTCCGGCGTCGGTCTTGTTGTCGGCTACGGGTTCGCGAGAGCCCTTTCCAACGGCACGAAGATTGAATCCGTCGCATCCTAATTGCTCGAGAGCTTTCACTACGGCTTCGGCTCTTTGCTGCGACAACGGGTCGTTGACGGCATCCGAACCCTGATTATCGGTATGCCCTTGCACCTCGAAGCGCACCGCAGGATTCTGCTTCATATAGTCGGCCACCTTCTGAATCTCGGCCATTGATTCCTGTTTCAGCGTCGCCTTGCCCGTCTCGAAGAGGATGTTGTTGGTGACAAACTTGCCCGATTCCATGATGGCACGTTCCACTTCGCTCAGGTCGGTAGCCTGCCGGTCGTAGAGTTCTACCGCTCCTTTCGCTACGCGTACATTTTTAATATATAGGGGCTTGCTGCCACCGCGGCTGAAGAAGGTGAACCAGCCTGCACCCGATTTGGCATTGGGAACATTGATTAACCTGCGGCCATCGACGTAGAACTTGATGGCACGCTTGTTGAACGACAGCGCGTAGTGGTGCCACCGCCCCTGATTATAGGGTCCCGCCTCCGAACTGGCGTGTCCTTCCTTGTGGCTAAACCCAGTTTCCGACGTGAGACAATAGTCGCAATCGAAGGTGTGCTTGTCATATCCGAGGTAGTAGGTAATGGTAAACAGCTCGTTGTCGCGAGGTTTTGAGGCGTGCATAAAGTCGAACTCGATGTCGGGCGCACCGTTCTTTTCACGGTCGTCGTACAACATATCATACTCCACGGTGAACACATCGCCGAGATAATCCTTTGATCCGTTCTTCATCAGCGGCGAAATCCAGCTGTCGTGCTGGTCCATAGCAATGCACTTCACGCCGTTGACCGAGGCTATCTCAGCATTGCCACGCACCAAATCCCACTTCGAGGGGAACTCGCCCACCTGTTCGCCCTGCATATTGTCCTCGAAGATAACCACCGAACCCGGTACGAAGTCGCTCTTGCCGTGTTGCGAATCGATGCTGTAGTCGTCGGTGTAACCGCCAGCATCACTCTCAGATGCTTGTTGCCCGTCGAGAACCTTGTCGGCTTTCTTCTCGACGGCACGTTCCACTTTCTGCTCTACTTTCCGCTTGGCGGCATCTACGGCCTTGTCCTTCAGCTTGCCGAGCCACCCTTGTGCTGATGCGCTATAGGCACACATCACGGCCATAACGATGATGGTCAATAATCTTCTGCTGTTCATAAACGTTCTTTAATTGGTGAGAATGTTGCAAAGGTAAACATTAAATGGTAGTTTCTCACCACCCAAATGGGTGGAATTTCAGCAAAAGGCACATTTTTCCACCCATTTGGGTGGTGGTTTTGGGAAAATTCTTTACCTTTGCAGCAAAAGCTGATAAGCATGAAAACGATTCTCCTGCTACTAACCCTTGTACTGACTTGTTATGACAAGGCAGAGGCCTACAACGACCATCGCGTGCAGAACCTCGATTCGGTTGAGTTGAGGGTGACGAAGCATCAGACCGCAAACGACGAAGACCTGATGGGCTGCTACAAGATATTGATGCGCGGATATTTAGTCAAGGACGGCCGCAAACACGAGCATTACTGCCGCGAAGCCATCGCCCTGAGCTATCGCCACAACTGGAAAAATGCCCGTGCAGCTGCTGTCTATCAGCTCGGCGTACAGCACTATGGACAGGAGAAGTGGGAGGAGTCGGAGCGATACTTCCGATGGGCGCTGGCCCTGAACGACTCGATGCGGCGCGAGGGACAATATAAGGAGAGCGACATCGACGATAATTGCTCGCAACTCTACGGGGCGATGGGCAACCTCTTCAATATTCAGGACAAACTGTTGCTGGCAATCGAATACTACCAAAAGGCGCTGCCCATCTTCGAGAAGTACGGTTGGCTGGAGAGCCAGACTATCCTTCATCACAATGTGGCAGAGCTCTGGCTGTCGATGGGCAACAACGAGAAGGCCAAGGCAGAGTATCTGAAAGCCATCGAAACGGGAGAAGCCTCGAAAGATTCGCTGATGATGGCCTTGCAGAGAAAGGGACTGACGAAAATTTACATAGACGAGGACGACTACGAAAAGGTAAGGCAGACGCTGCTACCCGCCTATAACTACTATCACGCTCACCGCCAAGAGGAAGCGAGCGACTATCTGGAAATTCTTGCTGCCTTGGTGAAGATGAACCTGATGAGCGGCCATGAGGACCTGACAAAGGCGAAGGCTTTTGCAAAGGAAGCCCTCGCCTACGTCAACGAGGAACTGATGAGCGAGACGCGATGCGATGTCTATGCGGCTGCCGCAATGGTGGCCATGCGCGAAAAGAACTGGCAACAAGCCCTGCAATACGCCTTGCAGTCGGTTCACGACGATGAGGAAGCCACGTATGGCGATGTAGGCTGCTACGAGCTGATAGCCCAAATCTACATGGAACTGGGCGACAAACAGAAGGCGCGTGAATACATGAAGAAACTTCGAAAGATGATGGAACGCTATGCCACAGAGAACTATCAGAGCGCACTTTCGCAAATGGAAGTGATCTACGAAACGGAGCAAAAGGAGAAAACCATAGAACAACTCACGCGGCAGAAACAATGGTATCTGTGGGGAGGAATCCTTCTTATCGGGTTGCTGTTGGCGATGGCTTCGGTGTTCTTCCTACTTTGGCGCAGCGTTCGGCTGAAGCGAAAAAGTGCGCTCTTCAAGGCAAAACTTGAGGGAGAAGTGGCGGAGCGCAGTCGTATTGCACGCGACCTCCACGACGGATTGGGCGGGATGCTCTCGCTCCTGAGACTGAAACTCGACGGCAATGCTCCCCGAACAGAGGCGCTGCAATTGCTCAACCAAAGTGCCACAGAGCTGCGCCACATTGCCCATAACCTGATGCCCGAACAGTTGTTGCAAGGTGGACTGGTTACGGCTTTGCGGGATTTCGCCGCTTCGATACCTGAAGCACGCTTCCAGACATTTGGAAAAACCGAAGGACTGAGTAAAGACGTGGAGATTGTACTCTATCGCTGCGCCTACGAACTGGTGCACAACGCGCTGAAACACGCCAACGCCGACCGTATCGACATACAGCTGATGAGGCAACAGAAGCAGGTGACCCTATGCGTGAGCGACAACGGTAAGGGCATCGACAAGCATGAATCGGACAGCGACGGGGTGGGACTACAGAACATCCGTGAACGCATAGGCAACTTCAAAGGCCAGCTGACCATCGTCGACAACAAAGGGAAAGGAACGGATGTCAACGTGTCGCTGCCTCTTTGAATCCACCATATTTGCTCATCTTCAACAAATACGACAGCTATGACAAGGAAACAATACATGATAGATGTCAACATCGCAGACGATCATACGATGTTGGCGGAGAGTCTTGCAGAGGCTATCAACCGAAAGGAGAATATCCGCGTGAGCCGCCTTTTCACTTCGATTGAAGCCTGCAGACAGACTTTCGAGGAGCGCCGCCCTGATATTTTGCTACTCGATGTATCTATGCCCGACGGCAATGGCATAGAGTTGTGCCGGGAAATCATAGCAAAATATCCGAAAATCAAGGTCATTGCCGTAACCATTCACGACGAGTACAGCGTCATCCGACGCATGCTCGACTGTGGCATTCACGGCTATGTGCTGAAGAGTTCGTCGGTTGAGCAGCTCGTTGAAGCCATCGAACGGGTGTGGCGCGGTGAGCGATTCATCAGTCCGGAAGTGGAAACAATTATAGCAAAAGCAGAAAATTCGTCGGTGATTCTCTCTGAGGTGGAACGCAATATCCTGCAACTCATCTGCAGCGGAATGACCAATCCGCAGATTGCCCAACAGCTATGCCTGAGTACCGAGACGGTGAACTGGTATCGCAAGCGACTCTTGGCCAAGTTCGGTGTCAAGAATACCGTCGGCCTTGTCACGCTTGTCATGCGCGAGCATCTGCTGATGTAGCTGCAACATACATGAACTCGACACATTACTCCCAAGGGCCGATGTCTCTGCCATATAGCTTTGTGATGCCAAGTCCCCTTGAGTGGTGTCTGCTTGTCCCATTGGGGATATTCTTTCCTTTCTCCATCACCGCAGACATTTGATGGTGTCGATCATCTTGAAAATGAATATTATTCGTACTCAAAAGTACCGAACTCGCTCTTGATGGTCAGGCTCTTCTTTCCCTCTTCGATATGGCCAACCACCTGTGCATCAATGTTGAACGAGCGCGAGAGGGCAATCACTTGGTCGGCAACTGCTGGACGCACGTAGATTTCCATGCGATGACCCATGTTGAACACCTGATACATCTCGCGCCAGTCAGTGCCGGAGCAGTCGTGGATAATCTGGAAGAGCGGAGGAACTGGGAACATATTGTCTTTCACTACCCGACAGTTGTCGCCCACAAAGTGGAGAACCTTGGTCTGAGCGCCGCCTGTACAATGTACCATACCGTGAATCTCCGGGCGAAGTTCGTCGAGCAGGCGCTTGATCACAGGCGCATAAGTGCGAGTTGGCGAAAGAACGAGCTGGCCAACAGTAGAAGCGGGAGCCTTGGCCTTGTCTGTTAATTGGTATTTCCCACTATATACCAACTCTTCTGGCACGGCATGGTCGTAGCTTTCGGGGTATTTCTCTGCCAGGTATTTGCAGAACACATCATGGCGGGCAGAGGTAAGTCCATTCGAACCCATACCGCCGTTGTAAGAATGCTCGTAGGTAGCCTGTCCTGTAGAGGAAAGTCCCACGATGACATCGCCTGGACGGATGTTGGCATTGTCGATGACATCGCTGCGGCGCATGCGGCAGGTGACGGTAGAATCCACAATAATGGTTCTCACCAGGTCGCCCACATCGGCTGTCTCGCCTCCTGTGGGATAGATGCCAATGCCCATTTCGCGCAGTTCGGCCAAAAGTTCGTCGGTGCCATTGATGATGGCGGAGATGACTTCACCGGGTATAAGCATCTTGTTGCGGCCGATGGTACTGCTGACAAGGATATTGTCTACGGCTCCTACACAGAGCAGGTCGTCGGTATTCATGACGATAGCATCCTGCGCAATGCCTTTCCACACGCTCAGATCGCCCGTTTCTTTCCAGTACATGTAAGCCAGCGATGATTTCGTACCAGCTCCGTCGGCATGCATGATATTGCAATACTCGGGGTCGCCTCCCAGAATGTCGGGGATTATTTTGCAGAATGCCTGTGGATAGAGGCCCTTATCGATGTTTTTGATGGCATTATGTACGTCTTCCTTCGCGGCCGATACGCCGCGCATCATATATCTGTTGTCCATTTTAAAGGGTAGAGTTGAAAGTTGAAAGTTGAGAGTTGTGATTACCAACTCGTGGTGGCGCCTCCGCCGCCGAACTTGCCGCCGCCATATTTGCCGCCGGGACCTTTGTCCTGTGGCTTCTTTGGCTCGTCTTCCTCGTCGTCTTCATCTTCCTTATCGTCGTGGACGGGTGCGGGGATGGGTGTGACGGGGGCTTCGGCGGGCTGCTTGGGCGGGTTGAGCAGACTGCTTGCCTGGCTCCATCCTGCTTTGCGGCTCATGAAGAAATAGCTAAACACCCATACGAGGAAGGCCACGAACACCCAAACGAGGTTCAATCCATGAGGACCTTCGGCTAAGAGCGAGGAGGGTTGCAATACGGGCAACTGCTTTTTCTGGATGAACTGACTCACGGCTTCCGTCAGATAAACCATTGCCGTGTCGGGCTTGTCGGCTTTCATGGCCGGCACGAAGTAGTCTTGTTCCAGTCGGCTGCATTCGGCATCCGTAAGGTCTACCTCCAGTTCTCGCCCTGTGTGCATGCGGAAAAGCTTGTCGCGATAGGCCATCACCATGATCAATCCACGATCGCTGCGACCCACACCGTATTTGTCGCCAATGGTTTGGGCGAAGTTCTCGATGTCGGCATTATGCACATGGTTGACGATAATCACAGCAGTTTCCACATTGAGCAGCGTATCCATCTGCCTGAGTGTCTTGTTCATACGCTCCACGGTAGCATCGCTCACCACGCCATCGGGGTTCGACACATAGCTCATGCTGTCTTCCAGATGAGCCATCGGCACCCGTTCTGCCAGCCACGCCTCTGTGGTGTCGGCTGCTTCAAGGAGGGCTGCTGCCTGCTGGGCTTCGTGTGAACGACTGCCGAAAGTGAACAGCAGGGTGCCTAAGAGCAGGGCAGGAATCAGCAGATAATGACTGCGCCACTGCAACAATGCCTTGGCTTCTTCCTTCGTTTCAGCGTCTTTCTTCTTGGCGGAGATACTGCCCAAGGCGACAAAAGCCCAGATGCCGAGGGCAGCATAGAAGACCAGCTGAGCCATTTCACCATCGCCCGCACTACCTCCTACAACATAGAAGGCGATGAGGGCGACGATGACGAGAATTGCTTTCAGTTTTCCGCTCATAGTATCCGATTGCTTAGAACTTCACCTTGGGAGCGTTCTTGGCGTCGGCATCAGCCTCGAACTTGTCCATCTTGGGGAATCCGAAGATGCTGGCAAGGATGTTCTTGGGGAATTTGCGGATGAAGGTGTTGTACACCTGCACCACTTCGTTGTACTTGTTGCGCTCGGTGTTGATGCGGTTCTCCGTACCTTCGAGCTGCACCTGCAGGTCCTTGAAGTTCTCGTTGGCCTTCAGTTCGGGATAGTTCTCCTGCACGGCAAGCAGACGTCCGAGAGCCTGTGAGAGCTCACCCTGTGCGGCTTGGAATTCTTTCAGTTGCTCAGGAGTGACGTTCGAGGGGTCGATAGTCACCTGTGTGGCCTTGGCACGAGCCTCCACAACACCTTTGAAAGTCTCTTCTTCGTGCTTGGCATAGCCTTTCACTACCTCCACGAGGTTCGGGATCAGGTCTGCTCGACGCTGATAAGCCGACTGCACATTGGCAAATGCCGTAGTGGCCTTTTCCTGTTCCTGCACCATACCGTTGTATCCGCTGATGGCCCACATGGCGATGATTGCCACGACAACGATCAATCCGATAGTTCCTTTGCTGAGATTCTTCATTTTTCGAATGCTTTTGAGGGTTAGTATTTATTTGGCTGCAAAGATAATCAATATTTTTGAAATCACCAAATTTTTAGTTATAATTAGTAAGCCAGCCTTTCTGCTACATGAATTACCAGCCACCGCCGGCTCCGCCGCCACCGAAGCTTCCGCCTCCGTAGCCACCGCCAAAGCCGCCGCCACCAAAACCGCCACCGCCAAAGCCGCCACCTCTGTAGCCGCCCCAAGAAGAACCCCAAGAAGAACCCGAGCGCGATCGATCGCGACCATAGCCGGTATAGCCGGTACCACTACTCAAGTCGGCCCAATGATAATTGTTGTTGAGCACAGAATAAAGACCGCACCAGCCCATAAGCAGCGCAAACACCCAGAGGATGATGTCGCCTGCAGGATCATCAGGTTCAGGCAAGCTCTCTGGTTCTTCGTCAATCACGGGAAGTTCCTTACCTTCGAGCAGTTTTAAAGTTGCCAGCATCAATTTCTTCATGGCATTGTCAGGATCGTTGGCACGCATATAAGGCTTCAGATAGTCAACGGCCAAATGGTTGCATTCTGCATCCGTCAAGTCGGCCTCCAGCCCTCTTCCGGGTGCAATGAAATAGCGGCGGTCGTCGTAAGCCACCACTATGACCAGTCCACGATCGGTCTCTTTCTTGCCTACACCATATTTATTACCAAGGTCTTGTGCCACACGGAATGCATCTTCGTTTTCAACATGACGAACAATAACAACAGCCGACTCCACCCCTAATCGTTTATCAAGCTCGCGACAGATTTGGTTGATGGAATCTACTGTCGCCTCGCTGATGAGCGTGTCGGGATTTGACACATAAAGCAAGCCATTAGAGAGATGGGGCAAGGGGATATTATCCGCGTTCCATACCGTTTGGTGCTCAGCATCTTCGCTAGCCACCTGATCAAGACCATAAGAACAAGAGGCGTAAATGCACACAAGTCCCAGCCAGAAAGCCAGTCCCAACCACTTCTTCTCGAACAAGAACGATGGCTTCTTCTGCTTTTCGTCATTGGTCAGTGTACTTTTGGGGGATGAAGACCGAGTTCCCTGCTGCTCCAAAAGCTTGGTGGTATACTCGCTGTCCTTCTGGGCCAGTTGCTTTCTGTTGAGCATAAACCACCCTGCGACGAGGGCTGCAGACACGCCAAACATCCAAAAGAAGACGCTCCAAAAAGAGTGTCCCTCGCCGAAAATCATCGTGATGATGTCGCTGGAGAACAATACGCCAACGAGAAGCAGCACGGCATAAACCAGTATGGCTGTTGTTTCTTTCATTTTTATTGAGTTTAATTTACAAAAGAGATGCACAACTTACAAATCGTAACATCGTTTTTTCTACGCTCTCAGAGAATACCTGACTCTTTGGCTTCAGCTTGATTTCCTTGAACAGACCACTTATTGACGAAGGCAGCTCACAACGGTTCTGTCATCTGTTCCAGATTTCCCAGCTGGCAAACGCCTGGAGCAGGAGCATCTCAAGTCCGTTCTTCACCGTTGCTCCCTGTTTCCTGCCTTTGAACATAAAGAGCGTTTCATCAGGATTATACAACAGATCGTAGAGAAGATTCCGATTATCAAGTGCTTCATATGGCAACTCTGGGCAAAGGCTTGTTTTGGGATACATGCCCACAGGAGTACAATTTACAATCACGTTGTATTCTTTCACTACGTCAGCTGTAATCTGTCCATACTGAATTGTTCCAGGTCGCTCATATCGGCTCACGAACATAGTTTCCAATCCCAATGAACGAAGCCCATAGTCAATGGCCTTTGCAGAGCCTCCCGTACCGAGAATCAGCGCCTTTTTGTGATAATTTGTAAGCAGCGGTTCAATACTACGGGTGAAGCCAATGACATCGCTATTGTAGCCCTTCAGATACGAATGATTGCCCCGATGCTCCACTTTTATCACGTTTACGGCACCAATAGCACGGGCTTCTGGACTTACAGTATCCAAATACTGCATCACTTTTTGTTTGTAAGGGATTGTCACATTGAGTCCCTTGAGTTGGGGGGTCTGTGCCACAATCTCTGGTAGCAGCTCTATATTAGCAATCTCGAAGTTGACATACTCTGCATGGATGCCTTCGTTCTGGAACTTCTCGTTAAAGTAGCCGATAGAGAACGAATGTCCCAAGGGGTAGCCGATAAGTCCATACTTGTCCATAATTATCAATTTTTCAGATGTTTGTCGCTGTCTTGCAGCGTCTTACTATTCCCGATTGGGTTGTAGTGCCTACTTGGTGGCAAGATAGAGAGTGCAGATACCAAACGTAAGGCGCTCAAAGCTGGCCTCACGGAAACCGCATCTCTTGAGAATCTGTTGCATCTCTTCGCCCTGAGGGAAGGCTTCGATGGTGCTGATCAGATACTGATAGGCCTGCTTGTCTTTCGACACCAGTCGCCCGTAGAGTGGCAACAGGGTATGCGAATAGAGCCAGAAGAACTGGCGCATGGGAAAACTGACTGGCCGAGTGAGTTCAACAATGCAGAGATGACCATCAGGATTCAACACTCGGCACATTTCTCTAAGACCCGTTTCAAGTTCCTGAAAGTTGCGTATGCCGAAAGCAGCCGTCACGGCATCAAACGAATTGTCGCTGAACGACAGTTGGAGGCAGTCCTCCCTGTGAAAAGCAATAATCTCTTGCAACCCCTCTTGAGCCACTTTCTTTTCGCCCACACGCATCATTCCTTCAGAAATATCAGCCCCGATGAGTTTGGCAGGTTTGAGCATCTTGGCAGCCAAAATGGCAAAATCACCGGTTCCCGTTGCGACGTCAAGCATCGTCTGAGGTCGGTGAGGCTTCAGTTTCTTGATGGCCTTGCGACGCCAATAGCGGTCGATATCCCACGAAAGACGGTGGTTCAACTGGTCGTAGGTGGGCGCAATATTGTCGAACATGCGCTCCACCTGCTGACTCTTTTCCTCTCCACTTCCATAGGGAGTGATTCGCTCCTGCTGATACTTCTTCACATTCATCTTACTCTGTCCATCCTTCCTCCTTCATCTTTCATCCTTCTTCCTTCATCTTTCATCCTTCTTCAAGCATCACTTCCTGCTCTTCAAATAGGCACTCACGTTGCGCTCAATGCGATCGGCCAGATTGCTCTCGCCCTCAGCCTTTTCGAATCGCTCGCCTGTGATATGCTCAAACAGCTCGACGTAGCGCTCACTGACGCTCTCAGCATATTCGTCGGTAATTTCAGGCATCACCTGCCCTGGCTCATTCATAAAGTTGTGGTCGATGAGCCACTGGCGTACAAACTCCTTGGAGAGCTGTCGCTGGGGTTCACCATTTGCCAATTTCTCTTCATATCCATCGGCATAGAAATAACGGCTTGAGTCGGGAGTATGAATTTCGTCAATGAGATACACCTTACCGTCGCGCTTGCCAAACTCATATTTCGTATCTACGAGAATCAAGCCCTGCTTCTTAGCGATTTGCTGTCCACGCTCGAAAATCTTGAGCGCATAGCCTTCCATCACCTCATAGTCCTCGCGACTTACCAGTCCTTGAGCGATAATTTCCTCTTTCGATATGTTCATGTCGTGCCCTTCTTCAGCCTTGGTGGTAGGCGTGATGATAGGTTTGGGGAAGCGCTCGTTCTCCTTCATGCCATCGGGAAGCTTCACGCCACAGAGTTCACGGCAGCCCTTCTTATATTCGCGCCAGGCTGAACCTGTAAGGATGGCCCTGACAATCATCTCCACTCGGAAGCCCTCACAACGCAGGCCTACCGTGACCATCGGGTCGGGTGTAGCCAATTTCCAGTTGGGGCAGATATCGGTAGTGGTGTCAAGAAACTTGGCTGCCAGTTGGTTGAGCACCTGTCCCTTGTAGGGAATGCCCTTTGGCAGAACGACATCAAAGGCCGAGATGCGGTCGGTAGCCACCATCACGATCAGGTCGTCGTTAATATTATACACGTCGCGTACCTTTCCGTGGTATACGCTTTTTTGTCCTTCAAAATGAAAATCTGTATTTGTCAGTGCCATACTTATATAATATTAAGGAATATACGATTCTATTGATTAGTTTCTTTGGATGCAGCCCTTTCATAGGCATTCACGATACGAGTAACGAGTTTGTGTCTGACGATGTCTTTCTTGGTGAGTTCCACGAAAGCGATTCCCTCGATACCATTCAATATCTGGATGGCCTCGCGCAATCCACTCTTTGTTTCGTGAGGCAGGTCTATCTGCGTCATATCGCCCGTGATAATCATCTTGGTATTCCAACCCATACGGGTAAGAAACATCTTCAGCTGGGCAGAGGTGGTGTTCTGCGCCTCATCAAGTATCACCACCGCATCACTCAGCGTACGTCCACGCATAAAGGCCAGCGGTGCTATCTGTATTACGTGCTTCTCCATCATGTCTTGCAGCTTCGTGGCGGGTATCATGTCTTCAAGAGCATCGTAGAGCGGTTGCAGATAAGGGTCAATTTTGTCCTTCATATCGCCAGGAAGGAATCCCAGTTTTTCTCCGGCTTCCACTGCCGGACGACTCAGAATGATGCGCTTGGCCATCTTCTCTTTCAAGGCTTTCACGGCAAGCGCGATGCTCAGATAGGTCTTACCCGTACCGGCAGGCCCAACGGCAAAGATCATGTCGTTGACATCGAAAGCGTCCACCAGCTTTTGCTGGTTCTCGCTTCTGGGTTTGATGGCCCGTCCTGAAAGGCTGTACACCACAACTCCCTTCACGGCTTCATCTTTCGTTTTCTGTCCATTGATGATGTCAAGAATGTCCTCATCGGTAATGCGGTTATACTTCAGCACATGAAGCCGCATCTGTTCTATTTGATGTTCAAAGAGGCTCATCTGCTCTGGATCGCCTATCACGCGCAGCACATTGTCGCGTGCCACGATGCGGAGTTTGGGATAGAGAGCCTTGATCATCTGCAAATGAGCATTTCCCGTTCCATAGAGTGTCACGGGATCGATGTCTTCCAATACGATATGTTTCTCTAACATGTGAGTGTCCAAATACTCTTTTATTTGTCTTCAAAATCCCCTTCTCTGAAAGATTGAGGGGCTTCCAATATGAAATTTGCGGCAAAATTACAAAAAAAAATCGAGAATGCCATATTTTTTTCATACCTTTGTGCCATAATTTTGCAAAAAAATGAAAATAACAAAGAATAAATACCTTGCAGGATTCGCTATCATTGTGTTTTTCCTGGCTTTGATTCGCCTGGTTTTCCCCAGTGTGGCTGAGAACCGGACTACTGAAAACAGGAATCGGGCCATCCAAAAAGATACGACTCTACAGGCACCTATCCATCATGTCTCCGAAACCACTGACACGCCATCGAAGTTTTTCGCTTCCGACGGCACGCCGGCCAAGCATCGCATTCTCAGCGTTTCCGGCTATCAGGAAGCCTTCCCCGACAGCCAACAGGTTCAGATTCAGAGTGCCATGAAGTGGGGTGTGAGCATCGTGGCCAATCGCGAGGAAGCCGAAGAGCGCAAACAAGAACTTGTATATGTAGCTGCCTCACCTTATTATCATGTCGACAAGATGCATCGCAGCATACCCTATCTCGTGCCGCAAGCGGCTGCTTTGCTCAACGATCTGGGAAGAGCCTACTACGATAGCCTTCAGTTGAAGGGGATTCCCCTGCATCAGTTCATCGTCACCAGCGTCACTCGCACGCGCGAAGACGTTGAAAAACTTCGTCGATACAATGGAAATGCCACAGAAAACAGCTGCCATCTCTATGGCACCACCTTCGACATCTGCTACAATCGATATCACACGGTGCAACCTCCTGGTGAGCATCGCCGCCAGGTGCGCGACGACTCCTTGAAGTTTGTGCTATGCGAGGTTCTGCGCGATATGCGCCAACGGGGGCGCTGCCACGTGAAATACGAAGTAAAACAAGGGTGTTTTCATATTACCGTTCGTTAATAAATACCAACAAACGTTATTTTGAAGCCTCTTTTTTCTTGCTTTCAGTTTATCTTACTACCTTTGCACCCGCGTTTGAAAACTCCCTTGAATAAGGACTGCCGATATGGCTCAGTTGGTAGAGCGACGCATTCGTAATGCGTAGGTCCTGGGTTCGAGTCCCAGTATCGGCTCTTATTCATCGAACATTTCCAGGCTTTTTATTGATTTGCGGTAATAGCTCAGTTGGTAGAGCATTGGCTTCCCAAGCCGAGGGTCGCGGGTTCGAGTCCCGTTTACCGCTCTGTGTCCAATGCTCTAAGCTGCCCTGATTCTATCAAGCTCAAACCATGCAATTTCTTTCCGTATTGAAAAGATAACGTGTACAGGAACTACTGCGCGGCAATTCCTGCCTCCACCCACTGACGGGCAATCTCACGAGCATCGCGAAGAGCTGTTTCCTCGCCCACTTCGTATTCTTCGGTCAGCAGCTTCGCCAAGTCTTCAGGCGTGAAGCTGTCGCGGTTCTGAATGTTTTTCCAGAGGTAGGCCGACGATTCGTTCATGCTGATGATGTGGCTGAAGTCGATATTTTCCAACCCTTCAGCTACGACAATCTGCTCACCGCAGATACTTCTCAAGTTAAAACCTTTCTTTGCTTTCATATATTCTTATTTCTTCTAAAGATTTTCAACCAAATACGGCGGTAGAAAGCCAGCAGATAGCGTCGCACGGGGAACAGTCGAGTCCACACAAACGTGTAGATTCGCCACTTTCGTCCATCCGTACGGTCGAGCGTCTGTCGTCCTTTGCGATAGAATCCTACCACGGCTCCCACAACATTCTCTATTTGGCAATGCTCAACACCCAGATTGCCATCGCCACGAAGCACCACATTCTGCCCCTCGATAGATATGATGCGATGAAGCACAAAGTGGCCTGGCGTGATTTCAGCCAACACCGGGTCGCCCACTCGGGGCGTTGTCACCCTGGTCAGAAGAGCCTTGTCGCGCCCGTCTTCCAAGAAGGGGCGCATGCTGAAACCCTTCAGTCGGAGCGTCACGGTGTGCCCTTCGTTAAGCATCTTCACCACTTCCGGCAAGAACTGCGCATTCTCGAATTGTATTTCCTTGACGTTATTCTGAGCCATCACTGTCTACCTTCCTGATTCCTTTTCGTCTTGTTCCACCAGTCCTCGATAGCACACCCTTGCCGCCTCTTCGTCGGGCAGGCAATGCAAGGTAAAGATACCGATGCGCTCAACCACCCGTGTGACATTGTCGCAAATGGCGTTGAAGATGTCGCCGTCCCACTTCATCGTGGAACAGGCAGGCAGGAGCGAAGCAAAAGCCTCGATGCTCTTCAGCCGTTCGATGCTGTTGGCCGGTGCCCTATCGATGCGGGTAATAGCGCCCAACGGTGCCTTCACCTGCCGATAGCAAGGCGTTTTCCCACTCCAGGGACTACCATAGACAAACACATCGCTGCCGATGATGCGCACGATGGGATTATCATCGTTCATCAAATCGCATCCCGGGATGTACCGCAACCACGAACTCACCTGCGTACTCTTGCCGGTTCCGCTCTTGGCAATAAAGGCATAGCCCCGGCCTTTGCATCTCACGAGCGACGCATGTATCAATAAGGTCTGCTTGTGGCAGCCGGCAAAGGCGAATATCAGCATCAGAGCGTTGTTGAGTCCGAAGCATCGCATGTTGTAACTACCGTTCAGCGCGCAGCGACACAGCGTGAAATCCTTGTTCGACTGAAGCAGGCAGCAGTCGCCACCGTTGATGTTCTTGATGATAAACTGATAGCCACCGTCTGTCAGTTGGTCTACTACGGTTTCCCCGTTGCCCGTATCAAACCGCCCGATGCGCTCGCGATTGGGTTTGCGGATGGGTTGCAACGAATCGTCGACGGTCAGTTGGAAGAACAACTCACCGTCGTCGGCATCGTCAGTCCGGAAGGGTTCGAACGACGGAAGCAGGTGCATCCCGTTGTATTTCGACTCTTCAAAGGCTATGCTGACAGGAAGTTCGGCTATGCAAAAACGATTCACATGAACCATTCACTACCTCCCTTCTGGACCGTCACCGCCCTTGGCCTTCGGTTTTCCTTTTGCTTTCCTGGCTTGCTTCCTCGCCTCCTTTTCGGCTTTTCTCTTGGCTTTCAGTTCCTGTTTGCTCAAGTTGTTCTCTTCGTCGTTATAGTTCACGGGGGCAACAGACTTGTAAGCGAAATCATGGGTCGTGATATATTTCACGTCGAACTGCCCGTGCTTCTTCGTGTACTTCTCCTTCGTGTAGCGATTCTTCATCTTCACATACTTCTTCTCAATCTTTTTCCGGTCGAGAGCGAAGGTTGTGATGCACGTGCGATTGGGCTCGAAATGGTTGGCCAGATATTCGCGAAGCTGGTAGGAGTATTGCTCACGAGCCAGCAGGAAATCAGTCTTGGTGTCAACCCAGGCGCTGTCAATCTCCTGAATATCAGTAAAGTAAACCGTTGAATCGTTGAACGACGCAGCGAAGCCAAACACATAGACTTTCTGCACGTTGCTCTTAGCCTCGATGGAGCTCAAGCCCATCCAAGCCATCACGCCCATCAGGGCCACATATATCCATTTGTTCATCATTGCTTTTGAATCTTTACTTCTTCCTTCAACCTTCATCCTTCATCCTTCATCCATCATCCACCCTCAACTCCCCAGATAGGTCTTGAGCAATTTGCTCTTGGTGTTATGGCGAAGCTTTCGGATAGCCTTCTGCTTAATTTGGCGTACGCGCTCGCGCGAAAGCCCATATTTGTCGCCTATCTCGTCGAGAGTCATCTCCGGCTGGTCAATTCCATAGAAGGCTGTAACGACATTTCGCTCGCGCTCGGTAAGCAACGTCAGGGCTCTGACTACCTCTTCGTGGAGCGATTCCAGCACCAGACCGCGGTCGGCCATTGGCGAATCGGTGTTTTCTATCACGTCGAGCAGGCTGTTGTCCTCGCCGTCGCTGAACGGAGCATCCATACTGACATGCTTACCCGTAGACTTCATGGCCACTTCTATCTTCTCCTCGGGCAGGTCTACCTTGTCTGCCAGCTCGTCGGCACTCGGACGGCGCTCGTGTTCCTGCTCGAACCTGCTCATCTCTCTATTCACCCTGCTGACGCTACCCACCTGATTCATGGGCAGTTTCACGATGCGGCTCTGTTCAGCCAATGCCTGGAGAATGCTCTGACGTATCCACCACACGGCATAACTGATAAACTTAAAGCCGCGTGTCTCATCAAACTTCTCTGCAGCCTTGATCAATCCCAAGTTGCCTTCGTTGATCAGATCGGGCAACGACAGCCCTTGGTTCTGATATTGCTTGGCCACCGACACCACAAAGCGCAGATTTGCCCGCGTGAGCCTTTCCAAAGCTTCCTGATCGCCCTGATGAATACGAACGGCCAGATCCACTTCTTGCTCTACAGAAAGCAGTTCCTCTTTCGCGATATCCTGCAGATATTTCTCCAAGGCGGCACTCTCTCTGTTGGTGATCGATTTCGTGATCTTCAGTTGTCTCATGGCTTACGTTATGATTTAGCGGTGCAAAAGTACGAATAAAAAAATAGAAACAGGCATGAAGTATCAATATTTTTCATATTATTTATGATTTTTCCCCGTTTCTTTCATCCATAGTCACAGCCCCTCTGTTTAAAAGGGTTTTGGAAAACGACGCATTTAGCACTCGTAAATGACGTGTTTAGACATCGTAAATGCGTCATTTAGACATCGCAAACGACGTGTTTACGACGAGCGAACAACTGACCAACGATGATTTTGTAAAGAAAAGCGAGAAAAGAAGGGCAACTACTACGTTAATGTTCCCAAAATAATTGTGGCTTACGGAAGTTTTTCGTAATTTTGCACACTGATTCTAAACCATCTTTTGATGACAATCATGGCAAACAAATCGAATAAATCGGAGAACGGACGGTTTCTGCTTCGTATCTGGAACACCATCAAGGGCTTCTGGCCCTGGTATAAAAAACTATACAAAGGGCGCGCCTGGTACACGCGGACACTGCTTGTGCTGCTCTCGCTCTTCGTCTTGTTCATCGTCTACCTGGGTATGGTGGACATCAACTTCCTGTGGCTCTTCGGCAAATCGCCTGGATTCGCCAACATCAAGAACCCGCAAACCAGTCAGGCTTCAGAAATATATAGTGCCGACGGACAGCTCATCGGAAAGTATTTCAACGAGAACCGCACTCCCGTGAAATACGAAGAGGTGAACCCGGCCTTCTGGACAGCCCTCGTCGACACAGAGGATGAGCGCTTCTACAAGCACTGGGGCATCGACCCCATCGGCCTGTTTGCTGCGGCCAAAGATGCCATGCTCCACCACGATGCGCGCGGTGCTTCCACCATCACGCAGCAGTTAGCAAAGAATATGTTCCGCGTGCGCACGCATTATAGTACGGGTCTGCTGGGGAAAATCCTGGGAGTGAAGATGCTCATCATGAAGACTAAGGAGTGGATTATCGCCACTAAGCTGGAGATGATTTATGACAAGAAGGACATCCTGACGATGTATGCCAACACGGTGGACTTCGGTTCCAACTCGTTTGGCATCAAGACGGCGTGCAAGACCTACTTCAACTGCACGCCCGCCCAGCTCACTACGGAGCAGGGAGCCGTGCTGGTGGGTATGCTCAAGGCTACGACGTTCTACAATCCCATTGCCAATCCCGACAACAGTCTGAAGCGTCGCAACGTGGTACTCGACAATATGTTCAAGAAGAACCACCTGTCCAGCGTCGAGCGCGACTCGCTTTCGCAGATTCCCATCCGCCTGAACTATAGCGTAGAAACCAACTACGACGGCCAGGCCAACTACTTCCGCGAGGCAGTTGCCAACTATCTGAACGACTGGTGTACGGAGAACGGCTACGATCTCTATAGCAGCGGACTGAAAATCTATACCACGCTCGACACGCGGATGCAGAAATATGCCGAGGAAGCGGCCACGAAGCAGATGCGAATCGTGCAGCAGAACTTCAACAGCCACTGGGGCAACACCGAGCCTTGGCAAGATGAGAACCATCATGTCATTCCTCACTTCATTGAAGACATAGCTAAGCGACAGCCATTCTACAAGGCTCTCTTGGCCAAATATCCCAATTCGCCCGACTCTATCACGGCTGAGCTGAACCGTCCGCACTTGGTGAAGCTCTTCGACTACGAGAAAGGGACCATCGAACGCGAGATGTCGTCGCTCGATTCCATTCGGTATATGGTCCACTTCATGCATTGCGCATTCGTGGCGATGGAGCCTCAGACGGGTTATGTGCGTGCCTGGGTGGGCGATATCGACTTCAACTCGTGGAAATACGACAAGGCTACGGCCATGCGCCAGCCGGGTAGCACGTTCAAACTCTTCGTCTACACAGAGGCTATGAACCAAGGTCTCACCCCGTGCGACAAGCGTCGCGACGAATACATCAGCATGGAGGTGTACGATCAGCGGCAACATAAGATTGTGAAGTGGACGCCCAGCAATGCTAACGGACGCTTCTCGGGCGACTCTATTCCGCTGAAGAGTGCTTTTGCCAAGAGTATCAACAGCGTGGCCGTGCGCTTGGGACAGGAGATGGGCATCAAGAACATCATCGCAACGGCTCATGACATGGGCATCAACAGTCCGCTCGACGATACGCCTTCACTGGCTTTGGGCGCTTCTGATGTGAATCTGCTCGAGATGACCAATGCCTACAGCGTGATAGCCAACGAGGGAAAGCATACAAAACCAGTGCTGGTGACACGCATTGTTGACAAGGATGGCAAGGAGGTTTATCTCGCTCCATCCGACCAGAAACAAGTGATTCCCTACAAGAGTGCCTTCCTGATGCAGCAGATGCTCATGGGCGGACTGAAAGAACCAGGCGGAACCTCGCAGAGCCTCTGGGCTTGGGTGGGCAACAAAAAGGCGCTCGACACCGACTTTGGAGGAAAGACGGGCACCACGAACAACCACTCCGACGCCTGGTTTATGTGCGTCAGCCCGAAGCTGGTGTGCGGTGCCTGGGTGGGCGGCGAGTATCGCAGCATCCACTTCCGCACCGGTGCGCTCGGCCAAGGTTCTAAGACGGCATTGCCTATCTGCGGATATTTCCTCGAATCGGTAATGAACGACCCTGCCTTCAAGCAGTATCACGGACGATTCAAGAAGTCTTCCGACAGCGATATTACCGATGCGCTCTACAACTGTTCAAGCTATGTGCCATCGCGCAACGATACACTCGATGTAGACAGCATGGAGGTTTACGATGAGGATATGCTCTTCGACGAGGAGGGCAACCCCATCAACACCAAGGGCGACGTGATTGATGCGCTGGAGGAACCGCAAGCCAACAAGGAGCGAAAGAAGGAGACGCCGAAGGAACAACCCGTTTCGTTCGACGACCTATAAGCCTTCTCTCAACCCTCACCACTAACCCATCACCCCTGAAAAGAATGCAAATGCCCGAAAACATCGACTTGAACAATCCGGAATTGCAGCAGGCTCTCCAGATTATCCAGTTTACGCATCGCTCGCTTTTCCTGACCGGAAAGGCGGGCACGGGCAAGTCTACCTTTCTCCGCTATATCTGCCAGAACACCAAAAAGAAGCATGTGGTTCTGGCTCCAACGGGTATTGCAGCCATCAATGCCGGTGGGGTGACGCTGCACAGCTTCTTCAAGCTGCCCTTTCACCCCCTGTTGCCCAACGACACGCGCTACAATGCCCGCAATATCCGCGAAACACTGAAGTACAATTCAGAGAAACGGAAGATTCTGCGCGAGGTGGAGCTCATCATCATTGATGAGATCAGCATGGTCAGGGCTGACATGATTGACTTCATTGATAAAGTCTTGCGCATCTATACGCGCAATATGCGGCAGCCTTTCGGCGGCAAGCAGCTCCTGCTGGTAGGCGATATCTACCAGCTGGAACCGGTTCTGAAGGAGGAAGACCGGCAGTTCCTGCGCCCCTTCTATGCCAGCGGATTCTTTTTCGACGCTCATATCTTCCGCGAGTTTCAGCTGGTCAGCATCGAGCTTCGCAAGGTCTACCGACAGTCAGACCCGCTCTTCATCTCCATTCTCGACCATATCCGCACCAGCGAAGCCACTGAAGTGGATATGCGCCTGCTGAATCAGCGGGTCCAACACCCATCACCCAACACCCAACACCCATCACCCATCACCCAACACCCATCACCCAACACCCAACACCCATCACCCGCCGAGGGTCTCTCTATCACTTTGTCTACTCGTCGCGATACGGTAGACTTCATCAACGAGAAACATCTCGAAGCACTTCCAGGCGACCCGTGCTGGTTTGTGGGGGAGATCAAAGGGGAATTTCCCGAGAGCAACCTGCCCACGCCCAAGGAACTGCAACTGAAAGTGGGGGCACAGGTCATCTTTATCAAGAACGATATGGACCACCGATGGGTGAATGGCACGCTGGGCACCATCATCGGCATCGACGAAGAGGCTGAAACGCTTTACATCGAAACGGAAGACGGCGACGACTATGAGGTGGAACGCGACAGATGGGCGAATGTGCGCTACACGTTCAACGAGCAGGAGCAGAAGATTGAAGAAGAGGAGATTGGCGTCTATATCCAGTTTCCCATTCGCCTCGCCTGGGCCATCACCGTGCATAAGAGTCAGGGACTCACCTTCCGACAGGTGAAAATCGACTTCACGGGCGGGGCTTTTGCCGCCGGGCAGACTTACGTAGCCCTGAGCCGATGCACATCGCTCGAGGGCATCACGCTGAAGGAACCCATCCGCAGGGAGGACATTTTCGTCAGGCCGGAGGTGAAGCAGTTCGCCCGACAATACAACGACCGCAACATCATCGCATCTGCTTTGAGCGAGAGCAAGGCCGATGCAGCCTATCATCGTGCCACGAAAGCCTTCGACATCGGCGATTACGACGAGTTCCTGAAGCAGTTTTTCATCGCCATCCATGCCCGCTACGACATCGAGAAACCTGTTGCCCGCAGGTTTATCCGCCGCAAGCTAAACAGCATCAACGACTTGCGCAGCCGCATTGCCACGCTGGAAGAGGAAAAGAAACAGCGCGACAAGCAACTCAAGCAGTTGGCTGCCGAATACACGCTCTTAGGCAAAGAGTGCGAGAAGGAGCACATGCCCGAGGCTGCCGTCGCCAACTATCGCAAGGCCATCAATCTTTATCCTGATGCCACAGAACCAAAACGCCGGTTGAAGAAACTGGAAAAAAACAACAAGAAATCATGATACGCGACAGGATACTGATATTAGCCATCGGCTCCAACTTCCATTCCTGGAACCACATCAGGCGTGCCAAGCGCCTCATCCAGCAGTCGTTTCCATCGATTGTCATATATTCGTCCATCATCATCACCGAACCTATTGACATCGGAGGCAAGAATTTCCGCAACTGTCTGGCCACGATGATCACCGACCTGAGCTTGGAGGAGGTGTCCAAACGCATCAAACAGATTGAGGCAGCATGTGGGAATACGGCTGAGAAGCGCACAAGAAACATCATCGAGATGGACATCGACATCCTGCTTCATGCCGGTAAGCGCCACCATGAAAAGGATTGGCAACGCCCATACATCCAGCAGCTCTTGCAAGAGCTATACCCAAACAATTATTTTCTTTAAAAAACAAAACCCATGAACACCCGAACACTCCCCCGTCGTTCTGTAAGCAGCTGCATTGTAGCTGCCCTTTCCTCCCTCGGGTCCGCAAGCAGCTGCATCACAGCTGCCCTCATCCTCCTCGCCACAAACGCCCATGCACAGCGTTTCGACGAGTTTTTCACCCCCAATACCCTGCGCATCGACTACACCTTCTCGGGCAATGCCGAACGCCAGGACATCTATGTGGATGAGCTCTGCCAGCTTCCCGGCTGGTATGGCAAGCGCAACCACCTGGCAGAACTACCCGTTGAGGGCAACGGACACATCACCGTGCGCTCGCATGCCACCCAACAGGTGATCTACCGCAACTCGTTCTCCACGCTCTTCCAGGAATGGCTGAGCTACGATGAGGCGCTTACCACGAAGAAATCTTTCGAGAATGTCTTCCTCGTACCGATGCCGAAGGACACGGTCGACATGACCATCGACCTGATGAACAACCGCCATGAAGTGATGGCAAGCACCACTCACATGGTCTGTCCTACGGACATTCTCATCCACAAGAAGGGTTTCCGCAACGTCACGCCCTACGAAGTGCTGCAGCAACCAGCCGACACGGCCCACTGCATCCACATCGCCTACGTGGCGGAGGGCTATCAGGAGAGCGAGATGCAGACCTTCCTCGACGATGCCAACACGGCCATCGAGGCACTTTTTGCACATGAACCGTTCCGCTCGATGCGCGACCGATTTGAAATCATCGCCGTGAAATCGCCCTCCGTAGATAGCGGAACGAGCGAGCCTTCCAAGGGTATCTGGCGGCAGACGGCCCTTTCTTCTCACTTCGACACGTTCTATAGCAACCGCTATCTCACCACACTGCACCTGAAACAGTTGCACGACTGGCTTGCAGGAACGCCCTACGAGCACATCATCGTCTTGGTGAACACCAGCGAATATGGTGGCGGCGGCATCCTCAACAGCTATAATCTCTCCATGACGCATCATCCCAAGTTCCGCCCGGTAGTGGTTCATGAGTTCGGACACAGCTTCGCCGGACTGGCCGACGAATACGCCTACGAGCAGGAACAGATTCCGATGTACCCCTCCGACGTTGAACCTTGGGAACCAAACATCACGACACTGGTGGATTTCGACCACAAATGGAAGGGCCAAGTGAAACAGACGACGCCCGTGCCTACCCCAAATAATAATATGTACGCGCGCGAGGTGGGCGCCTTCGAAGGTGCTGGCTACAGCCTCAAGGGTGTCTATCGCCCCATGCAGGACTGTAGGATGCGGACCAACGAGAACCCAGAGTTCTGCCCGGTCTGCCGCGATGCCATCGAGCGCCTCATCCGTTTCTACACCGAATAACGCTCACAAACCACAGGAAGGGATTTGCAATCCCCACCCCTCAACCCCACGTTGGAGGGGATTTGCAATCCCCGACCTCTACCCCTCACCCTAAGATGCCCCTACTCTTGCCACTCATCCTTCTGGCGTTCGCCCTGCCTTTGCAGGCGCAAAAGAGCCATCCGAGCGACTCCGACCGCGAGTCGCTCGGCAAGGCCATCGACTATTTTGTCTCTGCAAAATACCACGAGGCTCTGCTCATCTTCGAGAAGCTGGACGAACACTATAAGCTCAACCCGCGCTATCTGGCCTATATGGGCTACTGCTACTACTTCGACTGGGAGTACGCCTCGGCCATCGGCTATTTCGAGAAGGCCCTTCCACAACTCGAAGCCCTCGCGCCTCAAGAGCTCAGCCTCTACTACTTCTCGCTCGCCGAGAGCCATTTCAACCTCGCGCAATACGAAGAATCCATCCCTGCCTACGAGCAGCATCTCATCAGATGTCATCCCAACGAGCGGGCAGATGCGCTCTATCGCCTCGGCTTCGTCTATCTTTTCCGCGACGATAAGCCGCTGGCATGGGAGTATTTCACGGCTGCCTGCGCCTGCTACGAATATTTCCTGCCCCAACAGCAACAGCGCATCCAACAGCTGCACCACATGCTGAAAGCACTCACTCCCACCCCATAGTCCCGTCTTTCAAGGTGGATTCCATCCGCCCCCCCATCACCTAACACCCAACAAACCTTATGGAATATATGTCGCAAGAAGGCTACGACAAGCTGGTAGCCGAACTCCATCAAATGGAAAATGTAGAACTCCCACAAGTCAGGGAGGCCATTGCTGAAGCCCGAGACAAGGGCGACCTCAGCGAAAACTTTGAATACCACGCTGCCAAACGCGAACAAGCAAGGCTGCTCGGCAGAATCCGCTTCAAGCAAAGGGTGCTGGCCAATGCGCGTGTCATCGACACAGCAAGGCTCAACACCGATTGCATCCAACTGCTCAGCAGGGTAGAGATGACCAATATGGCAAACAATGCCAAGATGACCTATACCATCGCAAGTCCCCACGAGGCCAATCTGCGCGAGGGAAAAATCTCTATCAAGTCGCCCATTGGCCAAGCTCTGTTAGGGAAGAAAGTAGGCGACACCGTTACGGTCCGCGTTCCCGCTGGCCTACTGAAGCTACATATCGACAGCATACAACTGTAAACCGACTTCTTATAATGACGCGTGTACGTTTCGTACATGACGCGTGTACGTTTCGTACATGACGTGTGTACGTTTCGTACATGACGCATGTACGATTTGTATTTGCCGTGTATTCGCCTGGTAACTGTTTTGAAATTTGTACCTGGCGAGTACTTTTTTTCTCTGTTTTTGCCTTTATATCGATAAAAATGTGTACTTGTGCATCCAAGGAAAAGCATCGGCTATTGACGCTGTCTGATTGCTTCTAAAGCTATCGTATATGATTACAGGAGAAATAAAAAACCAAATTGATGCGATATGGGATACCTATTGGGTAGGCGGCATTACCAATCCCATGTCTGTACTGGAGCAAATGACCTATCTCTTCTTTATGAAGATGATTGACGATGCTCAGCGAAAGAAAGAGGCTGAAGCCAACATCTTAGGCGTGAGCATCAGCAACCCCACCTTTAAGGAAGGCATGTGGCACAACCCAGATACCGATGCCGATGTGCCGTACAGCAACCTGCGCTGGCATGTATTCAAGAACATGGAGGCCACACAGATGTTCAACACCATCCGCAACGATGCCTTTTCGTTCATCAAGAACCTAAGTAGCGGCAGAGCCACTGCCTACAGTAAATTCATGCGCGATGCAGTATTCCTGATTCAGAACCCGCGCACGCTGACCAAAATTGTTGACGGCGTGGACGCGCTCGATATGACCAACCGCGATGCGATGGGCGATGTCTATGAGTATATCCTTGGCAAGATGGCTGCAAGCGGCAATAACGGCCAGTTCCGTACGCCCCGCCACATCATCCGCATGATGGTGGAACTGATGCAGCCCACACTGAAAGACGAGATCTGCGACCCGGCGATGGGCAGTGCAGGCTTCATCGTGGAGAGTGCCAAGTATATTGCCGAGAACTACAAGCAGGAGCTTTTAAAGAAAGAGAACGCAGACCGTTTCAGAGGCAAGATGTTTCATGGGTTCGATACAGACAGCACTATGCTACGCATAGGTGCCATGAACCTGATGCTGCATGGTGTGGAAAAGCCGGATGTGGCCTATCGTGACAGCCTGTCGTCGAGCAACAACGACACCGAACGCTACACGCTGTGCCTGGCCAATCCGCCATTTGCAGGCAGCATTGACAGCGAGAGTGCTGTTTGGCAATTCCAATGCTCACGTCGCCCTGCGCAAGGAGTTGGTGGAGAACCATACGCTGCGCGCCGTCATCTCTATGCCCAGCGGCGTGTTCCAGCCCTATAGCGGTGTCAGTACTGCCGTCCTTGTGTTTACCAAGACCGGAGCGGGAGGCACTGACAAGGTTTGGTTCTACGACATGCAAGCCGATGGATACTCGCTCGACCAGAAGCGCACAGAGGTAACTGAAAACGACATTCCTGATGTAGTGGCTCGTTTCCATCACCTCGAAGCCGAGGAGCAACGCAGTCGTAAAGACAAGTCGTTCCTCGTACCTGTTGAAGAGATACGCCAGAACGACTATGTCTCTCCATCAACAAGTATAAAGAGGTGGAGCGCGAAGCGATTGAGTACGAAAGCACCGAAGTGATTCAAGGGCGCATCGAAGCCTTGGAGAGTGAGATTGCAGCAGCCATTCAAGAGTTCCGCACTAAATTCATGTAGAGTATGAGAGAAGGTTGGGAATATAGGAAACTTGAAGACGCCTTGCTAAAGGTGAAATATACAAAAAAGATCCAGAGCTCTGATTACCTCCCTTATGGTGTTGTACCTGTAGTCTCTCAAGAAGAAACTTTTATAAGCGGCTATTGGGACAATAGAGATGATGCTTTCATGGTTGATTCTCCTGTAGTTATCTTTGGTGACCACAGCCGAGTTGTAAAATATGTGGATTTTGATTTTGTGCTTGGTGCTGATGGAGTAAAGATATTGAAGCCTATTGATAGATTGAACGCTCGCTTCTTTTATCATTTTCTCAAATGGTATGATGTGCCAAGTTTAGGCTATTCACGTCACTTTAAATTATTAAAGGAAATCGATGTCCCTGTTCCTCCTCTTTCCGAGCAACATCATATAGTTGAAGAGTTGGACTTGCTGAGTTCCATCATTGAAAAGAAGAAAGCCCAATTAACGGAGTTGGATAATCTGGCCCAGTCTCTCTTCTACGAAATGTTTGGAGACCCTATAACGAATGAAAAGGGATGGGAGGTGAAGAAACTTGGTGAAATCTGTCATTATTCAAAAACGCGTATAAGCTCTGCCGAACTCTCAGTTAAGAACTATGTAGGAGTTGAAAATCTATTGCAAAAGTGTGAAGGTAAAATGGATGCAGCTAAAGTCCCTGAAGGAACAAACTTTACAGAATTTGTAAAGGATGATGTGCTAATAGGCAATATTCGCCCCTATCTAAAGAAAAATTGGTTGGCTTCATGCAGAGGAGGTTGTAACGGTGATGTACTTGTGATTAGGCGGTTGCCAATTTTTCAAAATACAGTTAACCCAATCTACCTTTTCAAATGTCTTTCAGACGATGCCTTTTTTGATTATGATATGCTTTTTTCAAAAGGGGGAAAGATGCCAAGAGGTGACAAGAAGGAAATACTAAAGTACCCAATCCTTTTGCCTCCTATTGACTTGCAGCAGCAATTTGCCTCCAAGATAGAAGCCATTGAGTACCAGAAGGAACTCCTCAAGCAGTCCATCAAGGAGGTGGAAACGCTGTTTAACAGCCGCATGGATTATTGGTTCTCGTAATGGCAGCGGCAGCCGCCACCTACTGAGAAGAAAAAAAGAAGTGATTATGACCGAAGAACAGATAGCTGCAAAGAAGAAATACGCCGGGGAGAAGAAAGCCTCGATGAAGCGCCGCGACGACCATCACGACTATACAGAACGAAGGATGTATATGATTACGATGGAAGTGGAAGGGCGCAGGCCGCTCTTCGGTCGGCTTGTTGGCAATCCTTTCGCTGAACGAGGAAGCGAGGATGAGCCGCGCATCGAACTGACGGAACTGGGTAAGGCCGTTGAGAGCGAGTGGAAGGGCATTCATGGTTACTACCCGCAGATAGAGGTGAGGGCCGTGCAGATGATGCCTGACCACATGCATGGCATCCTCTTTGTGACGGACAGACTGCCGGTGCACTTGGGACAGGTCATCTCTGGGTTCAAGACTGGGTGCAGGAAAGCGCAAAGGGCGCTTGCGCTTGCAGCGGCAAAGCCGCTACCTTCCGAGAAAGGAGGATGCGAGGCAGGGGGAGCGGCGCAGGGTTCTCAGCAGGTGACGGCTCTCCCCTCGCAAAACAGGGGGGTACCCTCGCAAGGCAGGGATCTCCCCTCGCAAGAAGGCAAGTCCTTCGAGCCTCTGTTTTCCAAAGGCTATAACGACTTGGTGCTCCGCTCCTACGAGGAGCTGGCCACATGGGAGAACTATCTGCGCGACAACCCTCGCCGTCTGATGATGAAGCGTGCCCGGCCAGAATGGCTGCGCCCGTTCTTCGGACTGCGAGTAGGCTCCCACAGCTATAGCAGCATTGGCAACCGCCAGTTGCTGACTGTGCCCAAGCGCATGGCGGTTCGTGTCTCACGACGACTGAACGACCGTGAGATAGCGGCAGAGGTAGCCAAATACCTGGCGATGGCAAAAGAGGGCGCGGTGCTCGTGTCGCCCGCTATCTCACCTGGTGAGAAGCGTGTGATGAGGGCTGCCTTTGACGCAGGCTTGCCAACCATCGTTATTGTTGAGAATGGCTTCACCCAACTGTCGAAGCCACATGGGGAGCAGTTTAATGCCTGTGCCAAAGGTCGACTGCTGATGCTCTCGCCTTGGGAGCACCATAATGAGAAAAGAAAAATCACAGCCGAGCAATGCAGGCAGATGAATCTGATGGCTTTGGAATTGTGCGAACAAAAAAAATAACAGCAAATGAGGAATTTTGACTATCTACAGGACTTTGAGGAGCTGAAAGACCTATACGGCTTTTGCAGTGCTGCGGAAGACACGCAGCAGACCCATTATGATATATGTGCGCTGAATGGGCGCAGAGCCTTGGAGTGGATTGTCAAGGCTATCTATACGCTGAAGGGCATTCGGTTGGATGAGCGCACTTCGCTCATGGAGCCGATGACCAGCGAGCCGTTTAGGCAGTTCGTTGGCGACAATGACAAACTGCTGATGGCGGCTCATTATGTCCGCAAGATAGGCAATAAGGCGGCTCATGAGGGTGGAGTGAAAGGCAGCGAGGCTTACTTCACGCTGCTGAACATCTATAATGTGGTAGGCGGCATCCTGCTGAAGCTAAGGGTGATTTCGAGCCTTGAGCCGTTTAGGAAAGAGCTTGTACCGAAGAGTGTGACGCTGACGGTTGTGCCGCCAAAGGCGACACCTTCGGTGAAAGAGGACTTTGTGGAGTCTGTGGCCAAGGAGGCGGTAGAAGCACCTCAGGATATCACTGGCAAGGTGGACTACAACGAGGCAGAGACACGCAAGCTGTTCATAGACTTGCTGTTAGAAGAAGCCCGCTGGGAGGTGCTGGACAAAGAAGGCACCATCGCGCCCAGTAAGGCCTGTATCGAGATTGAAGTCACAGGTATGCCAAACAGTACAGGTGTGGGATATGTTGACTACGTGCTGTTTGGAGCTGACGGGCGTCCACTCGCCGTTGTGGAAGCCAAGCGGACAACCGCCAGCCAAGAGAAAGGCAGGAAGCAGGCCATCCTCTATGCCGACTGCTTAGAAAAACGATACGGTGTAAGGCCAGTTATCTACTACACCAACGGGTTCAACACGCAAATCATTGACGGCCTGGGCTATCCTGCAAGACATGTTCAGGGATTCCACACGGAAGCCGACCTGATGGTTTTGCTTCAAAGGCGTGGGCGCGGCGGCATTGCTGACTTCTCCATCAAGAACGAGATAACAGACCGAGAATATCAGAAGCGAGCCATCAAGAATATGTGTGAGCACTTCAACGCCATGCATCGCCGAGGCCTGATAGTGATGGCCACAGGAACGGGAAAGACACGTGTGGCTATCTCGCTCTGCGATGTGCTGATGCACAACAGCTGGGCAAAGAACATACTCTTCCTGGCTGACCGCACGGCTTTGGTGAAACAGGCACACAAGAACTTCACCAAGCTGCTGCCAAGTGCCACCACAGCGCGACTGGATGACTCCAAGCCTACGGAAAAAGAGAGCGCGATGAAGGCCCGCATCCTGTTCAGCACCTATCAGACCATGATCAACTACATAGACACAGAAAAGAAAGATTTCTCTATTGGTAGGTTTGACTTGATTGTGATTGACGAGGTACACCGCAGTATCTTTGGCAAATATACCAGCATCCTGAGTTACTTTGATGCGCTGATGGTGGGCCTAACGGCTACGCCCAGAGAGGATGACGACAAAGACACGTATGAACTGTTTGGCTGCGAGAGCGGCGAGCCCAACTTTGAATACTTGTTGAGCGAAGCCGTAGCTGACGGATACTTGGTAGATAAGGTTGTATTATCACGCACCACAGGCATCTCGAAGAATGGCATCAGGTACGACAAACTTTCGAAGCAGGAAAGAGAACAGATGGAGAGCATCTGGAAATATGAAAAGGCTAAGCTGGACATTCCAGACGATGAGGACTACAGCCGCGACATAGAGAGCAACGAGATATTCAGCTATATCTACAATGTAGATACCGTCAACAAGGTGCTGGTGGACCTGATGGAGAATGGACTGAAGATAAATGGCGGCGACACCATCGGCAAGACCATCATCTTTGCCCATAGACACAAGCATGCGGAATTGATTGTGGAACAATTCAAGAAACTGTACCCATCGTTGGGTGATGAGTTCTGCCAGTTGATAGACAACCAGGTGAACTATGCACAAAGCATCATTGACTCCTTTGAGGTGAGGGGGAAGATGCCGATGATTGCCGTATCCGTGGACATGCTGGACACAGGCATTGATGTGCCAGACATCTTGAACTTGGTATTCTTCAAACAAGTGCACTCGAAGATTAAGTTCCTGCAGATGATTGGAGAAGAAACTGTCTTTTGAAGACATTCGTGAACTGGAGAAAATCTGCTGGAAGGAACTGGGTACGAAGGAAGAATATGAGAAATACATAGCCAAGAGCAACATGATATGTGGTGACAGCGTAGGGGCATTTATCCGTTCACAGATAGGTATTGACCGCCGTGTGGCAATGGAACGTTTTTCACAATTCATCTCGGACACCACGCTGAACTCCCTGCAAGAGGAATATATCAAGAGCATCATTACGTATGTTTGTGATAACGGTGACATTACGCCCAACACGCTGATGGAAGAAGAGCCATTTGCACAATACGAATGGATTGATACATTTGGCAAGCATTTCATAGCTGTGCGAAACTATGTGAATGAGATACACGACATCGTGAGGGTGGCCAGTGGTGATGGTTTCAGCATAAGTCGAGGCGCTTCGCAGCCCACAATGAAAGCCACAACACCATCGAAGCGAGGCAAGAAAGCTGAAGAGGTGCGTTTCGTTGCACGAGGCTCAGTTCTCACCAATGTACTTGATGACAAAGAAGTGCGCAAGCTGATTCA
>ERZ842401.644-NODE-644-length-51081-cov-11.771215_pt1 | contig 51081 bp, 36 predicted proteins | sample MGYA00521270_ERZ842401 | MGnify/ENA primary metagenome ERZ842401 (study PRJEB31892, sample SAMEA3878208) | bioreactor metagenome | biome: Moose rumen | place: Sweden | collected 2011-10 | study: EMG produced TPA metagenomics assembly of the PRJEB12797 data set... | reverse complement strand
CAACCGCCCTGGCGGTTGCTTTCGTTGTCTTTTCCTGCAAGGGAAACCTGTCGGAGGCCGAAAAGCTGGACCTGAACACCATTCCTCTCCAGACCGTGGACGACATGTTCTTTGTCCAGACGGAGAATGGAGTGCTGAAAATGCGCGTGGAGGCCCCCAGAATGGAGGTTTATGAGCGTGATACGCTTTCTTACGACCTGTTTCCCGAAGGAATCCGCGTATTCGGATACGGAGAGAACGGGGCCTTGGAAACCACCATTACATCCGAAAAAGCCCGCCACGACAAGAACCGGGACGGAGGAAAGGAACTGTGGTCGGCCTTCGGACATGTGGTCATCCGGAACATGGAAAAGATGCAGACCATGGAAACCGACACCCTTTACTGGGACCGGGAAGCACAGGAAATCTGGACAGACTGTTATATCAAAATGACGTCTCCGGACGGTGTCATGCAGGGGTATGGAATGCGCTCCGACGAGATGGCGCGCAATGCCATCCTGCACTCTCCGTTCGACAACGAGTTCATTATAGAACAGGATTCTACGCGCGTAGTCATTGATTCTGTCAATTTTATAGGGCCGATGTTAAAAAAATAGTGATAAATTGGAAGAAAATCACTAATTTTGCAGCCTTGACTGTGTTTTTTAGAAAGTAAATAAATAATAAATAACAAAATGGCAGCTCTTGAGACCATCAGAACTAAATTCGGCATTGGTGCATCGCTCATCATTGCCTTCGGTCTTTTACTCTTCCTTGTAAACCCGTCCGACATCATCCAGACCATCCAGTCCGCTTCTTCCAAGTACGATGTCGGCAAAATCAACGGAAAATCCATCTCCTACACAGATTTCGACCAGTTGGTAAGGGAAAATTCAGATGTCAACACCCTGCTCACCGGTGTGTCCGCCTCCAGTGAAGACGCCCAGCGTCAGATCCGTGAGACCACCTGGCAGAACCTGGTGCACGAGTACCTGATCATCCCCACCATCCGCAAGGCCGGCATCAACGTGGGACAGCAGGAACAGATTGACCTTTTCGTGGGTGACAACATCTCCCCCGTCATCGCCAACAGCGGTCTTTTCCGCGATGAGAACGGCAACATTTCCCCGGCCCTCGTCCGTGATTTCATGGAAGCCTCCGGTGAAAACGCCCAGTATCTCCAGGTCCGCAACTATCTCCAGAACCTGGTCCGCATCAACCGCTATACCACCAAGTACGGCACCCTGTTCAATGCAGCCAACTTCGAGAACGCCCTCCAGCTGGAGAAGGCCATTTCGGAGAACAACACCCTGGCCAACGTAGACTTCGTGGTCGCTCCCAACGTGTATTATCCGGAAGACACCACCATCGTCATCTCTTCCGCCGATATCCGCAAGTTCTACAACGACCATAAGGAAAACTTCCGCCAGAACGCCTCCCGCGAAATTGAATACGCTGTCTACGAGGTAGTTCCTTCGGCCGATGACATCGCCGCCCAGAACAAGGAATTCGTGGACATGTACGATGACTTCGCCACCACGGACAACGTGCGTGCCTTCCTGCAGCGCAACTCCGACCACCAGTGGAGCGAATACTGGTTCAAGAGCGGTGAACTCCGCAGCGTCAATGCCGACGTAGACGCTTTCGTGTCCGAAAATGCCTCCGGCGTATCCCCGGTCATCTCTTCCGGTGATACCTTCTATGCCGCCCGCATCATGGCCCAGGCCAATATTCCGGATTCCGTGTATGTCCGTCATATCCTCCTGCAGGGCACCGACGCCCGCCATCTGGCCGACAGCCTGATGGGCGTCATCAAGGGAAACAACTTCGCTTCCCTCGCCACCCTTTATTCCGTAGACCAGGCCAATGCGCTGGACGGTGAGATGGGCAACCTCGGCTGGATGACCCAGAATGCCATGATTCCCGGTTTCGAGCCCATGTTCACGGCCGATAAGGGCAAGCCCTTCATCGTTACCACCCAGTACGGCACCCATATCGTAGAGGTTGTCAAGACTTCCGCTCCTGTTTCCAAGAAGCAGGTGGCCATCTTCGAGAAGACCACCCTTCCCAGCAAGGAAACCTACGCCAACATCTACAACCAGGCCAACATCCTGGCCACCCGTGCCGCCGGCAAGTACGCCAACTACAAGGCCGCCTGCGATTCTACCGGTATCTATTCCCGCAGCCTCACCATCAACGAAGGCACCGATACCTACGGGACCATCGGCCACGCCAAGGAAGTGACCCGCTGGTGCTTCGACAACAAGCCCGGTAAAGCTTCCAACATCATTACCGTCGACAACAACTACTTCTTCGTGGCTGCTGTAAAGGATGCCCACAAAGAGGGTTACGCCAAGGTGGAAGAAGTTGCCGAAAGCATCCGCACCGCCCTTTACTACGACCGTTACTCCCAGAAGAGCAAGGAGACCGTCGCCGCCCGGATCCAGGGCATGACCACCCTCGAAGAGGTGTCCGAAGCTCTGGGTGTCCCGGTTTCCAACCTCACGGACGTGTCCTTCTCCACCAATTCCGCTCCTACCACCGAGCCCGCCTTCGTCGGTGCAGTGGCAGCAGCCAGGGAGAATGTCCTCAGCGGCCCCGTGGCCGGCACTATCGGCACGTATGTGTTCCGCGTAAACAGCCGCGAAGTGGGTTCCTTCTACACGGAGGACGATGCCCGCGACTATCAGAACAACATCAACAACTACAATACGCAGATGCTGATGTCCGTGATGATGGACAAGACCGTCAAAGACAACCGCGCCCGCTTCTATTAATAGAAAGGGTATCACCTTAAAACATGCCCGGCCAGGACCGGGCATGTTTTTTATCACGCTGTGATATTTTATCATCCTGTGACTTTTTTGTCATTCTGAACGAAGTGAAGAAGCTATGTCTCTGAAATGTGGAATAGTAGGACTCCCCAATGTAGGCAAGTCCACCCTTTTCAACTGTATCAGTTCCGGGAAGGCCCAGAGCGCCAATTTCCCTTTCTGCACCATCGAGCCTAACGTGGGCTCCACCAATGTGCCCGACAAGCGCCTGGAGGTGCTTTCGGAAATCTGCCAGCCCAAGCGCACCATCCCCGCCACGGTCGAAATCGTGGACATCGCCGGCCTGGTGAAGGGTGCCTCCAAGGGAGAAGGACTTGGCAATCAGTTCCTTGCCAATATCAGGGAGACCGATGCCATCCTGCATGTGCTGCGCTGTTTCGACGATGGCAACATCGTCCATGTAGATGGTTCAGTAGACCCTGTCCGCGACAAGGAAGTAGTAGATACCGAACTCCAGATCAAAGACCTTGAGACGGTGGAAAACCGCATCAAGAAGGTGGAGAAAATGGCCACCACAGGCGGAGACAAAGATGCAAAGAAGCTTCTGAGCCTGCTTCTCCGCTACCGCGAAGTGCTGCTGCAGGGTAAATCCTGCCGCGTGGTGGTACCGGAGAACGCCGAAGAAGAGCAGATGGCCCACGACCTTTTCCTTCTGACCAACAAGCCCGTGATGTATGTCTGCAATGTAGACGAAGCCTCCGCCGCAACCGGAAACGCCTATGTAGACGCAGTCCGGAAGGCGGTGGCCGATGAGAACGCGGAAATCTTGGTGATTGCGGCCAGGACGGAAGCGGAAATCGCCGAAATAGAAGAATACGAAGACCGTCAGATGTTCCTGGAAGAGATGGGCCTGAAAGAGTCCGGCGTCGTGCGCCTGATCCAGGGGGCCTACCGTCTGCTGGGGCTGAGGACCTTCTTTACCGCCGGGGCCGATGAATGCCGCGCCTGGACCATCGTGGCCGGAGACAAGGCACCCCGCGCCGCCGGCGTCATCCACACGGACTTTGAACGCGGTTTCATCCGGGCCGAAGTCATCAAGTACGAAGATTTCGTGAACTACAAGACGGAAGCCGCCGTCCGCGCCGCCGGAAAGATGGGCATAGAAGGCAAAGACTATGTCGTACAGGATGGCGATATCATGCATTTTTTGTTTAACGTATAATCGGTTGAAAAAAACGTCAGATTTTTCTGTTTTAACCGATGATTCTCCCTCCCGTGTCCTATCTTTGGGGCATGGGAACATTTTTATTGACCATCTGTCTCACCCTCCTGCGCGGGCATCTTGCCTCCTCCGACACCCTCCGCGTCCTGTTCTGGAACCTGGAGAACTTCTTCGACTTCCGGAACGATTCCACCAGCGTCTCCGATGCCGAATTCTCCTCCGCTGGAGACCGGCACTGGACCCGGAAACGCTTCTATGCCAAGTGTAACGCCATCGGAAAAAGCATCCTATGGGCGGGATCGGCCGAAGGAGGACTGCCGGATGTGATAGGCCTGGCGGAAGTGGAGAACAGCTTTGTGCTCCGTCGGCTCCTGCAGGCACCGCCGCTGCGGAAGCTGGATTACCGGGCCGTCCACTTCGACTCGCCCGACAGCCGCGGAATCGACGTGGCCCTGCTTTACCGGAGCTCGCGGCTGACCCTGGAAGAAGCCCTTCCCTGCCATCTGTACCAGGCCGATTCCGTCCTGCCCACCAGGGATATCCTTCTTTGCCGTTTTTCGGGCCGATACGGACCGTTTTCCGTCCTGGTGAACCATCACCCTTCCAAGTACGGCGGAGCGTCCGTCTCCGAGCCCCGCAGGCGTCTTGCTGTGGAGCGGCTGAAAGCCCTGGCCGATTCCCTGTCGGCCCTCGGAGAAGGGAAAATCATCGCCATGGGCGATTTCAACGATACCCCTGCCAATCCGGTTTATCACTTGCTGGAACCCGCCCTGCTTCCCCTTGCCAGCGCGTTGCACCGACAGGGAAAAGGAAGCATCAAATACGACGGGAAATGGGATCTGATAGACCTGTTCTTTGTATCCGGGGCCTGCCTTCCGGCGGAGATGAAAATCCTGTATGTGCCTTTCCTTCAGGTGAAGGACGCTTCCCACGGCGGAACAAAGCCTCTCCGCACGTATTCGGGCCCCCGTTACCTGGGCGGCGTGTCGGACCATTGTCCGGTGTGGCTGGAAATGCCCCTTTCCCTATAACGGCGGCCCGGGAGTGTCACAATTGCTGCGAAAATGCTAACTTTGCAGGTAAAAACCGATCGAATGAACTACAAATCAATCTTTCTCCCGGCGCTGGCGGCCCTGCTGGCGGGAGCCTGTGAAATGGTCCCGGCGGAACCGCCCCAGGGACTGGAAATCCCGGGTGCGGCGGCACAGGACAACATCGTGGAATACAGGGGCTATGTAACCTCCTACAATACGGAAACCCTTATTCCCAACTGGGTGGCCTATGAACTCACTGCGGAGGAAACCCGCGGAGATGCCACCCGGGACGATAAAAACTTCTCCATGGACCTCTCCTTCAAAGGCCGGCAGGCGAGGCGGGAAGACTATACCCGCAGCGGCTGGACCAAAGGTCACATGGCTCCGGCCGGAGACTTTTTCTGGAGCGACGAGGCCATGGCGGAAACTTTTTATTTCCTGAACATCTGCCCGCAGAAAGAAGATCTGAACAACAAGGACTGGCAGTATCTGGAGAAGCAGGTCCGCCGGTGGGCCAACCAGTACGGCCGTGTGTGGGTGGTTTCCGGGCCGATTGTGGGAGACAACAAGTACGGCACCATCGGCCAGGACCATGTCGTGGTTCCGGATGCCTTCTTCAAGGTTGCGCTGGTGCATGACGGCTTCCGGTACCAGGCGGTGGCCTTCATCATGCAGAACGATGCCAACCGGTACTATCTGGAAAAATGCGCCCTTTCGGTGGATGACCTGGAACTCCTCACCGGCCTGGACTTCTATCCGGCGCTTCCGGACGATGTAGAAGATTTCGTGGAGGCTTCGTACGATCCTTCGGTCTGGGGTCTGTGCCAATAAAAAATAAATCGTTATATTTGTAGATACGAAAACATAACAACACTAGAATATGAAAACCAAAATCCAGGAAAAATTCAAGTCCCTCTTCGGCGAAGAAGGAGATCTCTACACCTCGGCCGGCCGTATCAACCTGATCGGCGAACATACAGATTATAACGGTGGATACGTGTTCCCCGGTGCCATCAATTTCGGCATCATGGCGGAGATCGTGCCCAACGGCACAGACAAGGTGAAGGTCTTTTCTGTCGACCAGGATGAATACGTAGAGTTCTATCTTACGGAAGAAAGCCTTCCGGAACAGCACTGGGCCAAATACATTTTTGGTGTCTGCCGGGAAATCATCAAGCGCGGCGGCAAGGTGGAGGGTTTCAATGCGGTTTTTGCCGGTGACGTTCCTCTCGGCGCCGGCCTCAGTTCCTCCGCTGCCCTGGAAAGCACCTTCGCCTTCGCCCTGAACGACCTGTTCAACGGCAACAGCATCGAGAAGTTCGAGCTGGCCCGCATCGGTCAGAGCACGGAGCACAATTATTGCGGCGTGAAGTGCGGCATCATGGACCAGTTCGCCTCCATTTTCGGCAAGGAAGGCGCCCTGATGCGCCTCAACTGCAAAACCGGCGAACACAAATACTTCCCGTTCCATCCCAAGGGCTACCGCGTGGTGCTGATCGACACCTGCGTGAAGCACCTGCTGGCCGACAGCGCCTACAACAAGCGCCGCGAATCCTGCGAAAGGGCCGCGGAAGCCATCCGCAAGAACCACCCGGAGGTGGAATTCCTGTCCGATGCCAAACGCGTCTGGCTGGACGAGGTGCGCGGAGTGATTTCGGAAGAGGATTTCATCCGGGCCGAATATGTGATCGGTGAGGTCCAGCGCGTGCTGGATGTCTGCGACGCCCTGGAAAGAGATGATTATGAGACCGTCGGTGAAATGATGTACCAGACTCACTTCGGCCTCAGCCATCTGTACGAAGTTTCCTGCGAAGAACTGGACTTCCTGAACAGATTGGCCCGCAAGTGCGATGTAACCGGTTCCCGCGTCATGGGCGGCGGCTTCGGCGGCTGCACCATCAACCTGGTGAAGGAAGAGCTGTACGACCGCTTTATCGAGACGGCCGTGGAGAAATTCAACGAGAAATTCGGCCACGAGCCCAAGATCTATAACGTTGTCATCAGCGATGGTGCCCGCAAACTGTAGTCATTGCCAGCGGACTACGCAGGTAGAGACGCTGCCGCTGATCAATACCGCCCTTGACCCCACGCTCAAGTCCCGGGTCAAGGACGGTTCCCTTTTTGTCTGGGAATGCCCCTATTGCGGCACCAGGAACCTCCTGAAATACCAGACCCTTTACCATGATCCCGACACAAAGCTCATGGTCTGGTTGCTGCCGGAGGGCCATCGGCCGCCCCGGGAGGTGGAGGAAGCCGTGAAACAGCTGGACGGATACACGCTCCGCAGGGTGCAGGAAGCGGGCGACCTGATCGAGAAAGTAAACATTCACGATGCCACCCTGGAAGACACGGTGATGGAAATGTGCAAATGGGTGACCCGGCGCGAACTGAGTGCCAAAAACCCCGGCATCCTGGATGCAAAGATGCGTTTCCTCCGCCTGGAAGGTCCTGACAATGAGATTGTAATGGCTTTTCCGCTGAACGGGCAGATGCAGGTGGTGAATATCGGCTTCAATGTCTATGAAGACGCCCGCGGCATCCTTTCCCGCAACCCGGCCGTCCAGCCGGCTCCCGGTTTCGCGGCAGTGGACGACTCCTGGCTGGAACAGTTCTTCCGCTAGAGGTCGAAACTGAAAATCATTTCTATGCTGTACGGCTTTTCAAGGCCGGTATCCTTATACCCCGTCCCGCCCAGATAATGGAAGGAAAGGCCTACAGACCCGTCGAACGGGAACATCAGCAGATGGGCGATTTCCGCCGTCAGGTCGATGCCCGCGCTCCACAGGTTCCCGGTTTTGAATCCGGCGAAATCGGCGTGCGGAACAAGCAGGAAGTTCTTGATGTAGCTGACTACGCCCAGGGAAAGGTCTCCCACATAGACAGGAAGCGCATAATCGGCCGTCACCTTCCATTGGGACAGGCCTGTCCTGGCCATGATCGTCCCGGCCGACGCCGGATATCCTCTCGGTGCCAGATGTACGGCATTGTCGATGAAACGGGGTCCGGAATGGCCCCCGAACAGCCGTTGGTACAAGGCTGTAAGGCGGAGTCCCTGGGGCAGGACGATGCCGGGCAGGTAGCCGTAGGCATAGGCAAAGGCCGCCGGTGTGAAAACATCCGTCAGGCCGGGACGGATCCTGGCTCCGGCTTCTGCCCCGATTCCCAGGCGGGGATAGACCCCGTTACTGGCCACTGGCAGCATCCAGTAGCCTCTCAGGCTGGCGGAAAGGCTCTGCATCGGCCTGTTGCCGCCTTCTCCGAACCCGGCGAAATGATAGCCGTAGGGCAGGGAAGAAAAGGCAGACTGCGGACCTTCCCAGAGAACGGCGTTGGTGGCGAAAGCGTTGTTGGAAACGGTATAGCTCACCCGCGGTATGACTCCCGCCAGCATACTCCCTTTGTTAAACCGCAGCGGAAGATAGGCCGACAACTGCATCTGGACGGAAGGGGTGCTTTTGAGATAGGAGGAAGCGGAAGATACGGGCTGATCTGTCGCGCTCGTGCGCCAAAGCTGCCGATGATACTGCAGGGCATGGCTTCCGCCGATGTCAAAGCTACCCTCGATGACAGGATAAAGCCCTGAGTAAGTGAACTTTCCATGAATAGAGTGCATCCAGGCCTTTCCTCCGTCGGGATCCGGATGGGCGCTGTATCCCACGTAGCCGTTCAGGTTGTCCAGCGTATTCTGGAAAAAGCCGGTAACCCCCAGCGAAGCCGTCTTGTAGGTGAAGTCCAGGCTGCCGGATTCCAGCTGTTCATAGTCTGTGAAAAAGGGCAGCCAGGTGTGGAAGCGGAACCCGTGCAGGATCCGGCTGTATCTTTTCGGGGCCGATATCTCCACGTCGGCATCTTCTTCCGGAACGGGTCCCAAGGCCCTTTCCTGGGCCACCAGGGCATCCTCCATGGGGTAGGCGTGCACCTCGTAGAACGAAACGTCTTTGGGAGAAAGTGCTTCCATTGGCGAACAGTACATCAGCCTTCCCTCCCTGGCAGGTGCTGTAAAATAGAGATAACCATCCTCCTCATAGGCATCGTGCAGTCCATACCGGGTCGATGTCAGCTGCGTCAGCTTCCCTTCGTCCGGATAAAACCGGTAATACTCGTTGACGCCGGTGCGGTCTGACACCCACTCCAGATAGTCCGGATCGAAGCCCAGGTTGAAAACCTTCTGGATTACCGGCTCGAAGACCGTGGTCCAGCTTCCGTCGGGGCCGATCCGGTAGATGCCGGTTCCTTTTTCCGAGATGGCCGCGGCAAAAAGAGAGTCCTTCCACCAGGCAGTTTCCGATACCTGCAGGCCGTCGGGGACAGGAATCCGCCTCAGAATGCGTCCGTTGGCCGAACTCAGCACCAGAATCCTGTTTCCGCCGGTGACGGGATACTCCACGGCGGCTACTGTTGAGCCGTCCCCGGAGGGCTGGGGGTTGTACAACCGTCCTTCCGTTGTAAGGTCGACCGTTTTTTTCTTCCGGATATCGTAATACCGGATGATGGAGCGATGAGAAAGCTCCCAACGGGGGTCTGGAACTGTTTCCGTCCAATAGAGCCGCAGGTTGGCGGCGTCGTTCCACAGGGAAGTCACGCTGGTGTTCATGGGGAATAGCACCGTTTCTTTTCCGTCTTTGAAGGCCACCAGTTCCACTCCGCGTACGCTGCTGCTGCGGATCGTGTAGAGGATTCCCTCCATGAAGATGGCGCCGCTGTAGAGGACAGGGAAACCGTGCTTGCCGGCAAGCTGTTCCTGCGGAATGAACGGGCCGCGGGCTGCAGCCTCTTCCTTCCATTGCCTGTCCAAATTCTGCAGAATCTCGGAAAACGTTTCCTTAAAGGGCTTTCCCGAACGCTCGGAGGCCGTTTTCATCATGTTCCGCGGCGTGAAACTGAAGGGACGGCGGAGTGAGCGGTTCAAGAAATCGGCCGTGAAAGTGGGATAATCGTAGTAATAGCGCACACCGGCGATGGTAATGTACCCCAGTGTATAGTAAGAGGGCGTATAATGCTTGTAGGAGCCATAACGCCATCGGTTCCAGGTGCGGAAATCGCCCTGGTCCAGCGCCAGCCGGTAGTAGTCCAGGAAATCGGCTGTCCGGGCCCGTGTGCCGTAGCCGAAACCGGTTTCCGCCGCCACGGCATCGCCTTCCGCGAGGGCCATGTCCAGATACAGCATGAACGAAACCGGGCTCACTGCCTCCCCGAACAGATAGTTGAAGGGCTTCAGGACGCCGGAATAGCCCAGCTGCAGCTGGGCCTGGTGCCTGGGTTCGTGGGAGATAAGCTGGATATCCCAGGGCGCGGGATCGCTGGCCGACGGTTCCATTACCGTGTACAGGTTCATGTGGGAGGGGGCCCAGGAGACAGATCCGTTGGCATATCCGTTATAGGCATGCAGGACGACGGGCATTTTGCGCCACTGAAGGCTGCCGGGAGTAAGGCCGATGCTATAGCCGGACGGTTTCCGGAACCGTTCCAGCAGATGGGCGTAATTTCTGGCGAGAGAATCGGTTCCTTCCGGGTAAATAACCTGATAATAAGGCGTTTCTATGCTGAACCACCGGAGATGTCCCGGATCCGATCCCGTGGTATAGAACTGTGCCCGGGCCGGAAAGGGGGCCAGGAACAGCAGGCAGAGGACAAAAGCCTTGAGTATCAGGTTCTGTTTCATTTTTACAAAGCTACAAAAAAAATGCGTATTTTTGCGTCATGAACAAGACTGTCTGCACCGTGCTCACCGCCGCTGCCCTCGTATCCTGCGGCGGCCGGACTGCAAAAAATACCGTACAGCCCGCCAGGCGGGCATTCCCTTCCGTGGAAATCCCTGCCATGCTCACGGACGGGGGAGAACGGCTGGATTATATCCTGCGCCATTTCTGGGACCGGTTCACCGACACCACCACCCTTTTTCTGTGCGACTCCCTCACGGTCAACGGGGCGTCCCTGGGAGATGCGGAGTCCCAGATGGGGCTCTATGCCACCTTGCTGCAGCAGGCTTCACCACAGCTTGGAAAGGCTTCTGTCTCAGCCTTTTTCGATAGGGCGGAAGCCTTCGGCCTGCGCTATCCCGGTTCCAATGTGTTCCAGACGCTTTCCGAGTGGTCGCGGAAGTATTTCTACGACCCCAATTCACCCGTCCGGAACGAGGATTTCTATGGCGTTTATGTGGCCCGGTTAGCGGCCTCCCCCCTCACGGAAGACAGCCTCAAGCCCGGTTACCGGTACGAAGCCGCCCTTTGTGCGCTCAATCCTGTCGGCAGCGTCGCCACGGATTTTGCTTTTACGGACACCGCCGGAAAAATCCGCACCCTGCACGGAATCAAGGCCGACTGGACCCTCCTCATTTTCGGTCATCCGGGCTGCAACGCCTGCCGGGAGTTGACGCAGATCATGGAATCCAGCAGCGCCGTATCGGAGAAAATAGCGTCCGGGGAACTCAAGGTGGCGGATATCTTCATCGACCCGGAAATCGAGGAGTGGAAGGCCGGAAAAGCCGATTATCCCGCCACCTGGATCTGCGGATACGACCATACGTTCCAGATCCGGGAAAACCGTCTCTACCACGTACGCGGCATTCCGTCGCTGTACCTGCTGGACGCCGACAAAAAAATACTCCTGAAGGATGCCCCTCAGGAGATTGTTCTGGACATGCTGGAAGCCCTTTAGTCAAAGACCCAGATGATGGCCTCTTCATAGACTTCTCCCGGCCTGAGCACCGTGGAGGGGAAGTCCGGCCTGTTGGGGGAATCCGGGCATTTCTGGCATTCGATGGCCACGGCATCATAGTCTTCATAAGACTTTCCGGTTTTTCCTTCCGGGCAGCCCTTGAGCCAGTTTCCGGTGTATACCTGCACGGCCGGCTGGGTGGTGAGCACCTCCAGGTGGCGTTTGGAAACATCGCCCCAGAGTTCAGCAGCCGTGGTCAGCTGGCCGGGCATGACGCCGTCGATGAGGAAGCAGTTGTCATACCCCTTTCCGTATTTGAGGGCGGGGAAATCGGCCTCGATGTCCCGGCCAATGGTTTTGGCTTCTACGAAGTCCATGGGCGTTCCGGCCACATCAGCGGGTTCGCCTTCGGGAATCAGGGTGCTGTCCGTGGGCAGCCATTGCGAAGCGTTCAGTTCCAGTTTATGGTTGAGCACGCTGCCGGACCCGTCGCCGTTGAGGTTGAAATAGACATGGTTGGTCAGGTTGACCACCGTGGGGGCGTCCGTTTCCGCCGTAAGGATGAGTTTGAGGGAATTGTCCTCTCCCCAGGTGTAATGGGCGATGACTTTCAGGTTGCCCGGATAGCCGGCCTCGCCATCTTCTGCGAAGTACATGAACTCTACGGAATCGCCCTCTATGCGGCTGTCCCACACTTGGTTCTGGAAGCCCTGGGGACCGCCGTGAAGGTGGTTGGGCCCGTTGTTTATCGGTAAGGTGTATTCTTTCCCGTCCAGGGCGAACCTGCCCTTGCAGATGCGGTTGGCGAACCGTCCGGGCACCTTGCCGGCGCAGGGGCCGTCGCCGAAATAGTCCAGGGGATTCTTGTAACCCAGCACCACGTCGGCCAGGTTCCCTTCCTTGTCCGGCACTACGATGGAGACGATGGCTGCACCGACGCTGCCCAGCTGTACATAGGCACCGGATGCGTTTTTGAGGGTATACAGGAAAATCTCTTTTCCGTCGGGAGAAGTTCCCCAAAGTTCCTTTTTGATATCCATATCTTTGTGTTTTTGTGTTTCCTTTTCACAAATATAGCAAAATTTATTTGTACATTTGCAACCATGCAACAGTACCTGGACCTTCTCAAACACATCCGCACCCATGGTGTCATGAAGGAAGACCGCACGGGCACGGGCACGCAGAGCGTGTTCGGCTACCAGATGCGTTTCAACCTTCAGGAGGGCTTCCCCCTGCTCACCACCAAGAAGGTGCACCTGAAATCCATCATCTACGAACTGCTCTGGTTCCTGGCAGGGGATACCAATATAAAATATCTCCGGGACAACGGCGTCACCATCTGGGATGAATGGGCCGATGAAAATGGAAATCTGGGGCCGGTCTACGGTCATCAGTGGCGCAGCTGGCCCACTCCGGACGGAGGGGTAATCGACCAGATTTCGATGGTTATCGACCAAATTCGCCACAATCCCAACTCCAGAAGGATGCTTGTGACCGCCTGGAACCCCGCCGATGTGGATAAAATGGCCCTTCCTCCCTGCCACTGCCTGTTCCAGTTCTACGTGGCCGGCGGCAAGCTGTCGTGCCAGTTGTACCAGCGCAGCGCCGACGTCTTCCTGGGCGTCCCTTTCAACATCGCCTCCTATGCCCTCCTCACCATGATGATCGCCCAGGTCACCGGTCTGGAACCCGGAGAGTTCGTGCATACCACCGGCGATACCCACCTTTACAAGAACCATTTCGACCAGGTGGCCCTCCAGCTTTCCCGCCAGCCGCGTCCGCTCCCCACCATGCGGCTGAATCCGGACGTGAAGTCCATCTTCGGTTTCCGGTACGAAGACTTCACCCTGGAAGGATACGACCCCTGGCCTGCCATCAAAGCCCCTGTAGCCGTTTAAGCCTATGGAAAAATGCCTGATAGTCGCCATTGCCGACAACAACGCAATCGGCCGCAAGAACCAGCTCCTGTGGAGCCTTCCGGGAGACATGAAGTACTTCCGTGAAACTACTTCCGGAAATGCCGTCATCATGGGATGGATGACCTACCAGTCCATCGGCCGTCCCCTTCCCAAGCGGAAGAATATTGTGATTTCGCTGTTTCCCTGGCCGGAAGCGCCTGAAAACGTGACGGTTGTAAAGAGCCTGGAAGAGGCGTTCGCCGCTGCCGGGGAAGGTGCCGCCCCGGACGCCAAAGCGTTTGTCATCGGAGGTGCCTATACCTATGCAGAGGCAATGGAAGTGGTTGACACGCTTTATATTACACACGTTCAGGATGCCCCGCAGGACGCTGATGCCTTCTTCCCCGCCATCGACCCGGACATCTGGAAGGCGGCATCCAGGAGCGTGGTCCAGACCGACCCGGCCACCGGCATCCGGTACCAGTTTGTGGTATACCGCCGCAAATAATTGATTTTCAAAACGAACTTGATGACTGGAAAGCGTGAAAACTTTGGCAGCCGGGCGGCTGTCATCATGGCCATGGCAGGCTCTGCCATCGGCCTGGGCAACATTTGGCGGTTCCCCTATCTGGTGGGCCAGAACGGCGGCGCGGCCTTCATTTTCATCTATATTTTCTTCACGCTGATCATCTCCCTCCCCATTTTCCTGGCGGAGTCGGCCATCGGAAGGCGCAGCGGGACCAACAGCCGGGCGGCCATCGCTTCGCTCATCCCCGGGCGGGCAGGGCGTCTGCTGGGGCTGCTTACGGTCATCACCCCCCTCTGGATCGTCTCCTACTATTCCGTGGTGGGCGGCTGGTCGCTGGAATACCTGCTGCAGGCCTGCAAGCTGGAGTTTATCCATACTTCTCCGGAGCAGCTGACCGGGTCGTTCGACGTGTTTATCGCCCGTACCTGGGCTCCGGTGGCCTGCCACCTGGTTTTCCTGCTGGTTACGGTGGTGATTGTGGCGCTGGGCGTGAAGGGCGGCATCGAGAAATTCAGCAAAATCTGCATTCCGCTGTTGTTCCTGCTCATCGTGCTCATCACAGTCTATTCCCTGTCGCTGCCCGGCGCTTCCAAAGGGGTCGAATACCTCGTGAAGCCGGACTTTTCCAAGGTGACGGGGCACACGTTCCTGGATGCCCTGGGGCAGTCTTTCTATTCGCTGTCGCTGGGAATGGGCATCATTCTCACCTATTCGTCTTACGTGAGCAGGGACGAGAACCTGCTGGTGGCCGGAGCGGGCACTTCCATCTGTGACCTGCTGTTCGCCTATCTGGCGGGTTTTGCCATCATGCCGGCCGTCTTTGCCGCCGGAATCGCCCCTGGAAGTGGCCCCGGCCTCATTTTCGACACCATTCCGTACATTTTTTCCCAGATGGGGCAGCAGATGCCGGTGCTCAGTTCCGTGGCTGCCGTCCTGTTCTTCCTCACCATCCTGTTCGCCGCCCTCACTTCTTCCATTTCCCTCGTCGAGGTGGGTGTGGCCTATCTCACGGAGACCCTGAAGATCAGCCGGGCCAAGGCCTGTTTCTGGCTGTTCCTGCTCTGCGGGGGGCTGGGTGTGCTGGCCTCCCTGTCGTTCGGGCCGCTGTCCGGCGTCAAACTGTTCAATCTGTCCCTGTTCGACTTTGCCGACAGCTTCGCTTCCAATGTGCTGCTGGTGGCCGGCGGGGTGCTCTCCGTTATCCTCGCGGGTTGGGTGATGCCCAAGAAAGAAGTCTTTGCAGAACTCACCAACAGGGGAACCAAGCCGCTCAATGTCAAATTGTTCCCGGTGGTCTATTTTCTCCTCCGGTATGTGGCTCCCCTCGGTATCGGAGCCATGATCATCTCTCTTGTACTATGAAACAGCGGGAAAGTTTCGGCAGCCGTGCGGCGGTGATCATGGCCATGGCGGGCTCTGCCATCGGCCTGGGGAATATCTGGCGGTTTCCTTACATCCTTGGCCAGTATGGCGGGGCGGCTTTCATCCTGCTTTATGTCGCGGCCAGCCTGCTGGTTGCCGTCCCTATCTTCTATGCCGAGTCGGTCATCGGCCGCAGAAGCCGCTCCAATGCCTATGGCGCCCTGCGGAAACTGGCTCCCGGCACCCGCTGGCACTGGGCGGGCATCCTCACCATCCTGTCACCCCTGCTCATTCTCAGCTATTACTCCGTGGTGGGCGGCTGGTCGGTCCAGTACCTGTTCAAATCCCTTTCCTTCGACTTCACCACAGCGGCTCCGGAGGCCGTTTCCGGTTTCTTCGGAACCTTTATTTCCTCCACCTGGCAGCCGCTCCTTTCCCATACCGTTTTCCTGGCCATGGTGGCCGGCATCGTCCTGGGAGGCGTCAAGAAGGGCATCGAGAAGTTCTCCAACATCGCCATGCCGGTGCTGTTCATCCTCATCGTGGCCCTGATCGTTTATTCCCTCACGCTTCCGGGCTCCGCGAAGGGCGTTTCCTACCTGCTCAAGCCGGATTTCTCCAAGCTCAATGCCGATGCCGGCGCGGCGGCGCTGGGACAGGCCTTTTTCTCCCTGTCGCTGGGCGTAGGCACCATCCTCACGTATGCCTCCTATGTGAAGAAGGAGGAAAATCTCATCATTTCCGGCCTCGGAACAGCGGTTTCGGACCTGGTGTTCGCCATGATGGCGGGCTTCGCGGTGATCCCGGCGGTATTCGCCGCAGGCATCGAACCCGGTGCGGGTCCCGGCCTGGTGTTTGAGACCCTGCCGTTCATTTTCAATCAGATGGCGGCGCAGGCGCCGGTGCTCAGTTCCCTCGTGTCCGTCATCTTCTTCGTGGCCATCCTCGCGGCTGCGCTCACATCGGCCATTTCCATGCTGGAGGTGGGCGTGGCGTTCCTGACGGAGGAAAAGGGCATGAAAAGAGTCCCCGCCACCCTTCTGCTGGCGTTTTTCACCTGGCTGGTGGGCATCCTGTGCAGCCTCTCCTTCGGGCCGATGAGCGGGGTCCGTCTCCTGGGACTCACCTTCTTCGACTTCGTAGACCACCTCTGCTCCGACTGGCTCATGCCCATAGGAGGCCTGGTGTTCACCCTTTTCGTAGGCTGGAAAATGCCCAGGGCCGATGTGCACGACGAACTCACCAACGGTGGAACCTGCAACCGCATCCTTTACCGGATTTTCTATTTTTTGATCCGCTACGTGGCCCCCGTGGGCATCGTGACCGTTTTTCTGACCAATCTTTTCTTGTAGTTTTTCCGGTTTTTTCCTAATTTTGGGAAAAACCAGTTACCATGAGAAGAAGTCTGCTTACTCTTGTCGCTTTGTTTTCCGGACTGGCCGCCCTGGCGCAGCCTGCCGGTGCACCCCGCGAAGTCACCATCGCCGGATATACCCTTTCCATCGACCAGTATCTGAAATATCTCGGCCTGCCGGAAGACGACGGCTTCCGCCCTTCCGCCTGGGGAGACCAGGGCAACGGCACCTATATCAACCCCATCCTCTGTGCCGATTATTCCGACCCGGACGCCATCCGTGTGGGAGACCGTTACTACATGGTAGCCAGTGACTTCCACTTCACCGGCATGCAGCTGCTCACCTCGGAGGACCTGGTGAACTGGCGCTTTGTCACGCAAATCTACCGCCGGTTCGACTATCCCGGCTGGGAAGAGAACATGCACTACGGAAACGGCTCCTGGGCCCCTTCCATCCGCTATCACGACGGAACGTTCTATGTCTTTTTCTGCACGCCCAAAGAGGGGCTTTTCATGACATCGGCCCCGGCTCCGGAAGGTCCCTGGTCCAAACTGCTGCTGGTGCATGAAGGCGCCGGCTGGGAAGATCCGTGCCCCTTCTGGGACGAGGACGGCCAGGCCTATCTGGGTCACAGCCTGGTGGGCGCCGGCCCCATCATCCTCCACAAGATGTCCGCGGACGGAACACGCCTGCTGGACGAAGGAGTGGAGGTGTACCGCGGTCCCGTGGCCGAGGGAACCAAGATCCACAAATGGAACGGCCGCTACTACATGAGCATCCCCGAAGGCGGCGTAGGCCAGGGCAACCAGGTGATCCTGCGCTCTTCCAGCCTCTACGGCCCGTACGACAAGAAGGTGGTGCTGGAGAAAGGCTCCACCCGGATCAACGGCCCCCATCAGGGCGCCATCGTCGACGCCCCGGACAGCAGCTGGTGGTTCCTCCACTTCCAGCAGACCCCGGTCCTTGGCCGCGTCGTGCACCTGCAGCCCATGCAATGGGAAGACGACTGGCCGGTGATCGGCGTGGACATCGACCGGAACGGCGTGGGTGAACCCGTGTATGCGTGGGAAATGCCCGCCAATGCCGGAAAGCCTTGCAAGCCAGCTTCTTCCGACACCTTCTCCGGTACAGCGCTGAGCCCTCAGTGGCAGTTCAACCACAACCCGGTGGACGAGGCCTGGTCGCTGGCCGAAAAGCCCGGATACCTCACCCTCCACGCCCTCAAGGCCGATGCCTTCGTCCTGGCAAGGAATACCGTAACGCAGAAACTCATGGGCTATGCCGGCACCGTAACCGCCACCCTGGACCTTTCCGCCATGCAGGAAGGCCAGCGCTGCGGAGTGGCCGCCATGGGCATGATGAACTACGTGCTGGGCATCCGCCAGGAGGGAGGAAAGAAGGTCCTGTACATGGAGGGCCCGGACGGAAAAGATCTCCTCACCCAGCCCTGGAAGGGTTCCAGGGCCGTCCTCGGCTTCAGCTACGATGCCCGGGAGCAGACTTTCCAGTTCCGCTGCAGCGCCGACGGCAAGTCGTTCAGGACGATAGGGGACCCGTTCATCACCCTGTTCGGCAACTGGAAGGGCGCCCGTCCCGCCATCTTCACCTACAACACGCTCAAGGACGGCGGCCGGCTGTTTGTAGACCGCTTCGACTATGTAGAGTAATATCCAACATTTTTTCGTAAATTTGCCCTGATTCAAAAAGATGGATTATGGCAAAGGTGGCGGAGGATACTCCCCTCATCAAACAATATTTCGAAACCAAGGCGCAACACCCGGAAGCCCTGCTGCTGTACCGGGTGGGCGACTTTTATGAGCTGTACTCGGACGACGCCGTGACGGCGGCCAGGGTGCTGGGGCTGGTGCAGACCAAAAAGTCCAACGGAGACAAGGGCCCCATCGCCATGGCCGGCTTTCCCCACCATGCCATTGAGACCTATCTCACCAAGCTGGTCCGCGCCGGCTTCAAGGTGGCTGTCTGCGACCAGCTGGAAGACCCGAAATTCGCCAAGAAACTGGTCAAGCGCGGCGTGACGGAAATCGTCACTCCTGGCATTTCCTTCGGCGAGAACATGCTGGAGCAGAAGGAAAACAACTTCCTCTGCGGCCTGTATTTCGAAAAAGACCTCTGCGGTGCGGCTTTCCTGGACGTTTCCACCGGCCAGTTCCAGGTTACCCAGGGCTCGCTGGAGTACATCGGCACGCTTATGGGCTCTCTCAATCCCAAGGAGCTGGTGCTGCAGCGCGGATACGAAAAAGGCGTCCGCGAGCGCTTCGGAGACTATTACTGCACCACCATCGACGAATGGGCTTTTGTGTACGAGGCCGCCGTGGAGCGCCTCAAACGCCAGCTTGGCGCAGAAAGCCTCAAGGGCTACGGCGTGGAAACCTATCCGCTGGGCATCAGTGCCGCAGGTGCCCTGCTGGTGTACCTGGAGCAGACCCAGCACGCCGGGCTCAGGAATATCTGCGCAATCGGCCGGATAGACGAACGGAAGTTCGTGTGGATGGACAAATTCACCCTCCGCAACCTGGAAGTGTTCCAAAGCGCCTCCGGGGCCGACGGAGTCTCGCTGGTGCAGACCCTGGACAAATGCTCGTCTCCCATGGGCGCCCGCCTGCTCAGGAACTGGCTGGCCATGCCCGTGATGGACCGGAAAGAACTGGACCTCCGGTACGACATTGTACAATACTTTGTTGAAAACCAGGAACTTCTGCAGGAAACCCAGGCCGATCTGGGCAAAATGGGAGATCTGGACCGGATTCTCGGCCGGGTGGCCACCGGAAAGGCGCTCCCCCGGGAAGTCATCCAGCTTGGCAGGGGTCTTTCCCTGATGCGTCCCCTCAAAGAGCGGTTCATGGACACGCCCCCCGGCCGCCTGCTCAAAGGGCTGGCCAAGTGCGAGGGAATCCTCTCCGAGATCCAGCGCGTGCTGGCTCCGGAACCTGCCGCCCAGCTTGGCAAGGGTCCCGTGATCGCAGAAGGGGTCGATGCCGAACTGGACGATCTGCGCAACCTTTCCGGCAGCGGCCGGGACTACCTCCTGCAAATGCAGCAGCGGGAAGCGGAGCGCACCGGAATCTCCTCGCTGAAAATCGCTTACAACAACGTCTTCGGCTATTACATCGAGGTCCGCAACACCTACAAAGACCAGGTTCCGCCCGAATGGGTGCGCAAACAGACCCTGGTGAACGCGGAACGCTACATCACCGAAGAACTCAAGGAATACGAAGAAAAGATTGTCACGGCGGAAGGCCGTATCTACGATATAGAAACGCGGCTGTATGGGCAGCTGATTGCCCGAATCCAGCAGTGCATAGCCGACATCCAGCGCAACAGCCGCATCCTGGCCCAGGTCGATGTCCTTGCCGGATTTGCCCAACAGGCGGCCGACAGGAACTACTGCCGTCCCCAGATGGACGATTCCCTGGTGCTGGACATCAGGGCCGGCCGCCATCCGGTCATCGAAACCCTCATGCCGCCCGGCGAGCAGTACGTTCCCAACGACGTATACCTGGACTCCGAAAAGCAGCAGATCATCATCCTCACCGGTCCCAACATGGCCGGTAAGAGCGCCCTCCTGCGCCAGACAGCCCTCATCGTCCTGATGGCCCAGACCGGCTCCTTCGTCCCGGCCGACAGCGCCCGCATCGGCTGGTTCGACAAACTCTTCACCCGCGTGGGCGCCACGGACAACATTTCCAGGGGAGAATCGACCTTCATGGTGGAAATGCTGGAAACGGCCATGATCCTGCACAACCTGAGCGCCCGTTCGCTGGTGCTGCTGGACGAAATTGGCCGGGGAACATCCACCTACGACGGCATGTCCATCGCACGGGGCATCGTGGAGTATATCCATGAATACGGAAAAGGCGCCAAGACGCTGTTTGCCACGCATTATCACGAACTGAACGACCTGGAAAACATCTTCCCGCGCGTGAAGAACTTCCATGTGACCGTGAAGGAGGTGGGCAGGGAAGTGATTTTCCTCCGCAAGATCAAGGAGGGCGGCACGGCGCACAGTTTCGGTATCCACGTGGCCCGCATGGCCGGCATGCCCGTACCCGTGCTGGAAAGCGCGGAACGCACGCTGAAGGCGCTGGAGAACAGCCAGGCTCTGGAAAAGGCCGGGGCGCTCACGCCCGTGAAACCGCATACCGTAAAGGAAGGCCGCGTGGAAAGGGACGGCACCATCCAGCTCTCCATGTTCCAGCTGGACGATCCGCTGCTGGAGTCGCTCAGAGACCGTCTCAAGGCCGCCGACCTCAACAATATGACTCCTCTCCAGGCCTTCGACCTGCTCCGGGGCATGAAAGAAGAACTGGGGATATGAAACGGGTGCTGGTCATAGCGTACTATTGGCCGCCGTCCGGAGGTTCGGGGGTGCAGCGGTGGGTGAAATTTGCCAAATACCTGCCTGCAGAAGGCTGGGAGCCGGTTGTCTGGGCTCCGGAGAACGCCGATTATCCTTCTCTGGACCCTTCTTTCGAGAAGGAAGTCCCCTCCGGCGTGGAGGTGCTCCGCGGCCCCATCTGGGAACCTTATTCGGCCTACCGGAAGCTCACCGGCGCCAAAAGCACGCAGGTGACAGAGATCTCTTCCGGTCCCAAAACGTTCAAACAGCGCATGAGCCTCTGGATCCGGGCCAATCTTTTTGTGCCGGATCCCCGTGTGGGCTGGGTCCGTCCCAGCGTGAAACGGCTCAAGGAATACCTCAAAGGCCATCCGGTAGATGCTATCGTCACCACCGGACCTCCGCACTCGGTGCACCTGATCGGCCAGAAACTGCACAAGGCCCTGGGCATTCCCTGGATTCCCGACTTCCGGGACCCGTGGAGCAAAATGTATTACCTGAAGCACCTGCCGATGACCGCCTGCACCTGGCGGAAACTTCGGGGCATGGAAAAATCCGTTCTGGACAGCTGTTCCACCGTGCTCTCCTGCACGCCCCTGATGCAGGAAGACTTCCAGGCCATGACCCGCACGCCGGTGGAAATGATCACCAACGGCTATGATGAAGAAGATTTTGCAGGTCCCGCACCGGAACCGGACGGCTATTTCAATGTAACGCACACCGGACTGTTTGCGGCCGACGGCAACCCGCTGACACTCTGGAAGGTGCTGGGGCAGATGGCCGCCGCGGACCCGGCTTTCCGCGAGAAACTGCGGTTGCGCCTGGTGGGCCGCGTAGACCGGGAAATCCTGGAGGCGATTGCGCAGGAAGGGCTTTCCGGCAACGTGGTGTCGCCCGGCCCCTGCAACCACGCTGAGGCCGTCCGGGAGCAGCGCACTGCCACCCTGCTGCTGCTGCCGCTGCGCAACGACCCCCAGTATCGGCCCATCCTGCCCGGCAAGTTGTTTGAGTACCTCGCCGCCCGACGGCCCGTGCTGGGCATCGGCCAAACCGACGGAGCCATGGCCCGGGTGCTGGCCGATACCGGTGCCGGCATCACGGCCGGTTGGGAAGACGCCGCCGCCATGCGCACTTTCCTGAAGCAGGCCTGGCAGCGGCACTGCTCCGGCGGCGTTCCGGCCACCGCCGGAGAAATCGGCCGCTACTCCCGCCGCGCCACGGCCCGTGCCCTGGCACAATTGTTAGAAACCCTTACGAAATGAAAGAATACTGGAAAAGAATAGCCATCGGAGCGGGCATCGTGGCCCTGTTCCTGGCCCTCAGCTACGGCTTCGTGCCGCAGGTGCTGGAGGGTAAGATCGTGAACCAGAGCGATATCTCCGGGTACATCGGCATGTCCCAGGAGATGAATGAGTGGAACGCCGCACATCCGGACAATCCTACCTACTGGACGGATTCCATGTTCGGCGGCATGCCCACCACGGCCATTTCCACGCAGAACGGCGGCGACTGGACCCAGCCGCTGTACGACCTGCTGCTCACCGGAAAACGGCCGGCCACGTATCTGTTCATCGCGTTGCTGGGGGCGTTCCTGCTGATGCTCGCGTTCGGGGTCAGCTGGCCCGTGGCCGTGGGCGGGGCTGTGGCCATTGCCTTCTGCAGCTATAATTTCCAGATAATCCAGGTGGGCCACAACACCAAGATGCAGGCCATCGCCTTCATGCCCTGGGTGCTGGCTGCGGTTGTGTACACGTATCGGGTGGCAAGAGGGCAGGCCAGGGGCTTTTGTGGAACATTTGCCCGTACAGGGTTGCAAAGCGAAGCGGAGAAAAAGCCCTTTGCCTGGCCCTCCGTGCTCCTTGGCTCCGCACTTTTTGGCATTGCACTGAGCATGCAAATCAAGGCCAACCATCAGCAAATTACCTACTATCTGGCCATTATCGTGCTGCTGTACGCGCTGGTGGAACTGATACATACCTTCCGGACCAAGGCCTGGAAGCCCTTTATCACGGCCTCGCTCCTGCTGCTGGTACTGGGGAGCGCCGGCATCGCCACCAATGTGAACAAACTGCTGCCGCTGGCCAAATACACGCCTTACACCATGCGCGGCGGATCCGAACTTTCCGGGGAGGGTGCCAACGCCGGCGGCCTGGACCTGGATTATGCCACGGCCTGGAGTTACGGCTGGGAGGAACTTCCCAACCTGATGATTCCCAATTTCAACGGAGGGGCATCGGCCCAGGCGGTGAATCCGGACAAGTCGGAGACCGTGAAACTGCTCCGGCAGGCCGGGCAGAAGAACGTGCGCGAAGCGGCCAGGGCGCTGCCCATGTACTGGGGCCCCCAGCCCTTTACCGCCGGCCCGATGTACATGGGAGCCATCACCATCTTCCTGTTCGTCCTGGGGCTATGCCTGTATAAAGGCCGGGAAAAATGGTGGCTGCTGGCCGCGACCGTCCTGGCCGTCCTGATGGCGCTGGGAAGCCATTTCCTGGCCTTTACCAAGCTGTGTTTCAACGTGCTGCCCCTGTACGACAAATTCCGGACGGTGTCCATGGCGCTGGTGGTGCTGCAGGTGACGCTGCCGGTACTGGGCTTCCTGACGCTGGACCGGCTGGTCAAGGGGGAATACGACCTGAAGACCTTCCGGAAGAAGGGAATCATCGCCTTTGCCGTCACCGGCGGCTTCTGCCTCCTGTGCTGGCTGGTTCCCAGCCTTTTCGGCAGTTTCTCCGGCGCTTCCGACAAAGGTATGCAGGATGTCCTGGTCGATGCCCTGATTGCCGACCGCATCGCCCTGTTCCGCTCCGACGCTATGCGGTCCCTGCTGCTGATTTTCGCCACGGTCGGCCTGATTGTGTGGGCCCTCTCGCCCAAGGGACAGACGGAGCACGCGAAGGCTTTTGCCGGCTACGGCCGGCGGTGGATCGCCGCCGTGGGAATCTGCCTGCTGGTGACCGTCGACCTGTTCTCCGCCGGCAAGCGTTACCTGAATTCCAGCCATTTCATCACGGCCAAGGATTTCAAGGCTCCGTTCGCGGAACGTCCAGTAGACCAGATTATCAAGGCCGACAAAGACCCGCAGTACCGGGTGCTGGACCTTACGGTGAATGTGTTCAATTCTTCGGTTCCGTCGTATCATCACAAGAGTGTGGGCGGCTATTCTCCGGCCAAGTTGCAGCGCTACCAAGACCTGATCGAGCACTATCTCACAGGCGAGATCAACGGGCTCTACAAGCAGCTGAACGAGATGGAAAGTCTGGAGGAAGTATCTGATTACATGGCTGTTTCAACGCCTGTGCTCAATGCCCTGAATACGCGGTACGTTGTACTGGCGGGCGATTATCCCCCGTTGGTGAACGACGGTGCCTACGGCCCCGCCTGGTTCGTGGATTCCGTGGTCAAGGCCTCGTCGGCCGACGAAGAGATCGCTCTCCTGGGCTCCGCCGACCTGCGCCGTCATGCGGTGATCGGCCCGGACTTCACTGTCCCGGCCTCCCTTCAGGGTGCAACTCCGGCCTCCCTTCATGATGCCGCTTCCGTCATCCCCGGCGAGACCGGGGATCTCATCACCCTCACCTCCTACGCCCCCAACGAGCTGCATTACAACTACAAGGCCGCCACGGACCGCCTGGCCGTGTTCAGTGAAATCTACTATCCGGACGGGTGGCACGCCATGGTGGACGGACAGCCCCTGGAGCTCCTCCGGGCCGACTGGACCCTCCGCGCTGCCCTGCTTCCTGCCGGAGAGCATGAAGTGACGATGCATTATCTGCCGGAGAGCTACCGTACCGGCGCCGCCGTCTCCCGCGCCTCCTCCATTCTGCTCCTCCTCATCACCCTTCTCTCCCTCGCCGGCCTCTTCCTTCCGTTCCGGAAAAAGGAGGTGGAGGCTAACTAGCTGATAGATAGTATACTAAGAGGTGCTCCTGTGTGTCTCCAGACACACAGGAGCACCATCTAATTAGCTGATAGATAAAGGATTAGCCTCCACCGGGGCGGCGGTGATTACACGGCCGATGCCAGTTTGGAAGCCAGGTCCAGGAAGGCCAGGGCGTCCGGGCGGGTGCCCAGGGCGGCAGGCTGGCCTGCATCGCCGCCTTCGCGGATGCTTTGCACCAGGGGAATCTGCCCCAGGAGCGGAATGCCCAGTTCGGCAGCCACCCGGGCGCCGCCGTCCTTGCCGAAGAGATAGTATTTCTCGTCGGGATGCTCGGCCGGGGTGAACCAGGCCATGTTTTCCACGATGCCGTAGATGGTGCGGTTCACGCCGGGGTTCTTGAACATGTCGGCCCCCTTGCGGACATCGGCCAGGGCCACTTCCTGCGGGGTGGTGACGATGAGGGCGCCGGTCATGGGAATGTCGTTGACCAGGGAGATGTGGATGTCACCGGTTCCCGGGGGCATGTCGATGAGAAGGAAGTCCAGCGGACCCCACTCCACCTGCAGGATCATCTGCTTGAGTGCGCTGCAGGCCATGGGGCCGCGCCAGATGAGCGCCTGTCCCGCCTGGGCGAAATAGCCGATGGACATCCACTTCACATTGTATTTCTCGATGGGGACAAAGAGTTCATGTCCCTCTTCTCCAATCATTTCCGGGCCGATTCCCTCCGTTCCGGTCATCAGAGGCACGGAAGGTCCGTACACGTCGGCATCGGCCAGGCCTACCCGGTACCCCAGGCGCGCCAGCGCGATGGCCAGGTTCACCGCCACGGTGCTCTTGCCCACGCCGCCCTTGCCGGAGGCGATGCCGATGATATGGCCGATTTCCCGCACCTGGTCCAGGCCCAGGTCGTTGACGGAAGATTTCTTGGCGGGCTCCTTGACGATGGTTTTCACCTCCACCTCGGTGCCGCCGGGGGCGTTCCGGTAGATGGCCGCCTGCGCCGCCCCCGTCAGGTAATTCTTGAGCGGATCCGGGCGTTTGGGAAAGGCCAGCGTAACCACAATCCTGCCTTCCGCGATTTCCACGTCGGCCACCATGCCCAGCGATACGATATCCTTGTCTTCCCGGCCGGGATGCTGAACTTCTTCCAGCCACTGTAAAACTAATTTCTGATCCATAAGGCAAAATTAGTCAAAATATAAAAGATTCTTGCTATTTTTGTGAAAACTAACTGTTATGAAACGTATTCTTACCATTCTGGCGGCTCTTGCCATGACCATCACGGCGGCCGCGGACGAGGGCATGTGGCTGCTGCCGCTCCTCAACCAAATGAACAAGAAAGACCTGAAAGCCGCAGGTTGCAGGCTCTCTCCCGAAGAAATCTATTCCATCAACAAGTCTTCGCTGAAAGACGCCATCGTCCAGTTCGGCGGCGGCTGCACCGGAGAGATGATCAGCAACCAGGGCCTGCTGGTGACCAACCACCACTGCGGCTACAGCAGCATCCAGAGCCTTTCCACCGACGAGCACAACTACCTGATGGACGGCTACTGGGCCAAGAACCGCAACGAGGAAATTCCCGCTCCGGGCCTCTCCGTCACCTTCCTCATCTCCATGGAAGACGTGACCTCCGTCATGGAAAAAGCCGATGACAAACGTGCCAAGGAAGCCGAACTCACCGCAGCCGCGGAACAGCTCAACCCCAACTGCCGCGCCGAGGTGGAGTCTTTCTATAACGAGAACGTCTACTACCTGATTGTCTACAAGACCTACCGCGACGTCCGCTTCGTGGCCGCACCGCCGGCATCCATGGGCAAGTTCGGCGGTGAAACCGACAACTGGATGTGGCCCCGCCATACCTGCGACTTCTCCATGTTCCGCGTCTATGCCGACAAGAACAACGAGCCTGCCGCCTACAGCGCCGACAACGTGCCCTACAAGCCGGCCCGCAGCCTGAAGGTGTCCCTGAAAGGCGTGAAGGAAGGCGACTATACCATGATCATGGGCTATCCAGGCAGCACCCAGCGCTACCAGACGGCCACCCAGCTGAACCAGATGATCGCCACCCACCGCATCTCCATCGACGCCCGCACCGTCCGCCAGGACCTGATGTGGGAGGCCATGTGCGCCGACCCGTCCGTCCAGCTCAAGTACGCCAACAAGTACGCCGGCAGCGCCAACGGCTGGAAGAAGTGGCAGGGTGAGGAACTGGCCTTCCAGAACCTCAACATCATCGGCCGGGAAGAGCAGAAAGAGGCCGCCCTCAAGGCCTGGATCGACGCCGATCCCGCCCGCAAGGCCCTCTACGGTGACCCTGTGGCCGATATCGACGCTTATGTGAAGAAGAACGCCGCCGACAACCAGGCCGTCACGCTTCTCTCCGAAGCGCCCAACAATATTGAACTGGTGGGCTTCGCCTCCAATCTGATGAACAATTATGCCCGCCAGCTGCAGCAGCCCGGGGCCGATTCCACCGCCGCCCTCAAGGCCGCCAGGGAGAGCCTCCAGAGAAGGTACAGGGACTATGTGGAAGCCCTGGACCGCAAGGAAGCCGTCGCCCTGCTGGAGTTCTACCGCGACCGGGCCAAACCCGAGGATTATCTGGAAGGCATCTCCGAAGACTTCGCCACCATGGACATTCCCGCCTATGTGCAGGACCTCTTCGACAACAGCGCTTTCACCTCGTATGAAAAGATGCTGTCCACGCCGTCGGACAAGCTCTTTGCCGATCCCGTGTACACCCTGTACGCCAGCGTGATGGGCAGCCTGATGAAGCATTATTCCGCCAGTTACGGCCGTGGCCGCGGCGGCAATGCCGGCGCCAGTGCCGACCAGCAGAAGTACAGCGACGCCCGCAAGCGTTTCACCGCCGCCCTCCTGGAATGGCAGAAAGGCAAGGCCATGTACCCGGATGCCAACTTCACCATGCGTCTGACCTACGGCAACGTGCTGCCTTATTCCCCGAAGGACGGTCTCACCTACCACTATTTCACCACCACCCGCGGCCTGCTGGAGAAAGAGAATCCGGAAGATCCCGAATTCATCCTGCCCGCCGGCGTGAAATCGCTCATCCTCGCCGGTGACTTCGGCCGCTGGGCCGATGCCGACGGCACCCTCCACACCTGTTTCCTCTCCAACAACGACATCACCGGCGGCAACTCCGGTTCTCCGGTGCTGGACGCCAACGGCAACCTCATCGGCCTGGCCTTTGACGGAAACTGGGAGAGCATGAGTTCCGACGTGATGTTCGAGCCCGACCTCCAGCGCTGCATCAACGTAGACATCCGCTATGTTCTCTGGATGGTGGAGAAGTACGGCGGCGCCACCAACATCATCAACGAGATTACGTATGCTAAATAATTAGAAAAGAGTAGGTTCCAACTCTTTTACGTGAAAAGACTTCCGGTGCCAGGGCGTATAGCCGTGGCACCGGATGGCTTCTATGTGCTCCGGGGTGGGGTAGCCCATGTTGCGGTCCCATCCGTACAGGGGGTATTCTGCGGCCAGCTGCCGCATGAAAGCGTCCCGGTAGGTCTTGGCCAGCACCGATGCCGCTGCAATGCTGGCATAGGTGGCGTCTCCATGTACCACGGTGCGGAAATCGTTGAACCCATACCGGCCGAAGGGGCGGAATTTGTTGCCGTCGACAAGAAGGAAATCCGGCGCGGGCGTGAGCTTCAGCACCGCCCTCTGCATGCCGGTAACGGAGGCCCACAGGATGTTCAGCCGGTCGATTTCATCGGCCTGGACGGCCTCTACGGCCCAGGCGACGGCTTCCTGCTCGATGATGGGGCGGAGTTCTTCCCGGGCCTTTTCGGTCATCTGCTTGGAATCGTTCAGGAGCGGATGGTAAAAGTCCGGCGGGAGGATGACGGCGGCGGCGTAGACGGGCCCTGCCAGCGGGCCCCGGCCGGCCTCGTCGCACCCGGCCTCCAGCCGTCCCGCTTCACAATATGCCTTCAGATTCGGTTTCATTTATAAAGATTCTTCGTCGCTATGCTCCTCAAGATGACAGGTCATTCTGGGCGAAGCGAAGAATCTATGCAAATTTCGCTAACTTTGTGCAAAATATCAATACTATGTCCGGAATCAAAGAAATGCCCGTCTGGAAATGGGCGCTGCTTTTGCTGGCGTCCCTGTTTTTGGCCGTCCTCCTGTATGGGGTTGGCGGAATTCCCCAGTTTATCGTCCCGCTGTGGCTGCGCTGGACGGTAGAGGTGCTTTGTGCCGCCGCCATGCTATGGTTCTATTCGGTCTTTGTAAAGTGGTTCGAAAAGGCCCCGGCCAAGGATTTGCCCCTGAACAGGCTGGCGCCGCATACCGGAGCGGGCCTTCTTGTGGGCGTGGTGTATTTTATCTTGATCGTGGCGGTGATGATGGCGTTCGGCGTTTACCGGATCACCGGCACCGGAAGCGACTTCAAAGGGGTTGCCGATGCGTTTTTCATGTTCCTTATCGTCGCGGTGGGAGAAGAGATTCTCTTCCGGGGCGTGCTGTTCCGCTGGATCGATGAGAAATGGGGGTTCGTGACCGCTCTGGCGGTATCGGCCCTGGTTTTCGGTTTTGCGCATTATTCCAACGACAACAGCTCCCTGTGGGCTGCGGTGGCCATCGCCATCGAGGCGGGGCTGCTCCTGGGAGCGGTTTATAAATGGTCCGGCACGCTGTGGCTCCCTATCGGCATCCACTGGGCCTGGAACTTTTCCCAGGGCAATATTTTCGGCTTCGAAGTGTCCGGGCAGGATGCCGGCGCCTCCCTCATCCTTTCCCAGGTGGACGGCAGCGAATGGCTCACCGGCGGAGCTTTCGGCGCAGAAGCTTCGGTGATTTCCGTAGTGGCGGGGGCTGCCCTGGCCGTCTGGTTCATCTTGAAGACCGTCAGAAAATAGGAAGTCAAATATATTGGATTTGAGCGAAAAATCGTTATATTTGCAGACTGCCTTGAAAAACGCAAAAATAATTAATAATACCCAATGAAAGCTTACACTACTAAAAACATCCGCAACGTTGTCCTTATCGGCGCACCCCGTTCCGGAAAAACCACCCTCTCCGAAGCCATGCTCTTTGAAGGCAAGGTTATCGACCGCCGCGGCTCCGTAGAAGAGAAGAACACCGTGTCCGACAACACTGAGTTCGAGCAGACCAACCAGAAGTCCATCAACGCCACCCCCCTGTACGCAGAGTTCGGCGGCTGCAAGATCAACTTCATCGACGCCCCTGGTTCCGACGATTTCTCCGGCGGCGCCCTTTCTGCTTTCAAGGTGGTTGAGGCTGCCGTGATGGTGATGAACGGTACGGCCGGCATTGAGGTGGGCACCACCCTGTTCGCCCGCTACGCCGACCAGTACAACATCCCCATGGTCATCGCCGTGAACCAGCTGGACCACGACAAGGCCAACTGGGAAGGTGTACGCAACGCCATCGCCGAGGAATTCGGCAAGAAGGCCGTCGTGTGCCAGTTCCCCGTGAACCCGGGCGTGGGCCTGGAAGGCTTTGTGGATGTGATCACCATGAAGTTCTACAATAAGAAGAACGAAGAGCTCGAAATCCCTGCCGCCTATGCCGACGAGGCCGAGGAACTCCGTGCCGAACTCATGGAGAAGGCCGCCGAAGGTTCCGACGAACTGATGGAGAAATTCTTCGAGACCATGGAACTGAGCACCGACGAGATCCGCGAAGGTCTGCGTGCCGGTATCCTCAAGGGCGAAACCATCCCGGTGTTCTGCACCGCCGCCAAGGAGAACGTGGGCGTACGCCGCCTGATGGAATTCATCGTGAACGTGGTTCCTTCACCGGAAGGAAAGAAGGAAGAGACCGTAGACGGTGGCGAGCTCGTATGCGACCCCGCCGGCCCTACCGCCCTGTTCATCTTCAAGACTTCCGTAGAGCAGCACCTCGGTGAGGTTTCCTATTTCAAGGTGATGAGCGGCACCCTCAACGAAGGCGCCGACCTCGTGAACCCCGAAACCGGCAACAGCGAGCGTCTCAGCGCCATCTACGCCGTAGCAGGCGCCAAGAAGGAGAAAGTCTCCTCCATCAGCGCCGGCGATATCGGCTGCGTCATGAAGCTCAAGGCCGGCAAGACCGATGTCACCCTGGCCCAGAACGGTGTGGAAGCTGTCAAGCACATGGTATTCCCGGACGCCAAGTACCGCTGCGCCGTGAAGGCCGTGGACAAGAACGACGAGGCCAAGGTAGGCGACGCCCTCAACAAGATTGCCGCCCAGGATCCCACCATCAACGTGGAATACTCCAAGGAACTCCGCCAGACCATCCTCTCCGGTATGGGCGAACAGCACATCAACTATGTGAAGTGGAGAGTGAACAATGAGTTCAAGCAGAACATCGAACTCTACGCTCCCAAGGTGCCTTACCGCGAGACCATCACCAAGATCGCAACCGCCCAGTACCGTCACAAGAAGCAGTCCGGCGGCGCCGGCCAGTTCGGTGAGGTCCATCTCCTCGTATGCCCTTACGTAGAAGGTCAGGAAGCTCCCAAGAACTTCAAGATCGACGGCAAGGACGTGATCTTCAACTTCAAGAGCCAGGATATCACCGACCTCGAATGGGGCGGCAAGCTGGAATTCTACAACTGCGTCGTGGGTGGTTCCATCGACCTCAGCTTCATGCCGGCCATCCTCAAGGGTATCAAGTCCAAGATGGAGGAAGGCCCGCTCACCGGCTCCTATGCCCGTGACATCCGCGTGTATGTGTACGACGGAAAGATGCACCCGGTAGACTCCAAGGAAATCGCCTTCATCATCGCCGGCCGCAACGCCTTCAAGGAGGCCTTCCGCAACGCCGGTCCCAAGATCCTGGAACCTATCTACAATGTGGACATCATCACCCCGAACGAGTATGTGGGACCTTGCATGAGTGACCTCAACACCCGTCGCGGCATGATCATGAACCAGGATATGGACAAGGGCTTCACCGTGCTCCACGCCCGCGTGCCGCTCGCAGAGCTCTATCGCTACTCCACCATCCTGAGCTCCCTCACCGGCGGCTCCGCCACCTTCCAGATGAAGTTCGCAGAGTATCAGCAGGTTCCGGCCGACGTACAGACCAAGCTGCTGGCCGAATACGCCGCCCAGGAACAGGAAGAAGACTAATCCTGCTTCCCACACAATCAAAAAAGGCGCCCTGTGAAGGGCGCCTTTTTCCTTACTAACCAATATTAACCATCAGTGCTGGAAAACAGCTTTATTCTGTAGGATAGCCGGGGTTTTGATAAGCAGCTTTTTCCGCGGCGGTCATCTCCATTCCATTGAGCTGTCCCTGGGGAATCGGGAACAAATACATGTATTTCTCAATGGTGCGGGTGTACTTTTTGGGCGAATGGGCGCCCCAGGAAGGGTCGCTGATGGTATAGGAACCGGCACGCTGCTCCCAGGTCATGGACTTCGATTACAACGACATCAAGATGTATTCGGCCGATGACAAGCTGGTCCGTCGTATTGTAGAAAGCATCCAGGCCCATCTGGAAGATCCCGCTTTTGATGTGGCGGCCCTGTGCGCCGACGTGGGAATCAGCCGGGTGCACCTGAACCGCAAGCTCAAGGAGAAGGGGAATGTGCCGCCGAGCGTCCTGATAAAGTCTTTCCGGATGAAGCAGGCTGCATACCTGCTGGCCAACAACAAGGTAAACGTGTCCGAGGTGGCCTATCGGGTCGGTTTTTCTTCCCACTCCTATTTTTCCAGCTCTTTCCGGGATTTCTTTGGAATGACACCGCGCGAATTTGTCCAGCAATACGCCCAGAACCCTGCGGACGAGAATTTAAACAAACTGTTCCGGTAAGCTGTCTGGTACAGGATTTAAAGAGATTGAATCCAAAACAAGAGGCATTCTGCAAGAACCAGTATATCTTTGTCCAGAATCTGTTAGTTCCACCCTGTCATGAAAAACCGTAAGATCCGTGTTCTCACCTTCTGCCTGCTGCTTTTCCAGGCTATGTATCCGGCCGTCGCCATCGACCATCCCGGCATTACGCGGCCGGAAAAGGCTCCTGGCCGGTTTACCCTGATCGATAACGGTGTCCCCGTGGCCGTCGTGACCGACCCTTCCGATGCAAAGGGCGTCCTGTTGGCCGCCGAGACGCTCCGGGCCGATTTCGCCCGTGTCTGTGGCGTGCCGGCCGCCAGCGGAGGACCGCGCGCCATCCTTGCCGGTACCGCAGACGGTCCCCTGATCCAGGACCTGGCGGGGAATGGAATCATCGACATTTCCTCCCTGGAAGGGCAGTACGAAACCTATGTGATCGCCACGGTGGGAAATCGCGTTCCCGGGTATGAAGATGCGCTGGTGATAGCCGGTGCGGACATGCGCGGAACCATCTACGGCATCTATGAAATCTCCGAGCAGATCGGCGTTTCGCCCTGGTATTTCTGGGCCGATGTCCCCGTCCTTCACCGGGAAACGCTTTCCATGGCGCCCGGAGTCTATACCGTTAACCCGCCTGCAGTGCGCTACAGGGGTATTTTCCTGAACGATGAAGCTCCCTGCCTCACCGGCTGGGTAAAGAACAGGTTTGGGACAGACTACGGAGACCACCGGTTCTATGCGAGCGTGTTTGAACTGCTCCTCCGCCTCAGGGCCAATTTCCTCTGGCCGGCCATGTGGGGCTGGTCCTTCTATGCCGACGATCCCCTGAACAGCGTCACTGCCAGTGAGATGGGCATCATCATGGGCACTTCCCACCATGAGCCCATGGCCAGGAACCATCAGGAATGGGTGCGGAAAAACGGGGCAGACGGCCCCTGGGACTATCGGACCAACAAAAAGAATCTGGACAGATTCTTCACGGAAGGCGTTCGCCGCGCGGCAGGAACGGAGGATCTGATTACGATAGGCATGCGGGGCGATGGCGACGAAGCGATGGGAAAGGAAGGGGAAGAGGCCCGGTATATCTCCCTGCTTGAAAAGATTATCGACAACCAGCGGAAGATCATCCGCCGGGAGACGGGGCGTCCGGCTACAGAGCGGCCCCAGGTGTGGGCGTTGTACAAGGAGGTGCAGCAGTACTATGACCTGGGCCTCCGGGTTCCTGACGATGTGACCATCCTCCTGAGCGACGACAACTGGGGCGATGTGCGGAAGCTCCCCACGGCGGCCGAGCGGTCGCGCAAGGGCGGCTGGGGCATCTATTACCATGTGGATTACGTAGGGGCGCCCCGTAACTCCAAATGGTTGAATGTCACCCCCATCCAGAACATGTGGGAACAGCTGCAGCTCACCTATTCCTATGGGGTGGACCGTCTGTGGGTGCTCAATGTCGGAGATCTCAAGCCGATGGAATATCCCATCGACCTGTTCCTTTCCATGGCCCGCCGGCCGGAGGCTTTCACCGTGGAGAATCTGCCGGACCATACACGGGCCTTCTGTGCGCAGGCGTTCGGAGAGGCCCAGGCCGACGAGGCCGCCCGGATCCTGAACCTCTACAGCAAATACAGCGGCCGGACCACGGTCGAAATGATGGACCGGAATACCTTCGACCTGGCTTCCGGCGAGTTCCGGAAGGTTTGCGACGATTTTGTCCGCCTGGAGGCGGAAGCGCTCCGTCAATACCTGTCGCTGGATCCGGCAGCCTGCGACGCTTATTTCGAGATCATCCTTTTCCCGGTCCAGGCCCTTTCCAACCTTTACGAGATGTACTATGCCCAGGCGATGAACCACGAACTCTATTCCCGCGGAGATCCCGCGGCCGACTTCTGGGCCGACAAAGTGGAGGCGTGCTTCGACCGGGATGCTTACCTGATGCGGCAGTACAACAAGGAACTCGCAGGCGGCAAGTGGGACGGTATGATGACCCAGAAGCATATCGGCTACACTTCCTGGAACGACGATTTCGAGGCCGATGTCTGCCCGGAGGTTTTCCGGGTTGGACCAGTCCCCCCGGGCGGTTTTTCCTTCCCTGCAGGCAAGGGTTTTACGGCCATGGAGGCGGAGCATTATTCGGAAGCCGTCGCACCTTCCGGAACAACCTGGACGATAATTCCTTACATGGGAAGAACCCTGAGCGGCGTGACGTTGATGCCTTATACGGAACCGGTCTCGGGGGCGGAACTGCTTTATCGGTTTGAACTCCCGTCCGGGGTCAGGTCGGTGAAGGTGCATGTAGTTACCAAATCTACCCTGGCGTTCAACAACACCGGCCACCGGTACGAAGTGTCGCTTGGCGGACAGCGGACCGAGGTCTGCTTCAACGACCGCCTGAACGAGGATCCTGCAAATATCTATTCCATCTACTATCCCACCGTGGCCAGACGAGTGGTGGAGACCGTCATCGGGATGCCCGCGGAGGAAGGATGGAACAACCTGGTCCTGAGGCCGCTGGACCCGGGCATCGTATTCGAAAAAATTGTTGTCGACTACGGCGGCTACACACCGCTGTTCCTCTTCGGAGAAGAAACGCCCGCCCGGCGCCGGTAACGTTTTCCCCCGCCCCTCCCTGCCGTCCACGAATATCTGCATTTTCGTGGACGGCATTGCGTATTTCCCATCGCCATCCACGTTTTGGGCCATTTTCGTGGATGGCAGGGGCGGGGTCTGTACATATACGTAGACTAGAAAAGGAAAGACTATTATTTTTTTTTCCTATATTTGTGATATGCACACAAAACCACATAATTAACCAGGCTTGAATAGTATTTGAGCGCTTTTTTTTTCGTGTTTGCTGAAAATTTTTTAATAAATACAGCCCTATGAAAATCAAAATTTGTTTGAAAGACAGAGAGCCTTACCAGTCACCATGGACAGAGGCTGTTGAAATTTCTCCGTCACAGATTATCTGTGGCTCCAATGAGGATATAGAATCTGGAGGAGAAAAGGACTGGGCTCCAGAATTCCCGGGTCTTTTCGACATGGACTCCATCTTTTAAACCGATGAAAAAACACTGCGTTATGAAAAAGACTATAATTCAGATTGCCGGAGGCGCCGTACTCTCGCTTGTGCTGACGGTGGGCCTTTCTTCATGCAAAATGTCCGAGGACGAGCAGATAACCACCGGGGAGGAGACAGTGGCTGCATCTCCTGTTTTCCATGCTACCATAGAGGATGCGTACGATACGGACACAAAGGTCTATGTCGACGGAGCCCTGCATGTATTGTGGAATGCCGATGACCGTGTGTCCATCTTTGCCAAGACAACCAGAAACAAAGAACACAAGTTCAAAGGAATCGACGGTGCCACGGGCGGAGATTTCGAAGACGTGAGTTCCGGATTCGGGACCGGGACGGACATATCCAGCAACTATGGCGTATATCCCCATAACGAGAATACCGGATATGTATTTGACGATATGATCCGGACCTTCTTCCCCCAGAATCAGACTTATCGGGCCGGTTCCTTCGGCCGGGGCGCCAACCTGATGGTGGCCAAGAGCGACAATACCGACCTGTCCTTCAAGAATGTAGGCAGCTATGTCTGTTTCAAGCTCTACGGATCCGGATACTCGGTCCGCTCCATCATCCTGAAGGGCAACAGTGATGAAACCCTCTCCGGTCCCGTCAAGGTTTCTTTCGGAGCCGGCAACGTACCTTCCATGGTATTTGATACGTCTACGCCCGAACAGCTGAAAAAGACCATCGTCCTCAAGGCTGACTCTCCGGTAGCCCTTGGTGCGACGGAGGCTGAGGCTGTCACGTTCTGGATGGTTGTCCCTCCTGCAACCCTGTCCGGCGGCTTTACCATCACCGTCATCGACAGTGCGGGCGGCATCCATGAAAAGAAAACCACCAAGAGCGTTACCTTCGAGCGTAACAAGCAGATCACCATGAAGGCATTCGAACTGCAGGCGGAAGCGCTGGCTCCTGCCGCCCAGGGTATCCATCCCATCGAAGGACCCGAATATACTTTCAATAAGGCCACCGACCAGGTCAATATCTATGAGGCGGAAGGCAAAACATGGGTCCGCTTCCTTCTGGTCCCGACGCTTACTATGTACGAAATCGGCCCCATCCCTTCGGGCGTGGCGGCCGGCACTACGGTTACGACTACAGTTTCCACTTATGTCGACGGAGTCAAGACCGAAAGCCAGGAAAACTGCAAACTGACCGTACAGTCCATTTCTGCGGGAATCATGAACATGGTTTCCGATGAAGGTGTCCGTTATGTATTTCGTTTTTAGTTAGATTGCCTTATGAAAAAGATATTACTCTCTTTGCTGGTCCTGTTCTTTGCAGCTCCTTTCCTCCGGGCGGTCCAGGCCGATCCCACCCCCTTCAAGTACGTCCAGCCGGACGGCAGTGTCATCATCCTCCAGAACCATGGTGATGAATATTTCCACTGGCTGACAAACTATTCTACCGGCCAGGTAGTTGCAAAGATGGCCGATGGATTCTATCGTCCCGTAAATAAAAATCTTACGGCAGAGGCGGCAAAAGCCCAAAAGTTGCGTGCGGAAAAACTCTATGGTGCATGGTCTTCTTACGATAATCCGCCTGCAACTAATTTCGGAGACCGCAAGGTCCTGTGTATCCTGGCTAGTTTCTCGGATGTCGACTATTCGGTAGCCGATCCCAAACAGCATTTCACAGACATGCTCAACATGTCCGGCTATAGCGGGAATGGCGCCATCGGTTCGGTCCGGGATTACTTTATCGAAAACTCCATGAACCTGTACCGTCCCCAGTTCGACGTGTATGGCCCTGTACCCCTTTCCAACAATGAGCAGTATTATGATGATAATGGCGTCCATCTGGCCATCCTGGAAGCCTACGACCTGTTGAAATCCGAAATCAGCATTGGTGATTACGATACAGACGGGGATGGAAATATTGATATGGTTTTGTTCTATTTCCCCGGACACAATGAAGCGGAAGGTGGAGAGAATACCACAATCTGGCCTCATCAGTCAACGGGTGGTTTCGGGACGATGGGAGGCAAGAATTTTATCAGATATTTCTGCACTTCTGAATTGAGTGGAGCTTCTGGCACTACACCCGCCTCCATCGGAACCACTTGCCACGAATTTTCTCACTCGCTGGGTCTTCCGGATTTTTACGACGTGGATTATGCAAATAGCGGTGGACAAAATACAACGACAGGACCGTTTGACCTGATGGCCAGCGGCAACTATAATGACGGTGGGCGCCGTCCTCCTTATCTTAGTGCCGTTGAGCGGAATATGCTGGGCTGGATGCCTGCCCCTCCGGTAATTATATCCTCAGGCGATTACACGCTGGAGCCGGTTCAGAACAATAAAGCCTATCAGATCAATTCCGCTGTTTCCGGCGAGTACTTTGTTGTGGAGTATCGAAACGGGAACAAGTGGGACAGTACCCTTCCAAGCGGTACGGTTGTATATCATATTGACAAGTCGGACAGAATTGTTGACACAGGCAACGGCTATTCTGCCGGATATCTGTGGGAGAACACCAATGCCATCAACAATTTTTATGGCCATCCTTGTTATTATGTGGTGCCTACTTCCGTCAGTGCCTCTTCTTGGAATCAGTATGTGTTCCCGGGGTATGATACCGTTACCACTTATCTTCCGGAGGATTGGAACGGAAATTCTGCCGGCCTGTCATTGACCGGCATCGCGGACAATGGAACAAACAGTACATTCACTGTTCTTGTTTCCAGCCACAGGACAGTGGTGGGTGTCGTAACGGATACGGACGGAAATCCTTTGAAGGATGTCCAGGTGAGCCTGACGCCCAGTACGGGACCTTTTACTCCGGCTCCGTCCCTGCTCTCGGGCAGCATCTTCTGCATGACGGACGCTGACGGCAAGTATTCGCTGGAACTGGATGATTCCGCTACGGAAAACCAGATTCTACGGGCCGAAAAAGACGGGTACACAGCCTCTTCCTTCAACCTCTCCATTTCCTCCCTGTTTACAGCCCGTGATATGGTTCTCCTCCGTACGGGAGAGGGAGTCCCGGCCGATCTTTGCAAATACGATTCATCGTTGTCTCTGATGGGTTTGGGCTTAGGATCAGGCAGTTCTGTTGCGGCCGGCATGCGGTATACCGCAGCCGAATTGACTTCCCTGGGACTGGCTGGCTCGAAACTCAAGACGGTCTCCTTCCTTGTCTCGCCGGAAAACAGCGAATCGGTGTATGTCGTCGTTGATGTGGGCAGTACGATGACACTCCGGCAAGACGTTACAGGAGTCTATACGCCGGGCGGCTTTACCACCATTGATGTTTCCTCTGCAAATATTATACTTCCGGACGACCAGGATGTCTTTATCGGCGTCGGTGTGAAAGACATTGTATCGGGTTATCCCTTCAAGGGATTTGGTCCTACCAGCACGGATAATGGCGGTTGCTATGCCAATTGGGACTTCATGACGTCTGCGGGTTCCTCCAAGGTAGTTTTTGGAGATACCTATTATAATTTTGCCGTTTCCGCCACGCTGTCCACCACCGCCGACATTGAGTTTTCCACTTACGGTGTCAGCTATATCAAGGTGGAGAGTGACATCCCCACGGTGAAGGTGGCGGCGGGCAAGTCGCTGAAGACGACAGAATGGACGGTGGACGGCGCTTCGGTTGCCACTCCTACCGCCATCAGCGCCCTGGCCTCCGGATCCCACGTCTACATGGCCCGTCTCACCTATTACGACGGAACAGTAGAACGCGTCTATTACGAGGTTGACAAATAGGCGTAAAACAGAATACGCTTATAATCAATTGAATACACGAACTGCTTCTGGCCGGAAGGCTGGAAGCAGTTTGCATAAAATGATTATCTTTGTATCCGGCCAAACGAAAGCAAGATGAAAAGGTTCCTTTTATCCATACAGGTTGCGCTGCTGCTTTCCTGCAGCGGAGGTCATTTTATCTCCGACAACTCTTTCCGTACCACCGTGGAGCAGGACTTCCTGCAGCGGCGGCAATCGGCCCTGCAGCCGTATATCAACTTGCCGGAGGGGGTATCGGCCCGGGAGAAAGAGGCGCTGGAGTTCCTCTATGCCTATATGCCGGCGGCCGATGTCACCGACTATGCGCCGGAGTTCTACCTGCAGAGCGTGCGCCAGTCTTTCAAGGCCCGGGAAGAACTGGGCTGGGACGTGCCGGAGCGGGAATTCCGCCATTTCGTGCTGCCCCTTCGGGTGAACAACGAGAGCCTGGACAGCGCCCGTACCGTGTTCTACCGTGAGCTGAAACCCCGCGTACAGGGGCTTTCCATGCAGGAAGCCATCCTGGAGGTGAACCACTGGTGCCACGAAAAGGCCACCTACCAGCCGTCGGACGCCCGCACCTTCTCCCCCCTGAGCCTTCTCAAAAACACCTTGGGCCGATGCGGCGAGGAATCGACCTTCACGGTGACGGCGCTCCGCAGCGTAGGCATTCCCGCCCGGCAGGTATATACCCCGCGCTGGGCCCATACCGACGACAACCACGCCTGGGTGGAGGCCTGGGCCGATGGGAAGTGGCATTTCATGGGCGCCTGCGAGCCGGAACCGGTGCTGGACCTGGGCTGGTTCAACGCCCCCGCCTCCCGCGCCCTGCTCATGCACACCAAGGTCTTCGGCAAGTACGACGGCCCGGAAGAAGTGGTGCTGCAAGGCCCCAATTTCACCGAAGTGAACCTGATAGACAACTACGCCAGGACCGGCAGCATCGACTTCGAAATCCGCTGGGGGGCCGATGCACCGGACGGATTGGCTGGAAAACCGGCCGACGGAGCCCGCGTAGACTTCTGCATCTACAATTACGCCGAATTCTACCCCGCCGTAACCAAATACGCCGATGCCCGGGGCCGGACCTTCCTGAGCGCCGGCCTGGGAGATATGCTGGTTTGGGCGTCGAAGGACGGTGCTTGCGGCTATGCGAAAGCCTCCTTCGGCCAGGACGCCAAGGTATGTATCACGCTAGAAGGTCATTCCGGGCGCAGCAAAGAATCCCTCATCCTTGTTCCGCCTTTGGAAACGGCTAATACTCCGCCGGTTACACCGGAGCAGCGGGCCGACAACGACCGCCGGTTCGCCCATGAGGATTCCCTCCGCCATGCGTACGAGGCCACCTTCCTTTCCCCGGAGCAGGCCACGGCCTTTGTCCGGGAACAGGGGTATGATGAGGAACTGGCAGGCCTGCTGGTCCGTTCCCGCGGCAACTGGCGCACCATTGAGGATTTCATGCTGCTCAACGGAAACCACGAAAGGGTCTCGGCCGTGTTGAAGTCGCTCAGCAGCAAAGATTTGCAGGATGTCACCCCGGAGATTCTGCAGGATTATTATTCCACCCCCGGCCCATATCTGGGCGCGCGTGTAGAGAATGAGTTTCTGACTCCTTTTTACGGCGAGTTCTCTTCCAGGGAGCTGGCCTTCGACGGTCCTCAGGAAGTGGTGGAATGGGTCCGGGAGCATATTGCGCTGAATTTCGACCCGAAGGCCTGGAACATTCCCATGTCACCGGCCGGCGTTTTTGGAAGCCGTGCGGCGGACGCCCGGTCAAGGGACATTTTCTTCGTTTCCCTGTGCCGTGCGCTGGGTTTTGAGGCCCGCAAAGACCCTGTGACCGGGAAGGTGCAGTACCGGGCCGATGGAGGCTGGCTGGACGTCTCCTTCGACGGGGAAGGTCCCGCCCAGGCGGCTCCGCAGGGGATTCTCAAGCTCCGTTACACCCCTGGCGGCAGCGTCGACAATCCGAAATATTACAGCCATTTCACCCTTTCCCGCATGGTGGACGGCCGCCCCCGGCTGCTTTCCTTCGACGAGGGCGAAGTGGACATGGGCGGCGGCGTTGACTGGGAGCATGTGTTCAAGGGCGGCGCCCCGCTGGATGCCGGTGACTACCTCCTGGTGTCCGGAAACCGTCTCTCGGACGGCTCTGTGCCCGTTTCCATCCAATTCTTTACCCTCCCCGAAGGGAAAACCGTTGAGTTGGACCTTCTGATAGAAGAACCTGCCGATGCCGTTCCCGTGATCGGCTCGTTCGATTCGGAATCTCTCTTCCAGGCCGATGGAGCCGCGGAAAAATCGACCCTGCTCTCGCAGACAGGCCGCGGTTTCTATGCCCTGGCGGTGCTGGATCCCGGCAAGGAGCCCACCAACCACGTGCTACGGGATCTGGCGGCGGCGAAAGACAAGCTGGATGCGTGGGGCCGGCCCGTCTTGCTGCTGTGCCAGGATGCGGCAGCGCTGGAACGGCTGAAGAAGGAAATCGGCGAGGGACGATACGGAACCCTGCCGGAGGCCGTTCAGCTGGGTCTGGACACCGAGGGAATTGCCGCAGCCATCGTCCGGAACATGCAGCTGAAAGCCCCCGGCCGCCTGCCGCTGGTAATTCTGGCCGATACCTTCAACCGCGTCTTTTTCTGCTCCGAAGGCTACACCATCGGTCTGGGCGGACAACTCTCCGCCACGGCTGCTCGTTTATAAAAAAAGTGAAAAAAATTAAAATATCGCTTGCGATATAAAAAATAATCACTACCTTTGTGTCGTGAACGATATAAACTTTAAAACACTGATATTATGAACGCACAACTTTCCATTCAGATTCTGCAGGCCTATGCCACCGGCCTCGCCGCCCAGAGCATGCAGCACAAAGTCCAGAGCAAGGTTTTCAAGGCTCAGGGTCTCACCAAACTGGCCGACAAGTACGCCGGTCACGCCACCGAAGAAATGGGCTGGGTCGACAAATTCATCGACCGCATCATCGACCTCGGCGGAGAAGCCAAGGTAGAGGCCGCCCCCGAGCAGAAGGTATATTCCGATCCCGTGGAATTCCTGAAGGCCGACCTGGAGGTTTCCGTCCGCGAAGTTCCCAACCTGGGCAAAGCCACGCTTACCCTGGCCGAAGACATGACCACCTACGACCTCATGAAGGGCTACTATCAGGACGAAGAGGAAGACATGTACTGGATGGACCAGCAGCTCAAGCTCGTGGAACTCATCGGCAAGCAGAACTGGCTCATCAAACAGCTCTAATCCCCAAGGGTAAAACCATAAAACGAACAGCATTATGGCAACGATTTACGATTTCAAGGCCTTGAACAACAAGGGCGCGGAAGTAGACTTCAAGGATTATGAAGGCAAGATGCTCCTGATTGTGAACACCGCATCCAAGTGCGGCTTCACCCCGCAGTACGACGGCCTGGAGGCCCTCTATCAGAAGTACAAGGACAAAGGTTTGGTGGTGATTGGCTTCCCGTGCGACCAGTTCGCCCACCAGGAGCCCGGCAGCAACGAGGAAATTGCCGAATTCTGCCGCATCAACCACGGCGTCACCTTCCCGCTGATGGCCAAAGTGGATGTGAACGGAAGCAACGCCGAGCCCATCTTCGAGTTCCTGAAGGCCCAGGCTCCCGCCGAGGAGTACAACGGACTGAAAGCCAAAGCCACCCAGAAACTGCTCAAAGGACTGAGCAAGAGCGTGGAGAAAGAAAGCGACATCCTGTGGAATTTCACCAAGTTCCTGGTATCCCGCGACGGCTCCGTCGTCAAGCGCTTCGCTCCCACGGCCGAGCCCAAAGACTTTGCCAAGGACGTAGAATCCATGCTTTAATATCCGGCCATGCAGGAGCAGTTAAAACTGGACAACCAGCTCTGTTTCAGGCTGTACACCGCCTCGCGGTTAATAACGCAGGCCTATCATCCACTGCTAAGCGCGATAGGCCTGACGTATCCGCAGTATCTGGTGATGATGGTGCTCTGGGAACAGGACGCCCTGCCTGTGAACGACATCGCCAGGCGGCTTTATCTGGAAACCAATACCGTAACTCCCCTCCTGAAAAGGATGGAGACGGAAGGGCTGATTGTCCGGAAGAAGGGAAAGGCCGATGCCCGCCAGGTGATCGTGAGCCTGACATCCAAGGGCAGGGCCCTGGAAGAAAAAGCCTCCTGTATTCCTTTTGAAATAGGAGGTGCGGTCATGTGCCACAGCATTACGGCGGAAACAGCTCCGCAGCTCTACGCCATGCTGGACGACCTGATCGGCAAGCTGAGTCCGGAAGGTTAAAGCAGAAAGCGGGTCCATGCCTGCGGCCGTCATGCCGCAGGCATTTTTTTTACCTTTGATCAAAACTATTTTGTAAATTTGTGAGTTAATAACTCTAACTCCGTATGCAGAAGCTTTTCAAATTCCTGTTGGTGGTGCTGGCGGCCGGCCTGCTGGCCACCTCCTGTAAGAAAGAAACATATACCGTGATCATCTCGCTGGACGGCAGCCGCTGGGACTATGCCGATTACTTCGACATGCCCTTTTTCGACTCCCTGGCCACGGTCGGTGTGAAGGCCCGGATGGAGGCTTCCTATCCTTCCTCCACCTTCCCCAACCACTACACCATGGCAACCGGCCTGGTTCCGGACCACAACGGCCTGGTGAACAATAACTTCTGGAATCCGGACACCAACCACGGATACGCCTTGAACGACCCGGAGTCCCGCTACGACCCGCGCTACTACTTGGGTGAACCCATCTGGCAGACCGCCCAGAAACAGGGCGTGAAAGCCGGTGTCATCTACTGGGTGGGCTCCGACATCGACATCAACGGCATGTACCCCACCTATTACCGCAAATGGGACGAGCAGCCCCACTGGGATTTCGACCAGCGCTGTGACGAGATCGTGCGCCTGATGAGCCTCCCCAAAGAGGAGCGCCCGCGCCTGGTGATGGGTTATTTTGACGAACCGGATCATCAGGGCCACGTCTACGGCCCCTTCTCGCCGGAGTGCAAGGCCATGGCCGAGGAAATGGACGCCCGGATGCACAAACTGTATCTGCGTCTGAAAGCGCTGCCGCACGGCAAACAGATCAATTTCATCCTGGCCGGCGACCACGGCATGACGGACATCTCTCCGGACCGCTTCGTCGCCTGGTACGATATCGTCCCTCAGGAATGGGTAGAGCGCATGTCCGGCTCCATCCCCACAAGCATCTGGCCCAAAGAGGGTTATGCCGACAGCCTCTACAACCGCCTGAGCAAGGTGGAGCACCTGAGCGTCTGGCGCCACGGCCAGGTCCCGGAGGAACTGAATTACGGCACCTCCAACCGCCTGGGCGAGCTGATCGTCGCCCCGGACTTGGGCTGGCAGTTCAATTTCGCCCCTTCCAGCAACAAGGGTACCCATGGCTTCAACCCCAAGGAAACGGACATGATGGTCGCCTTCCGCGCTGTGGGTCCGGACTTCAAGAAAGGGTATGAGGCTCCTTTCACGGAAGGGGAGCAGTCCGCTTTCCGCAACATCGACCTGTATCCCATGCTTTGCAAGCTGCTGGGAATCCAGCCCGCGCCGGTAGACGGCAAACTGGAACGCATCCAAAAGATTTTAAAATAATAAACTCCCTATCATTATGAAACTTGACGGAAGACGCGAAAGCACCAATGTAGAAGACCGCCGCGGAATGAGCACCGGCAGGAAAGCTGCCGGCATCGGCCTGGGCGGCATCGCCATCGTGGCCATTATCACCCTGCTGATGGGCGGAAATCTGGGTGACGTTGTGCAGAATGTCCAGAACGCCGGCGGAATCGGCTCCTTCACAACCGAAAGTTCCTATGAGCCCACCGCGGAGAACGAGGCCCTGGCCACCTTCTCCAAGCAGGTGCTCGCCTCCACCGAGGATATCTGGAGCGCATATTTCAAGCAGGCGGGCATCGGCACATACCGCAACCCTACCCTGGTGCTTTATTCCGGCGCCACCGCTACAGCTTGCGGCACCGGTCAGGCCGCCATGGGCCCGTTCTACTGTTCCGGTGACGAAAAGCTCTACATCGACCTGAGCTTCTTCTCCACCATGAAGCAGCAGCTGGGGGCCGACGGTGACTTCGCCTATGCCTATGTGATCGCCCACGAAGTAGGCCACCACGTGCAGCACCTGCTGGGCACCCTGAACCAGGCCCACAGCCAGATGGCCCGCATGAACTCCAAGGACAGCAACCGCATGAGCGTCCGCATCGAGCTCCAGGCCGATTTCCTGGCAGGTGTCTGGGCCCACTACGAAGACCAAGTCTTCAAATCCCTGGACGACAGCGACCTGATGGAGGCCATCAACTGCGCCTCCGTTATCGGCGACGACTACCTTCAGAAGAAGTCTCAGGGCTATGCCGTGGAAGAATCTTTTACCCACGGAACCGCCGCCCAGCGCATGCGCTGGCTCAAAAAGGGCATGTCTACCGGCGATATCAGCCAGGGCGACACCTTCTCCCTGAACGACAACCAGCTTTAGCGGATCCGCGTGAAGTGGAAACGCTTCACTCATAGCAATATAAGAAAAAGAGAGTGACTGGTCGCTCTCTTTTTTTTATGTGTCGATGAGAGGTCGGAGGAAGGGAGTCCCTCTGGCGGGTATACCGTCCTTGTCAGGGACATCTGCAACAAGACCGGTTAATGCCTTGCACAGGCCGATGGCAAAGGTTCAGTTGAAGTGGTATGATTGCCACCGGGTGCGCTGTATGTGGTTGAAAATGAGTTGGTTGCGGAAGGGCCGATGGAGAAGGTGCAATCGAAGTCGTATGATTGCCACCGGATGCGCCGTATGTGGTTGAAAAAGAGTTGTTTGCGGAAGGGCCGATGGCGATGGTGCAATCGAAGCGGTATGATTGCCACCGGGTGCGCTGTATGTGGTTGAAAATGAGTTTGTTCTGCGAAATTAGGTGGCAATGGTGGGCAAGCGAGAGCGAGCGAGGCGGAACGGAGTCTCCCCGGCACCCGGCGCCCGGCACCCCTGCACTCTGCACCCGGCACCCCTGCACTCTGCACCTGGCACCCAGCACCCAGCACCCTGCACTCTGCACCCCACAGCACACTACAAAAAAAGGAGGTTAACTCTTTGAGTCAACCTCCTTGTAAGTGGTTGGTTGTAATGCGTTTCCGCTATACGACTAGAACTTGTAGGCGATACCGGCGTTGATGTAGGGGCCGTAACCGGAGTAGTTGAACTCTGCGGTTGCGCCGAAGTTCTCGGTGAAGAAGAAACGGACACCGGCGACACCGCCGTAGCAGAAGCCGAGATAACGGGTGGTACCGTCATCATAGAGGGTGTCGTTCCAGTGATAGAAGTGGACACCGAGACCGGCGATTACACCGGCGTGAACCTCGAATTTGTCGGTGATGTTGAGACCATAGGTGGCACGGGGAGCCACGGCGAGGTCGTTGTAGGAAAGATAGCTGGTATAGGCCCAGTGACGGAAGTTCACCTGTGCACCAACGGTGAAATGACCTTTCCACCAGCTGTCGACCAGCACATAGTCACCGACGAGGGCGCCGCCGATACCGGGATAGAAGCCGACCATGCCGCCGACAACCATGGTGCCCTTGGACCACTGATCTTCAATAGCATTGGCCTTGGTGGCGGCAACGCTCATGCCGATAACGGCAACTGCGAGAATAGCAATGATTTTTTTCATAATTGCGTTAGTTAAAGTTGATTTTTGTACACTATAATATTAATGATTTCTTTCAGAATCAAGAAATTAAAATGCTTGAAAATACCTTACTCTTGCTTTAAATTTTTGTAAAAGTAGGTATTCTTTTTTGAAAAAGCAAATATCGAACTGGAAAACAGTCTATTCGTCGGAGGCGGGCACCATCATCCGCCAGGGATTGAAGGGCTGGAGCAGGCTCAAAGCCTTGCGGTCGGGGGCGTTCCGCACCTCGCTCTTCACATTGAAGATCATGGTAGGGGCTTCCTCCGGAGTGTAGGCGGGCCAGGTGGGGAGGGCGGCGCAGTTGGGGTCGCCGGTGCGCATGAAGGCCAGCAGGGCGGCCGACATCTGGTCGCTGACACCGCGGGGCTCCTTGCCGCCGCCGGTATGGGTGACCATCAGGTCGGTATTCTTGAACCAGTAGCAGATGTCGGAGCAGTGGAAGGCGCGGATGCGGCCGTCGAACAGCGGGGCGTTGTAGTCGAACCAGGCCAGGTAGACGGGGGCTCCCTGCCTGTATTTGGAATCGGCCGTAGCCAGGACATTGGTACGCTGGGCCACGATCAGGTTCACCAGTTCGATGGGCTTTTTCTCCGGGAAGGCCTCCTGGAAGGCTTTCAGGGCCTCTTCGGCGTTGGGCTGGCCGAAGCTGTCGCGCACCATCGCCACCGCCTGCTCAAAAGTCATGGCTTCCATCTGCGCGTTTTCCTTGCTGAGGGAGAACTCAGAAGACGTGGAGCACAGCAGGAGAGGCACTTGGGCCGATGCGGCGTTGGCATCGGCATAGAAGTCACCCTTGGGGAGGATGGTGCCGTCGGCTACGGGGGAGAAGCCGCCCATCATGCCGCCGGCGCCTACTTTGGCGGCCGCGTCATTGGCCAGGGCATAGTACTCTTCCCAAGGCATCTGCTGGAGTTTCTTCACGTCACCTTTCACACGACGGAGGATTTCGGCGCCGATGGCCGCGGAACCGGCCTGGTCGGCGGCCGTGGTGGCATTGCCGCTGAGGGCCACGCCCTTATGCACGAGACCGGCCGATGAAGGCATGGCAATCACGTCGCACACCTTGGCACCGCCGCCGGACTGTCCCATGATGGTCACGTTGCCCGGGTCGCCGCCGAAGGCTGCGATGTTGTTGTGGACCCACTTGAGGGCGGCCACCAGGTCCAGGACGCCCACGTTGCCGGAAGCTGCCAGGGCAGGATCGCCGGAAGCGGACAGGTCGGAGAAGCCGAACACGTTAAGCCGGTGGTTCACGGAAACAAAGACGATGTCCCCGCCGCGGGCGAGGTTGGCGCCATGATAGCCGTCCTGCTCGATGCTGTTGCCGGCTGCGAAGCCGCCGCCGTGCATCCAGACCAGTACCGGGCGCTTCTTACCGTCGGGAGCGGGCGTCCATACGTTCAGGTTGAGGCAGTCTTCGCTGTAGTCGAAGTAGTTCCAGTGGTCGGTGAAGGTACCGGCATTGTTGACCCACTTGTTGTCGTGCGGCTGGGGCGCGTCGTTGCCGTAGAACAGGGCAGGGCGCACGCCGTCCCATTTGGCGGGCTCTTTCGGAGGCATGAAGCGGTTTTCGCCGGCCGTGGAGGCTCCGTAAGGAATGCCCAGGTAGGTGTAGACGCCGTCCAGGATATAGCCCTGGACTTTGCCGTACTGGGTCTGGGTGATGGCGATGTCGTCGCCGATAAACAAGCGCTGACCGTCTTCCCGGGCGGCCTGGCCGCCGGGATTGCCGCAGCTGGCCACGGCCAGCAGGGCGGGAACGAAGAGTTTCAGGATGGTTTTCATGGTTGGTAGTATTTTGTTGAAACAAAGTTACATATTTCCGGTCAAAGCCCTATGTCCTGATGGTCAAAGATTTGTCATTTTATTCGAAAAGCGTAACTTTGAGAAAAAGATTGTTCCATGAAAAAAAGTATCCTTATGCTGTTCGGCCTCGCTCTGGCGGCCGCCTGTTCCCATCCCGCCCCCGAAGCGGCCACGGGCCGTTCTGTTCCGGACCTTGGCTGGCTGTTCCTGGAAGAAGGGCCTTATACGCTGCAGACCAAGGTCCAGGCTGCGCCCGGCCCCGCCACGTTTTCCCTTGTGACGGACCTTTCGCTGATGGCCGACACCCCGGAAGTGGTGCTGCAGCAGGACGTGACGGTGGAGGCCGACAGCACGGTTTCCATCGGCCTGGGTATGTTGGAACCCGGTTTTTATCAGGTGCGGCTGCGGGATTCCGTACGGTTCAATATCGGCGTAAAGCCGGACAGGGTGGTTTCCGGGCCGGATGCCCGGCCGGATTTCGGCTCCTTCTGGCAGGCGACGTTCTCGGAGCTGGCCCAGGTGCCTCCGGAGGCGGAATTCACCGTTGTCCCGGAGTATTCCAACGACCTCCGCACCTGCTACGAGGTCCGTTTCCCCTCCTGGGGCGGCGGCGTTGCGGGCGGCATCCTCTCCGTTCCCACTGCCGATGGCACCTACCCCGTCTGGATCCAGTACATGGGCTACGGGGCCGAACCATTCTATTTCGACCCTTCCTCTGCGCCGGAGAGGATTGATTTTCTGGTGAGCGTCCGCGACCAGGGCATCTTCAAAGCCGGCCAGGACCGCTGGATAGACAGGGGCCTTTCATCCAAGGAAACCTTCTATTACAGAGGCGCTTACGCCGATGCCAAACAAGCCCTGGAATTCATCTTCTCGTATCCCAAGGCCGATGCTTCCCGCGTAGTGATTTCGGGTGAAAGCCAGGGCGGTGCGCTGGCGACGGTGGCCGCTTCCGGCGATTCCAGAGTGCGGGCGCTGGCCCTTGCAGTCCCGTTCATGGGCGATTTCCGCGACTATGCCCGCATTGTCTGGTGGCCCGTTCACGAAGTGTTCCAGCAGGCCGATGTGGAAGGCATCGACCGCGAAACCCTCTTCACGATGCTTTCCTACTTCGACGTGAAGAATTTCGCCCCGGGGGTGACTTGCCCGGTGCGGATGGCCTTCGGCCTCCAGGACCCCACCTGCCCGCCGCACACCAATTTCTCCATTTACAACAACCTGGGCACATCCGACAGGCAGTTTTTCTGCGTCCCTACCTGCGGCCATGCCATGTGGATGGAAGATTCGTGGAGCAGGGAGCGGGACGCTTTTTTTGCCGGCTTTTTAAACTAGACGATGGTTTTCGTGTCTAATAAAATATGATGAAAAAGACTGTATTATTTGTAGCGGCAGCCATGATGCTGTGCGCTGCACCCCTGTGGGCGCAGGATCAGAACCGCCCCGCCCGTCCGGAGCGTCCGGCCATGCCGGAGCCGATGACGGACAGTGTCTATGCCGCCACCCGTACGGCAGAAATGGTTGAGAAATACGAACTTACAGCCGAACAGGAACCGAAGGTCTTCGCTTTGAACCTGGAGTATGCCCCCAAGCTGCAGATGCGGATGCCGGACTTCGGTGAACAGGGCGAAAGGAAAGACCCCCGCTCCATGACCGACCAGGAACGGCAGGAGTTCTTCGCCCAGATGCAGGAGCGGATGGCCGAGATGCAGGAAATGCAGCAGGAGCGCGAAAAGGCCCAGAAGGACTTTGACAAAGCCATGAAGGAGATCCTTACCAAAGAGCAGTACAAGGCCTATAACAAAGACCGCAAGAAAGAAGAGCGTGAGCGTCAGCGCCGTCAGCAGCAGATGCAGGGCGGCATGGGCGGCCCCGGCGGTGGTTTCGGCGGTCCAGGCGGCT